>Ga0315336_1004966_pt1 | contig 15050 bp, 11 predicted proteins | sample ASW5metaG_FD_204512 | JGI IMG/M metagenome (GOLD analysis project Ga0315336, IMG submission 204512) | Ammonia-oxidizing marine archaeal communities from Monterey Bay, California, United States - ASW #5 | ecosystem: Environmental > Aquatic > Marine > Intertidal zone | place: USA: California...
CATCTTGAAAAACGAGGAGATCAAATTGCGATTATTTGGGAGGGCGACGAACCGGATGTTGATAAGCGCATTACCTATCGAGAATTACACGCAGAGGTTTGTAAACTTGCTAACGTACTAAAATCTCGCGGAATCAAGAAAGGTGATTGTATCTCTATTTATATGCCAATGATTCCTGAGGCAGCAGTTGCTATGCTTGCTTGCACTCGTATTGGCGCAATACACTCGGTTGTATTTGGTGGTTTTTCACCGGAGGCATTGAAAGATCGCATCTTGGATTCTGATTGTAAACTTGTAATTACAGCAGACGAAGGTATTCGTGGCGGTCGAACTGTTCCTTTAAAAGAAAATGTTGATATCGCCTTGAGTAAATGCCCAAACGTCCACACTGCTATAGTTATTCAACGCACTGGTGGAGATGTTGCTTGGAACGAAAATCGCGACGTTTGGTATCAAGATGCCATGAAAAATGCATCGACTGATTGTCCGGCAGCTGAAATGGATGCTGAAGACCCCTTGTTTATTCTATATACATCTGGTTCAACCGGAAAACCAAAAGGAGTTTTGCATACAACTGCTGGTTATCTCTTATATACAGCGATGACACACAAATATGTATTTGATTATCATGAGAATGATATTTTTTGGTGCACTGCCGATGTCGGATGGGTTACGGGACATTCCTACATTATCTATGGTCCGCTTTGTAACGGCGCAACAACACTCATGTTTGAGGGCGTACCCACTTATCCAGATGCGAGTCGTTTTTGGCAAGTTGTCGATAAACATAAAGTAAATACCTTTTATACAGCACCAACCGCTATCCGTGCTTTAATGTGTAAGGGTGAAGAATTTGTTAAAAAAACAAATAGGAAAAGCCTACGAATTTTAGGGACAGTGGGTGAGCCAATAAATCCAGAGGCATGGGAGTGGTACTATCATATTGTTGGGGATGGTAATTGCCCCGTTATCGATACTTGGTGGCAGACGGAAACAGGAGGTCATTTAATAACACCTTTACCAGGCGCAACTGATTTAAAACCTGGTTCTGCGACATTACCATTTTTTGGAATAGAACCTTGTTTGATTGACGATAAAGGGAATGAAATTGAGGGAGCCGGAGAAGGTCCATTATGTTTTAAACGTCCATGGCCAGGTCAGATGCGCACAGTTTTTGGCGATCACGAACGTTTTAAAAATACTTATTTCCAGACATACCCTGGCCTGTACTTTAGTGGTGATGGCGCGCGTAGAGATAAAGACGGGTATTATTGGATTACTGGTAGAGTTGATGATGTTATCAATGTTTCTGGTCACCGGATGGGAACTGCTGAAGTTGAAAGTGCATTGGTATTACACAATGATGTTGCAGAATCAGCTGTTGTTGGATACCCCCATGAAATTAAAGGTCAGGGTATCTATGCTTATGTCACTTTGAATGATGGCATTACATCTAACGATGAATTAAAACGAGAACTCGTTCAGCATGTACGTAATGAGATTGGGTCTTTCGCAAGCCCGGATATAATTCAATGGGCCCCAGGATTACCAAAAACTCGGTCTGGAAAAATTATGCGTCGAATATTAAGAAAAATAGCAACGAACGAAATTGATAACCTTGGCGATACAAGTACTTTAGCTGAACCCGAAGTAGTTAATGGCCTTATTGAAAATAGAGAGAATAAATAACAAATGCTTATTTTTCTCTTTTCACAATCTTAGTCTATGGATAGACACTCAATGTCCTGATACATTATAATGCACAGCAGTAGAACAGCGGGAGTTACCTTCAGGGTTACTCCCTTTTTTATGTCAATGAGAGGTTATGTTTTTTGACAGATAACGCCCTGTTAGCTCTTGAAGATGGTTCATTATTTTATGGTGTTTCTTTTGGTGTTTATGGAGAAGCAACAGGGGAAGTTGTTTTTAATACTGCAATGACGGGTTATCAGGAAATTCTCACAGACCCATCTTATTACCAACAAATTGTTACATTAACTCATCCTCATATAGGAAACGTTGGTGCAAATTCAGAAGACGAAGAATCAGAACATATATACGTTAGTGGTTTAGTAATAAGAGACCTACCTATTGCTATAAGTAATTGGCGAGCTACTGATAACCTTAGTGATTATTTAAAAAAACATAAAATTGTTGCAATAGCAGGAATCGATACGCGTCAATTAACACGTCACATACGTAAGTTTGGCGCAATGAAGGGGTGTATTGTTGCTGGTTCAAAAATAAATTCCAAAGACGCAATAAAAAAAGCAAAGTCTTTTGCTGGGCTAGAGGGGATGGATTTAGCCAAGGAGGTATCAACAAAAAATATTTATAGTTGGTCTGATGGGACTTGGAGTTTGAAGAAGGATGTTAAAAAGACTAACAAAACTAAATGGCGAGTTATTGCGTATGATTTTGGCATAAAACGAAATATTCTACGTATACTTGTCGATTTAGGATGTGACGTTACTGTTGTGCCAGCAAAATCCTCGGCCGAAGATGTACTCGCTCAAAAACCCAATGGCATTTTTTTATCTAATGGCCCGGGTGATCCAAGTCCGTGTGATTATGCGATTACCGCGATAAATAAAATTATTGAATCGAGGATACCAGTTTTTGGTATTTGTTTAGGACATCAATTGTTATCGCTAGCGCTTGGCGCGAAAACCATTAAAATGAAATTCGGCCATCACGGAGCTAATCACCCAGTTTTATCAATTCAAGATGAGAAAGTTATAATCACAAGCCAAAATCATGGTTTTGCAGTTGACGAAGAAAGTTTACCCGATGATTTAATGACTACACATCGTTCATTATTTGATGGTTCGTTACAAGGAGTACATCACAGAAAATATCCTGTTTTTGGTTTTCAAGGTCATCCCGAGGCAAGCCCAGGTCCGCATGATTTACTTCCGCTCTTTAATCATTTCATTGAATTAATGAAAGAAAATAAATTTTAATTTTATTTATGCCAAAAAGAACAGATATAAATAGCATTCTCATTATTGGGGCAGGCCCAATTGTAATTGGACAGGCATGTGAATTTGATTATTCCGGCGCACAAGCCTGTAAAGCTCTTCGTGAAGAAGGTTATAGAGTAATACTTGTTAATTCAAACCCAGCAACAATAATGACAGACCCCGATATGGCTGATGCAACATACATAGAACCAGTTGATTGGCAGACCGTCAAAAAAATTATTCAGAAAGAACGTCCGGATGCATTATTACCAACAATGGGTGGTCAAACTGCTCTTAATTGCGCTTTAGATCTGGATAAACAAGGAGTACTCAAAGAGTTTAATGTAGAAATGATTGGTGCGTCAAAAGATGCAATTGATAAAGCTGAAGATCGCGAGCGATTTCGCGAAACTATGATGAAGATTGGGCTAGCAATGCCAAAATCAGAAATGGTTCATGATGCAGAACAGGCGAAGCGAGCACTAGATGTCATTGGATTTCCAGCAATAATTCGCCCTTCATTTACTCTTGGCGGGACAGGCGGAGGTATCGCATATAACACAGATGAGTATTTTGATATTTGTGAAAGAGGCCTTGAAGCATCACCGGTTTCTGAAATTTTAATTGAGCAGTCAGCCTTGGGGTGGAAAGAGTATGAAATGGAGGTTGTTCGAGATAAAAATGATAATTGTATTATCGTCTGCTCTATTGAAAATTTAGATCCGATGGGTGTTCATACTGGTGATTCAATAACAGTGGCCCCAGCACAAACTCTTACAGACAAGGAGTATCAAATAATGCGTGATGCTTCTATAAAAGTCTTACGTGAAATTGGCGTAGATACCGGAGGTTCAAATGTTCAGTTTGCCGTGAATCCCGAGAATGGAGAATTAATAATTATCGAAATGAATCCAAGAGTATCACGTTCATCAGCATTAGCATCTAAAGCAACAGGATTCCCAATTGCAAAAGTGGCGGCTAAACTTGCCGTAGGTTTTACTTTAGATGAATTAAAAAATGAAATTACAGGTGGGGTTACTCCAGCATCATTCGAACCAACGATTGATTATATTGTTACAAAAATACCACGGTTTACTTTTGAAAAATTCCCACAAGCAGATGATCGTTTAACAACACAAATGAAATCTGTCGGCGAGGTTATGGCGATTGGTTTAACATTTCAAGAGTCATTACAAAAAGCTATTTGTGGTTTAGAAACTGATGTTACTGGCTTTAATGAAATACTTACCGAAACCGAAAATGATCCTTTGAAAAAACTTGAAAAAGAACTACACGCACCAGGCGCACACAGGCTTTGGTATGTTGCTGATGCATTCCGTCACGGTATGAGTATTAAAGAGGTTTTTAATATTACTAATATAGATCCGTGGTTTCTAGCACAAATTGATAATTTAATTAAAGTAGAGAACGAAATTAAAGATCAAGGTTTTGTAGCCTTAATAGAGGACCGTTTAATAAAATTAAAGCGTATGGGATTTTCAGATTCACGATTAGCTGAATTAGTTAATAAATCGGAGTCTGAAATACGTCAGTTGAGAATTAATAAAAATATTAGACCTGTTTTTAAACGAGTTGATTCATGTGCGGCAGAATTTGAATCAACCACTGCTTATATGTATTCATGTTATGGTTCTGAGTGCGAGGCTTTGCCCAGCGATAGAAAAAAAATCATGGTGCTTGGGGGAGGCCCTAATAGAATAGGGCAAGGTATTGAGTTCGATTATTGTTGTGTTCAAGCAGCTTTTGCAATGCGCGAGGCCGGCTATGAAACGATCATGGTTAATTGTAATCCAGAGACAGTTTCCACTGATTATGATACATCTGATCGACTTTATTTCGAACCATTAACTTTAGAAAATGTATTAGAAATCATTAATATCGAAAATCCTTTTGGTGTAATTGTTCAGTACGGAGGACAAACACCATTAAAGCTTGCACGCGATCTTGAGAAAGAAGGCGTGCCTATTATTGGAACAAGCCCTGATTCAATTGATCTCGCAGAAGATAGAGAGAAATTTCAGAAGTTGTTGAATGATCTTAACTTAAGACAACCGCCGAATGGAACAGTTAGAAATATTCAGCAAGCAGTAAAAGCTGCAAATAAAATTGGTTTTCCTTTAGTAGTAAGACCTTCATATGTATTAGGTGGTCGTGCAATGGAGATTGTATACAGCGAAAATGATCTTAGAGATTACATGGAAAAGGCTGTTGAAGTATCAAACTCATCCCCTGTGCTTTTAGATAGATTTCTAAACGATGCAACGGAAGTCGATGTTGATGCTATATCAGATGGTAATGATGTTTTTATAGCTGGAATCATGGAGCATATTGAGCAAGCGGGCGTACATTCTGGTGATTCAGCGTGCTCATTACCGCCTTTTAGTTTGAGCGAATCAATACAAAATCAGCTAGCAAGCCAAGTGAGTTTAATGGCTAAAGGTCTAAATGTTATTGGTCTGATGAATACTCAGTTTGCTATACAGGGAGAGGATATTTATGTACTTGAGGTGAACCCAAGAGCTTCAAGAACGGTTCCTTTTGTATCAAAAGCAACTGGAATTCCGATTGCAAAAATTGCAGTGAATTGTATGGTTGGAAATAGCCTAGCGTCACAAGGAATAATTGATACACCGAGGCCTGATTATTATTGTGTTAAAGAATCAGTATTTCCTTTTATAAAATTTCCAGGCGTTGATCCATTGTTGGGGCCAGAAATGAAATCAACAGGTGAAGTGATGGGCATCGGGAAAACTTTTGGTGAGGCTTTTGCAAAAGGGCAATCTGCAGCAGGTGAGATATTATCCACTTCGGGCCATGCGTTTATTAGCGTTAAAGATATTGACAAAGAATTAGCGATAAATGTCGCTAGTGAACTAGTTGAATTAGGGTTTGAAATATATGCAACATCAGGAACTAGTAATATTCTGAATGAAGCAAGTATAAAATGTAAAAAGGTCAATAAAGTAAGAGAAGGTGAACCTCATATTGTTAATATGTTAGAAAATAAGCAGATTGACTTAATTGTAAATACAACAGAAGATAAAAATGCAATAGCCGATTCCTTTTCAATAAGAAGAACAGCGCTTCAGCAAAAAGTTTTTTATACAACAACAATGGCAGCTGCTCAGGCAACAGTAGAGGCATTAAAACACAGTGAAAATAGTAACGTGAATAGTTTGCAGACATTACATAAAGGAATTTTTTCATGAGCAAATCACCAATGACAAAAGTCGGAGCAGAGAAGCTACGAGAACAGTTACACGAATTAAAAACAGTCGATAGACCTCGTATAACTACAGCAATTGCTGAGGCAAGGGCACATGGTGATTTAAGTGAAAATGCTGAATATCATGCAGCGCGTGAACAGCAAAGTTTTATGGAAGGCCGGATAAATAAAATTGAATCAACACTTGCTGATGTTCAAATCATAAATGTAAAAGAAATTAACGAAACAGACAAGGTTGTTTTCGGCGCAACTGTTACCATTTTAAACCTTAACTCAGATGAAGAAGTTACATACCAAATAGTAGGGGAATTAGAGGCCGACATAAATATAGGATTAATTTCAATAGCATCACCTATTGCTCGTTCACTTATAGGTAAGCAGGTAGGTGACATTGTTGACGTTAACGCACCAAGCGGTGTTATTGAGTATGAGATTATTCAAGTTCGTTACATATAATTATATCTTAAATGTCAAAAAATAAATCCAGCAAGAGATGGCTGCAAACACAAAATAAAGATCTATATGTAAAAAAAGCTCGTAAGTTAGATTTTCGTTCCCGAGCAATTTATAAACTTCAAGAAATCGATAAAAAAGATCAATTAATAAAACCAAATTATTGTGTTGTCGATCTTGGATCGTCTCCAGGAAGTTGGTCTCAATATTTAAGCGGTATAATTGACTCTAGTGGCCGGATTATCGCTATTGATATATTACCTATGAATCCGATTGAGCAAGTTTTGTTTATATCTGGAGATTTTACAGATGAAATTATTCAAAAACAGTGCCTTAAAGAAGTTGGAGAATATGGCGCAGATCTTGTAATTTCTGATATGGCCCCCAATTTAACAGGTGTAAGGGTTACTGATCAGTCACGAAATATGGCTATTGCTGAACTTGTATATGATTTCAGCACTCAAATATTAAAACCTGGCGGTGATTTATTAGTTAAGCTTTTTGAGGGTGACGGAACGTATGAGTATAGACAATTGTTGAAAGAAAAATTTGCTAAAGTACTAGTAAGAAAACCGAAGGCGTCACGTGACCGATCAAGAGAATTTTATGTTTTAGCGCGCTCTTATGTATTATAGTGACATTTATATTTTCAGAGTACGCACATACATAGTTAAAGAGGATTATTGCATTGAATGATATGGTAAAAAATCTAATATTATGGGTGGTCATAGCTCTTGTTATGATGACGGTATTTAAAAACTTTAGTAATCCGGCAATGTCAGGGGAAATCACTTATTCCCAATTTATCTCTGACGTTAAAACAGGCCGTATCGGCACTGTCAGTATTGAAGGCAATTCGATCACTGGAAATCATACTGATGGGGGTCGGTTTACTACATACAGTCCTGAAACCAACAACGATGCATTAATTGGTACGCTGCTTGAAAATAATGTAGAAATTAAAGGAATGGAGCCGAATAAAAATTCATTTTGGGCTCATGCTCTAATCTCTTGGTTTCCTATCATATTATTGCTTGGTATTTGGATTTACTTTATGCGGCAGATGCAAGGCGGCGGCGGGCGAGGAGGAGCATTGTCATTTGGGAAGAGTCGTGCGCGCTTATTAAGTGAAGACCAAGTAAAAATAACATTTAGTGATGTAGCAGGCGTTGAAGAGGCAAAACAGGAGGTTTCAGAGTTAGTTGAGTTTTTGCGTGACCCAGGCAAATTTCAAAAACTAGGTGGTAAAATTCCTTCTGGGGTTTTAATGGTTGGTTCTCCTGGGACTGGTAAGACTTTATTAGCAAAGGCTATTGCTGGCGAAGCTAAGGTTCCTTTTTTTACAATCTCAGGTTCAGATTTTGTTGAAATGTTTGTGGGTGTTGGTGCGTCTCGTGTTCGAGACATGTTTGAACAAGCAAAGAAACACTCACCTTGCATTATTTTTATCGATGAGATCGATGCGGTAGGACGACATCGTGGTGCTGGTTTAGGGGGCGGTCATGATGAACGGGAACAAACATTAAATCAGTTATTGGTAGAAATGGATGGATTTGAAGGTAATGAAGGAGTGATTGTGATTGCTGCCACAAACCGCCCTGATGTTCTTGACCCCGCGTTACTGAGACCAGGTCGTTTTGATCGCCAAGTTGTAGTTCCATTACCAGATATTCGAGGTCGCGAACAAATTTTAAAAGTTCATATGCGTAAAATTGCATTAGGGGATAACGTTAAGGCAAATATAATTGCTCGTGGTACCCCTGGTTTTTCTGGCGCTGACTTATCCAATCTCGTTAATGAGGCAGCATTATTTGCGGCACGCGCGAATAAAGAAGGAGTTGATATGGAAGAATTTGAGCGAGCTAAAGACAAAATTATGATGGGGGCAGAACGACGTTCCTTGGTTATGAGCGAAGAAGAAAAGAGACTTACCGCGTATCACGAGGCGGGACACGCTATTGTTGGCCGGTTAGTACCATCACATGATCCCGTATACAAAGTTACAATTATTCCTCGTGGTCGTGCGTTGGGAGTTACGATGTTTCTGCCAGAAGAAGATCGTTTGAGTTATAGTAAAGAATTGCTAGATAGCCAGATTTCAAGTTTATTTGGAGGACGTATTGCAGAAGAACTTATCTTTGATGCAAGTAAAGTTACAACTGGCGCAAGCAATGATATTGAACGTGCTACACAACTTGCTCGTAATATGGTTACAAAATGGGGTTTGTCAGAAAAACTTGGCCCGTTGACATACAGCGAAGAAGAAGATGAAGTCTTTTTAGGTCGTTCGATAACTCAACATAAAGCTATTTCCGATGAAACGTCCCATGCCATTGATAAAGAGATTCGTAATATAATTAATAAAAATTATAAACGTTCTGAGCAGATATTAAAAAAGAATATAGACAAACTTCATTTAATGGCGGATGCGTTGATTAAGTACGAGACGATTGATGCTGGTCAAATTGACGACATTATGAAAGGAAAAGTGCCACGACCACCCTCAGACTGGAATGACAGTGACGACCAGAGCTCTTCAACTAAAAAGAAGACAAAAAGAAAAACTAGATCTTCAAAAAAGAGCGTTACACCGTCTGTAAAACCCGCTTAAATATTTTTACAATTGATCGATATAATGGCTAAACAGGTTTCATTTATATCAACAAAATAATAATATCTAAACTCAATTTATAAGGTAATCACGATTAAAAAAGATACCAGAAAATATTTCGGGACTGATGGTATACGTGGTAGCGTTGATGATGGTGGAATAAGCGCAGACTTCGTTATGAAGCTTGGTTGGGCAGCGGGACGTGTATTAGCAAAAAAGGGAACTGGTCCTGTTTTAGTAGGAAAAGATACACGAATATCAGGTTATATGTTTGAATCAGCTTTAGAAGCAGGCCTATCTGCAGCTGGAGTTGATATTCGCTTATTAGGCCCAATGCCAACCCCAGGCATTGCTTATCTAACTAAGAGTACTCGAGCACAAGCTGGCATCGTTATAAGCGCATCTCATAACTTATTCCATGATAACGGACTTAAATTCTTTTCGAGCGATGGCACTAAATTACCTGATGATGTTGAGATGGAAATTGAATATGAATTAAATTATCCAATGAGGTCTGTACCGTCTCTTAATCTTGGTAAGGCGCGACGTATTACCGATGCCCCTAGAAGGTATATTGAATTTTGTAAATCAAAAATCGAAAATGATATAAGTTTTAATGATCTAAGAATAGTTATTGATTGTGCAAATGGCGCCACTTATCACATAGCACCTAAAGTTTTTGAAGAGTTAGGTGCAGAGGTTATATTACATGGCGCATCTCCAAACGGTCTGAATATTAATGATGAATGTGGAGCAACATCTCCTGATACCTTACAAAAACTAGTCAAAGCATCACGAGCTGATGTGGGAATTGCATTTGATGGAGATGGTGATAGGTTAATTATGGTGGATCATCGCGGAAGCGTATTAGACGGGGATGATATTCTTTATATAATTGCGCAGTCACGGCTTAGAAAATTAAATGGCGCTGTTGTTGGTACTGTAATGAGTAATCTTGGTTTAGAGCATGCAATCAAAAAATTAGAATTAGATTTTTTTAGAGCAGCTGTTGGCGATCGCTATGTTATGGAACTATTACTTAAGAACAACCTAATATTGGGCGGGGAAACCTCGGGACACATTATTAATCTTGAACTCACTACAACAGGCGATGGAATTATAACCGCACTACAAGTACTAGAGACAATAATAGTAACAGGTAAAAATCTTTCAGATTTAACTAAAGAGATGAGTAAATATCCACAAATAATGCGAAATATTAAATTCGATACACAGATTGATGTAATGAGAAATGATGAAATTAATCTCGCCATTAAGGATACAGAGAATATTCTAGGCAATACTGGTCGTGTTGTATTAAGGCCTTCCGGGACTGAATCTTTAATAAGAATTATGGTTGAAGGTGAAAATGAAAATCAAATAGAAACTCTTGTAGATGAGTTAGTAGACAAAGTTAATAAGGTCACAACAAGACTACATTAAGATTAAAATAATTATTATTTTAGTGATTTAAATTTTTTTTTATCAAAACCCACAAGATATTTTTTTTTCGTTTTAATTATTGGGCGTTTCATTATTGTTGGATTTTCGAATAACAAATCAATTATTTCTAATTTCGTACTAGTTTTTTTTTCTTTATCAGATAATTTTCTCCAACTCGTACCACGCTTGTTTATAAGTATTTTGATATCTATATTTTTGAGAAACTCATTGATTGTAGATTTTTTTATACCGTCAACACGAAAATCATGAAAGGTATATTTGACAAGATTCTTGTCTAACCACGCACGTGTTTTTTTTACACTATCGCAGTTTTTTATACCATACAAAATGATTGGTGACATGAAAAAGGTATTTATAGATCGCGCAAAATTTCGTTAATACCAACTTTACCTAGTGTTTTTTCATCGACAGTTTTTACTATCACCGCACAGTAAAGACTATATTTTCCATCTTTTGATGGTAGGTTGCCAGACACAACAACGGAACCTGGTGGAATGTAGCCATAAGTTATTTCTTCAGTATTACGGTTGTAAATTCGTGTACTTTGGCCGATGTAAACACCCATTGATATAACAGAACCTTCACCAATAATTACACCTTCAACAACTTCAGAACGCGCACCGATAAAACAATTATCTTCAATAATAGTTGGATTGGCTTGCAATGGTTCGAGTACACCTCCAATACCGACACCGCCAGATAAATGAACATTTTTTCCAATTTGAGCACATGACCCAACTGTTGCCCAGGTATCAACCATAGTTCCATCATCAACATAGGCTCCAATATTTACAAAACTCGGCATCAACACCACATTTTGACCAATAAAACTACCTTTTCTCACAATAGCAGTAGGGACAACTCGGGCACCAGTCTCAATAAAACTAGCTTTACTATAATCACAAAACTTATTCGGAATTTTATCGAAATAATTAGCGTGATTGCCTTGTATCACGATATTTTCGTCAAGAATAAAAGACAGTAGAACAGCTTTTTTTAGCCATTGATTTACAATCCATTCATCGTTAACTTTTTCTGCGATTCGCAGTTGTCCATCGTCTAATTTTTGAATAATATTTTTGATTGCATTTTTAAGCTCAGTACTACCTTTACCCGGTTTAATTTCAGCCCGCATATCAAATTTTTCATTAATGAAACCCTCTAAATTATCCATTTTTTTTCCTATGTTTAATATTTTTTTTCAATAAATTTTTTTATTCGTTTTGCAGCTTCAATACATTCATCAACTTCTGCGACTAAGGCAATACGGACGCGTTTATTGCCCGGATTAATATTATAAACATCGCGGGATAAATATGAACCTGGTAGAACTTCGACATTCTCGCTTTTATATAGTTCTCTTGCAAAGTCTATATCAGAACAAGGTAATTTAGGCCATAAATAAAAGCTCCCAGATGGTTGTGTTACCATTAGAACCGAGTTTAATTCATGACAAACCTTCGAAAATTTTGTTTTATATAATTCTCGATTTTCTTTAACATGGCTCTCATCATTCCATGCAGCAATACTTGCTTTCTGAACATGTAATGGCATTGCGCAACCATGATAAGTTCGATAGCGATAAAAATTTTCAATTAGTTTACTCTCTCCCGCGACAAATCCTGAGCGAAGTCCAGGCACATTAGATCGCTTGGATAGACTATGAAATATCAAACAGCGTTTATATTCAGTGTTACCGAGTTTGTTTGCATACTCAAGTAAGCTAACAGGTAATTGTTCTTCATCTTTATAAATTTCCGAATAACATTCATCTGAAGCAATAATAAAATTATATTTTTCTGAAAGCCCCATCAATTTTTTGATAAAATCAAAATCAATCACAGCCCCGCTTGGATTACCTGGTGAACATAAATAAAATAATTGGCAACGTTGCCAAATTTCTTTTGGTATTGATGATAAATCAGGGATAAAATTATTTTCTTCGACACAATTTAGGTAATAAGGTTCTGCTCCCGCAAGCAGCGCAGCGCCCTCATAAATTTGGTAAAATGGATTAGGTAGTATAACAATCGGTTTAACAGATGTTTTATTTACTATAGTTTGGGCTATAGAAAAAAGCGCTTCTCTTGTTCCATTTACAGGCAAGATATTTTTCTCTTCGTCTAGTGTTTTTATAGGTAGATTAAAACGCCAACATAACCAATTAACGATGGCAATTCTTAATTTTTTACTGCCACGAGTTACTGGGTATATTGATATGTCATCTAGATTTGATTCTAGCGCATCTTTTATAAATTTTGGTGTTGGGTGTTTGGGTTCTCCAATTGCTAGTGATATTGCTGATTTCTTAGACTTAATATCAACATTATTTAATAATTTTTTTAGCTTTTCAAAAGGATAAGCATGCAGGTTTTCCAGTTCAGGATTCATTAGTAGTAGTTTTAAATACTCTATTTTTTTAATTACGTGAAAGTATTTTTTATCGTTCTTTTTTATTTATTGTGTTTTTAGTTTTTATGTATTACTTAGTATACTAATCAAACCAGCTGTTAATATTATTAAAGTTGCAGAAAAAACAGTTAAGTAAACCTTATCTTTTTCAAAATATGAAACAACCGCGAAACATGTTATACCGATAATAGTCACAGCAAAATCAAACTCTTCTGGAAATCCACTTGAACGTAAAATGGCCCCGAGAATTATACCCAAACCACCTAACCATCTCAGCCTATTGAGATCTGACTCTCTGTATAGTGGTATTTTGTATACTTGATGCATTTTTTGTTCTATGAGGCCCACTTCGTTAGCTCCTTAAAATATTGGGTTTTAAAATATTTTTCTTATTAACTAAGTAACTAAATTATACGATATTACTCTGATATATCCCAATGAGACGTACGCAATTTTTTTATATTTTGTATACTTAAATTAGTTATTTAGTAAGATTGTCAGCGTGATAAAACAGGTCTTTTTCCGTGATGTTAGAAATGCTAGGAAATTCGTGACTTTTTATAACATAGATGTATGCTTGCGTACTTTTTAAAATAATATACTTTGGAAAAAAATTAACATATGACCAAGAAAATTTTGATTTTACCAGGCGATGGTGTTGGTCCAGAAATTATTACTCAGGCTGAGAAAATATTATCATTTCTCATTGTTAAAGGTGATTTAGCTGTTGAATTAGATCACGGATTAATTGGCGGTAGCGCTATCGATGAAACTGGTATTCCTCTACCGGAAGAGACATTAAAAAAGGCTAAGGAATCAACAGCAATATTGTTAGGTTCTGTTGGAGGCCCTAAATGGGAGTCAATTGATCGCCCACTTCGTCCCGAAAGAGGATTGTTAGCAATTCGAGCTGAACTTAGCCTATTTGCAAATTTACGACCCGTTTTTTTGTTTCCGCAATTAGCGAAAGCCTCCACTTTGAATGAAGAAGTTGTTAGTGGTCTTGATTTGATGATAGTTCGAGAGCTTACTGGGGGCATTTACTTTGGTAATCCTCGGGGTATTAGAAAACTCGATGATGGACAACGCGAGGGTTTTAATACGCTTGTTTATAATGAAAGCGAAATTAAACGCATCGCCAGAGTTGCATTCGAGACTGCAAGTAAGCGCCAAGGTCGTTTGTGTTCAGTCGATAAAGCAAATGTGCTAGAGGCAACAGAATTATGGCGGGAAATTGTTAGTGAGATAGCTAAAGATTATCCAGGAGTCGAGCTGCAGCATATGTATATAGATAATGCTTCGATGCAGTTGGTCAGAGCGCCGAAACAATTCGATGTTATTCTGACAACCAATATGTTTGGCGATATTTTATCAGACCTTGCATCGATGTTAACAGGATCAATTGGTATGTTACCTTCAGCATCATTAGCCAGTGATGGTAAAGGCATGTATGAGCCGGTGCATGGTTCTGCTCCGGATATTGCCGGTCAAAATATTGCCAACCCCTTAGCTACTATTTTATCTCTATCAATGTTATTAAGATATTCTCTGCGTGAGGAAAAATTAGCCAATATATTAGAACAAGCGGTTAGTCAGGTTTTAACAGATGGCTTTAGGACGAAAGATATCCATTCTGATGGCATGACATGCGTAGGAACCGAAGAGATGGGTGATGCGGTAATTAAAACTTTATCGGCTTTATTGGTCTAAATAATTTATTAAATTATATTAATGTAAAAATCATGACAGAAAAAAAATACAATGTTGCCGTTGTTGGCGCGACAGGTATGGTTGGCAGAACCATGTTATCAATCTTGGAGGAACGTAATTTTCCTGTTGATAAGGTTTATGCTTTAGCCAGCAGTCGTTCTGTTGGCAAACGCATACCATTTAAAGATAG
>Ga0315336_1004968_pt1 | contig 15040 bp, 15 predicted proteins | sample ASW5metaG_FD_204512 | JGI IMG/M metagenome (GOLD analysis project Ga0315336, IMG submission 204512) | Ammonia-oxidizing marine archaeal communities from Monterey Bay, California, United States - ASW #5 | ecosystem: Environmental > Aquatic > Marine > Intertidal zone | place: USA: California...
CTTTTGATATGATTGGCATACCTAAACCTGAGCCGGATATATATTTAGCGGTAATAAATACTAATAACTTAAATAAAGAGGAAACAATCATACTTGAAGACAGTGCTGTTGGGGTAAAGGCAGGAGTTGCTTCTGGGGTAAAGGTTGTAGGCGTAACAGCAGGTGGTCATTGGTATAAGAACCGTCCCACACAAGAACTATTGGACGCAGGGGCGTTTGTTTTAATAGATAATTACAAAAATTTGCATATAGAGATAAATAAATTATGAGTGATGGACCAAAAATAAAAGGCAATCCACTTCTTGTGTCTGTATATTTATTGGTTATATGCTACGTAATAGGGGAATTTGTTATACCGAAATATTCTTTGCTATATCCAATTAATTTAATTGGTATTTTAGGTTTAGTAATAAGTTTAGTTTTTTTCTTTTCGGGATTTAACATATTTAAATCTTATACAGAAAATCCAGTACCTACTTCATCATCTGAAAGACTAATTAAAACAGGTGTTTTTGCTTATACACGTAACCCTATTTACCTTTCGCTTGTTTTGTTTCATTTAAGTATGTTTTTGGTTTTTGAAAATGTGATGTATCTTTTATCTGCCGTAGGTCAGACAATTTGGATTCATAATTATATAATTAAATTTGAAGAAGAGTATCTTTTAGGTAAATTCACAGATGAATATCAACGATATATGAACGCTGTTAGTCGGTGGTTGTTTTTTTAAATAAAATTTTCTTTATTTTCTGATTTTTGTCAACATTGATTGTTAAGTTTGCCTTAGATGGTAATACTTTCATCATCCATTTAGTAATTTTTTCATAGTGCTGTATAAATTCCAATATTTGTTTTCTGTTCATAGCACCAATATGATTATTTCGTGTTTTCATCATTTTTTCTTGTTTTAAGCGCCAATTCTGAATGTAGGAAAATGATGGAACTTTCAAATATATGACTTTTTCAAATTTTTTAAACAATCTTGCGTATTGATTTTGTAACTGATGATTATAGTAATTTCTCCATCTTAAATCCCTATCAAATATTTTTTCTATTTGATTGATATTTTTTTTTAAAAAAGAATTTTGCACAGCAGATGAGGCGCAACACCATCCCTCTAATATTAGTATATCTGCTTTTGTTTTTATTTCTTTAACTTTTGTCAAACGATCATCATTTATTTTATCAAAAATAGGAATATTAATAGGATAAATGGATCTATCAAAACATCTGACATGTTTTAATAATTTTTTTATGTCATGGGTGCCAGGAACTCCTCTTGTTATTAATAAAGGATGAATTTTTTTGGATAAAGTGGTCCTTTGTTTTTTTGTCAGATAATAATCATCCAAACTTAGACTTAAAATTTTTTTATTATAAAAAATTTTTAAATTATTTTCTAAAATATGCATCAAAGTTGATTTTCCAATGCCTTGTGAACCAGCAATTAAAAATTTATTTTTCTTGGAAGAAATAATATATTCAAAAATAGGGCAAATATAAGTTTCAATATATTTTTTAGAAAACTTTATATTTGTTAATTCAATTAGTTGTTTTTGAACAGAGTAAATGATTTGTTCAGACATAAAATACTTATAAACTTCTATTATATTATTTTTTTTCACTATAAAGAAAGATATATTATTTATGAAATTTCTTTTTGATTTAGGTGGTGTTTTTTTTGATTGGAATCCCCATCATTTTTTTAAGGATATTTTTTCAGATTCAGCTGATTTAGAGTATTTTCTTTCTAGTGTTTGTAATGACGAATGGAACATAAAACAAGATGCTGGCCGCATCATTAAGACAGCAGAAGAAGAATTGATACCTAAATTCCCTCAATATGAAGAACAAATAAAACTATATTATCCCAATCACCGTAAAATGATTAAAAAAGTTTTTGCTGAATCCATTGATGTATTACATGAGTTAAAAGAAAAAAATTATTCATCTTATGTTTTGTCTAATTGGTCAGCCGAAACTTTTGTTGGTATGATGGATGATTATCCGTTTTTAAAACTTTTTGATGGTTTGTTAATTTCTGGAGAAGTTAAATTAGTTAAACCTAGTCAAAGAATATATGAGCTAGCATTGCAAAGATTTAATTTAGAATTAAAAGAAACTGTGTTTATAGATGACAAGCTAGAAAATGTTAAAGTAGCCAAAAAACTAGGTTTTAATATCATTCACCTTTCTGACCCAAAAGATATTAGAAAAAAAATTAAGGAATTTTTAGTTTAGGAGTTAATTATTTTCACCTTAAGAGGATATCTTTTTCGTAATTTCTAAAGATATAAAAGAGCAGAGAAGTTTACTAGAGGAATACTCTTTAGGAGGAAATAATATGAAACCCTCTGCTCAAAAATAAAAATATATATATATTACTGTATAGCAACAAGAGGGGTTTGAATCGGTATATTGTGTTGATTTACAAGAAAAAAAAAAATACCGATTCTATAAAAAAATTATTTAAATGACTGATTAGTATTATCAAATAAGTGACATCTAGAAGCACTAAAACCAACTTTGACTGTATCACCAACTTTGATGTTGGAATCACCCTCAGTTTCCACAACCAAAGGATCTCCCTCTTTTTCCAAATATAGGAATGTTCCCGATCCTAATTTTTCAACAACAAAAACTTTACTTTCCCAATTAGCATCACCCTCCTGATTAATAAGTAAATGCTCAGGTCGAATTCCTAATTGAACAGCATCCCCGTTATTTCCATTTGGCGATGTTTTTGGTACAGATATTTTTGCTGATCCGAACAGATCCACTTCAGTAGAGTTATCGCTAGTACTTAATATTTTAGAAGGAATAAAATTCATTTTTGGTGATCCTATAAATCCACCTACAAATAGATTTGAAGGTTTGCTGTAGAGTTCCATCGGTGACCCTGTTTGGGATACAATGCCTTCATCCAAAACAACAATATCATCAGCTAATGTCATGGCCTCTGTTTGATCATGCGTTACATAAATCATTGTAGCATTTAATTGATCATGTAATTTTGCTAATTCCACACGCATTTGAACCCGAAGAGCAGCATCTAGATTGGACAAGGGCTCATCAAACAAAAATACTTTTGGTTTTCGTGTAATAGCCCTGCCAATAGCAACACGTTGACGCTGACCACCTGACAATTGTTTTGGTTTACGTTGCAAATAATCCTCAATTTGCAAAATGCGCGCTGCTTCTTGTACACGTTCATTGATTTCGTCTTTTGAGCGTTTCTCTAACTTTAATCCAAATGCCATATTGTCAAATACAGTCATATGCGGATAAAGTGCATAAGATTGAAACACCATGGCGATGTTTCGTTGTTTAGGGGGAAGATCATTAACAACTTCCCCATCAATCGAAATAGTGCCAGAGTTAATATCTTCTAGCCCCGCAATCATTCGAAGCATCGTTGACTTGCCACAACCACTAGGTCCAACTAAAACCGTAAATGATCGACTTTTAATGTCAAGAGAAACGTCCTTGATTACGTGGACATCACCGTAATACTTATTAATTGTGTTAATATTTATATCTGTCACTTCATCCTCCTTTGAGCGATCTTTCAAGTGAAATTGTAACTTAATTGAATATCAGATAAGAAGCAACTATATTAAATATCCTAGGTGTTGTTTTTGGATTTCAATCATTGTACCCAACAATTTTTCAGCTTGAACAGCGTTATTTACTACGGGATCAGCTAGGAGAGCTTTTGCTTTTGATTTTTCTAAAATGGCTTCTGCAGTTAATCGCATAACACCAACTTGATTCATCAACAAGGAAGAAAAATCAGCAGGATAATTTTCCAGTTTCAGACCACACACACCTTCCTTATTTACAATACCAGGCACTTCAACAACAATTTTATTCATGACAATTATAAAAAAGATAACTTATTTTTTACCAAAAAGCCAAAGATAATTGAGTAAGGCTCAGTACATAATTAAATAATAGATCTTAAATTAATTATAATTAATATAAATAAGTTTGAACTATAGAATTGCTAACAGTATAGAGGTTTTATGAAATTAGTTATGGTAGGTACTGGGTACGTTGGATTAGTTTCAGGGGCCTGTTTTGCTGAATTTGGATTTGAAACAGTTTGTGTTGATAAAGATAAAAGTCGTATTGAAAAAATAGAAAAAGGGAACTGTCCTTTTTTTGAACCAAGCATGGATGACTTGCTTATCAAACATTCACAGAAAACAAAACTGCTCTCATTTACAACTTCATTACCTGAGGCAATGCAAAATGCAGATATTGTTTTCATTACTGTTGGCACTCCCTCTAGGCGTATAGAGGATGAAGCTGATCTTACGGCTGTTTGGGATGTTGCTCATGAGATAGCTAAGAATATAAAAAGTTATTGCGTTATTGTCATTAAATCTACTGTTCCGGTGGGAACCACAAAAAAAATAAAAAAAATTATTGAGTCAAAAATTTCTTCTCAAAATTTTGATGTAGTATCTAATCCAGAATTTTTACGCGAGGGATCAGCAATTAATGATTTCATGCGACCAGATAGAGTTGTAATTGGTACAGAATCTGAAAAATCAGAAAAAATTATGCGGGAGCTATATCGCCCTTTAAAGCTCAATGAAACTCCTATCGTATCAACGACTATTGAGACATCTGAAGTGATTAAATATGCTTCCAATAGTTTTCTTGCAACTAAAATTAGTTTTATAAACCAAGTAGCGGATTTGTGTGAAGCAGTGGGCGCAAACGTTCAGGATGTGGCTAAAGCAATGGGTATTGATAAGCGTATTGGATCAAAATTTTTACATGCTGGGCCAGGATATGGTGGATCATGTTTTCCTAAAGATGTAAAAGCGTTTAAAGCTACTGCAAAAAAATTTAATATAGATTTTTCAATTTTAGATGCAGTCAACTCTTCTAATGAAAAGCGTCCTCAAATGATTGTAAAAAAAATATTAGATACAAAAAAATTTGACTCAAATTCTAGCATTGCTTTGTTAGGATTAAGTTTTAAGCCTAACACAGATGATATTCGGGATTCGACTTCACTTAAAATAGCTGCAATTTTACAAAAAAATAATATTAAAATAAATTGTTATGATCCGGTCGCAATGGATAATGCTCTAAAGCATAATAAAACACTAAATTTTTTTGATTCAGTCTACGATGCTTGTGAGGGTGTCGACGCAATTATTATTGGCACTGAATGGAATGAGTTTAGAGCATTAAATTTTACTAAGATCAAAGAGAAAATTAAAGAAGCAATTATTTTTGATTTACGCAATATTTATAGATCTGCTGAGTTAGAAGAATTAGGTTTTTCATATTATGGTATTGGAAAGTAATTACTCACTTGAAAACTTTGATCCTGAAGTTTTAAGAGAATACGATATCAGGGGAATTGTTGGGAATAATCTTAACGAAAATACAGCGTATACAATTGGCAGAACATTTGGTTTTGTTGTTAAATCCAGATCCTCCTCGAGTACTGTTGTTACGGGATTTGATGGACGTATAACTTCTCCAAAACTACACCATGCTTTATGTGAAGGATTAAAGCAAGCTGGAGCAAAAGTTATAAATGTGGGGATGGGTCCTACTCCTATGATCTATTTTGCTCATCATTATTTTAATTCCGATGCGGCGGTAATGGTGACAGGATCTCATAACCCTCCTGATTACAATGGATTTAAAATGGTATTTAACAAAAATTCTTTTTATGCAGGTGAAATTCAAAACCTCCAATCCATCATGCAAAATGAAACATTAAACATAGAAGAGGGAAGTTTTATTCAACACAATATTACAAATGAATATGTTAAAAGAGATTTACAAAACATAAATATTAATAATAAATTAAAAATTGCTTGGGATACTGGCAACGGAGCAATGGGGCTAATTATTAAAGAAATTACTTCACAGCTTCAAAATACCAAAAATATATTAATTAATGAGAATGTTGATGGCACATTTCCAAATCACCATCCTGATCCTACTGTTCCGAAAAATATGGAACAATTAATTAGAACAGTCATTGACTACAAATGCGATATTGGTTTTGCCTTTGATGGTGATGGTGACAGATTAGGTGTGGTAGATAATAGGGGCAAAATTGTGTGGGCTGATCAATACATGTTAATACTTTGCTCAGAAATAACTAAACTTTATGACCAACCTAAAATCATTATGGATGTTAAATGTAGTAAAGTATTTTTTGAAGAGGCAAAAAAAATGAACTGCAATCCAATCATGGCGCGAACTGGACATTCTCCTATAAAAGAAAAAATGAAAGAATTAAATTCACCTCTTTCGGGAGAAATGAGTGGTCATATTTGTTATGCTGATGATTTTTTTGGATATGATGATGCAATGTATGTAGCGTTACGATTATTACGCATTCTTAGTAACCAATCAAAAAAATTATCTAATATAATTGGAAAATATCCCGCAACTTACTCTACACCTGAGATACGTTTTGATGTTGAAGAAATTAGAAAGTTTGCCATTATTGATGAAATTAAGGAACGCTTAAAAAATACAGAAGGAGAAGTTATAAATATTGATGGAATTAGAGTACAAAATAAATTGGGATGGTTTTTGATTAGGGCCAGCAATACACAAAATCAACTCACATGTAGAGCAGAAGCTTTAAATATGGGTGATTTAATCAAACTTACTAATTTGATTCAAGAACAGTTAGAATTGAGCGGAGTAAAGTATCGATTTACCCACGAATAAAGCAATCTCTTTTGTATTTTTTTAATCTTGAACAAGCATTGTTAGCATCTTTTTTTGTAAAAAATTGAAACCTTGACTCATAGAGCTGCCTTCCGTTAATTTTCATTGATACAACTTTGGCTTCTTTATTGTTTGTTGTTTTAGGGTATTTTTGTTGAATTAATTTTAATTGTTTTTCAGCGCTATTTTTATACTTAAAAGTACCCACTACAACTTTATAATTATTTGTATTTGCTTTCTCTTTTTTAACAATTTTAGTTGAAGAAGATGAAGGGGTGTTAATATTAAGTTCGCCAAATTCTTTATCCATTAAAAACGCAAGTGTTTTATCCCGGTGTTTTCCAGAATCACCACCAAAGTATACGCCTATTAATCTTTTATCTTCTCTTACCGCTGAAAAAGCTAATTGGAAACCTGAAGCTTTAATATATCCAGTTTTAATACCATCAGCACCCTCGTAGGATTTCATAAGACGATTATGGGTTTTGTATGTTTTTCCTTTCCATACAAATTTTTCACGGCTAAATAATTTGTATTCCTCCGGAAAATTTGAAATCAAGGCATGGGATAAAGTTGCAATATCTCGTGCTGATGTCATTTGTGCCCTGTTAGGGAGACCAGAGGCATTTTTGAAAGTTGTATTTTTCATTCCAATATTTCTTGCATATGCAGTCATTAATTTTGCAAATTCCTTTTCTGTTTTACTTATGTGTTCAGCCACTACAGCAGCAACATCGTTTGCGGATTTAATGACAAGCGCTAGGACAGCATTCTCAACTGTTATGTACGATCCTTCTTCCAAATATAATTTACTTGGGGAGCGGGACGAAGCTATTTTTGATACTTTCATTTGTGAATTCCATGAAAGTCTGTTTTTGTGCAAATAATCAAAAACAATATAAAGAGTCATAATTTTTGCTAGTGAGGCTGGATAATTCCTTGTATCAGCATTAATTTCAAACAACACCTCCTTAGAGTCATAATCAATAATAATAGCCGCCCTTTTTGCCAAAAGAGAGGTAGGATAAGCAATAAAAGAGATAAATATTAAGATTTTAATGTAATTTTGAAGGTTTTTCATGAAAACTTAAATTCTTTTACATATATTTTTCGATGTTCTCAAATAGAAATCTCTTTAATTCTTTTAAAAAATTCTTATTTATTAAACTTAGTATGAAAAAAATTGTTTTAGAAGAATTTGATAATAATAGTCAAAACAACGAACTTCAGCGTGGTTTGTTACTAGATTCTCAGCCTAAAACTAAAAAACCATCAATGTATAATGTGCTCCTACTTAACGATGATTATACCCCCATGGAATTTGTCATTATGGTACTAGAGAAAGTGTTTAATAAGAAAGAGGAGGAGGCAACTCAAATCATGTTGCATGTTCATAAAAATGGAATAGGTGTGTGTGGAACTTTTACTTATGAAGTAGCTGAATCAAAATGTAAGTCTGTTATGGATATGGCTAAAAAAAATGAGCACCCTCTTCAGAGTGCAATGGAAAAATCATAATGCTATCATCTAATTTAGAAAAAACGTTAGGAAATTCATATCAATTAGCAGCATCTAAAAAGCATGAATTTGTTACTCTTGAACATCTCTTATTTTGTCTTATTGAAGATAAGGATGCCCTTAGTGTCTTAAATGCTTGCGGTGTTGATATTATTTTACTGCGAAAAAAGTTAGATGATTTTATTTCTAATGAGTTAAAAAATTTGCAAGAGACCTTTAATGGAGAGCCAAAGTTAACAATTGGTTTTCAGAGGGTTTTGCAAAGAGCTGCTATTCATGTGCAATCCAGCGGAAGAGAAGAAGTGACGGGCGCCAACATGTTGGTAGCCATGTTTTCCGAAAAGGAAAGTTACGCCGTATACTTTTTAGGTCAACAAAAGATGTCACGATTAGATGCCGTTCAATACATTTCTCATGGGATAGCGAAAGTAAAAGAAGGAGGAGAAAACCACATTAATCAAGAAGATTATATTGATGGTTCTTCAATGGGAAAAAAAACCAGGAAAGCTCTTGATGAATTTTGCATTAATTTAAACACTAAAGCAAAAGAGGGGGGTATTGACAAATTAATTGGAAGGAAAAATGAAGTTGACCGCACAATACAAATTTTGTGCCGAAGGCAAAAAAATAATCCATTATTTGTTGGTGACCCTGGCGTAGGGAAAACAGCTATTGCTGAAGGTTTGGCAAAAAAGATTGTTGAGAAAAATGTTCCAGATATTATTTTGGATGCTGTAATTTATTCGCTTGATATGGGATCTCTTTTGGCGGGCACAAGATATCGGGGAGATTTTGAGGAACGCTTAAAAGCTGTTTTAAAAGAGTTAAGAGAAGAAAAAAAAGCAATTCTTTTTATTGATGAGATACATACTGTCATTGGAGCTGGAGCAACTAGTGGCGGATCGATGGATGCTAGCAATATTTTAAAACCTTCTTTAGGTAAGGGGACTCTACGATGTATCGGGTCGACAACCTACAAAGAGTTTACAAATTATTTTGAAAAAGACAGAGCACTTGTAAGACGTTTTCAGAAAATAGATATTAAAGAGCCTACAAAAGATGAGGCTATAAAAATATTAAAAGGTTTAAAAAATTACTATGAGAAACACCACGGAATCAAGTATTCAACAGATGCAATTATCAGCGCTGTCGAATTATCGAATAAATATATTGGTGATCGCAAACTCCCGGATAAGGCTATAGATGTTATAGATGAAGCAGGAGCCTCTCAGTATTTGCTACCTGTTTCGTCACGAAAGAAAATTATAACATCCAAAGAAATTGAAGCAGTTGTTGCGTTGATAGCGCGTATTCCAACAAAAAGTATCAGTAGCAATGATAAAGAGGGGTTGAAAAACCTAGAAAGAGATTTGAAAAATTTTGTTTTTGGTCAAGATATAGCAATTGAGGAACTCGCCTCTTCTATCAAGCTTGCAAGAGCGGGATTACGAGAAGAAGGAAAACCCATCGGCTCTTATTTGTTCTCTGGTCCAACTGGAGTTGGAAAAACAGAGGTTGCAAGGCAATTAAGTAAAACACTAGGTATTAAATTACTTCGATTTGACATGTCAGAATATTTGGAGCGCCATACGGTAAGTCGTCTAATTGGAGCTCCTCCGGGGTATGTGGGTTTCGATCAGGGTGGCTTGCTCACAGATGGCATCGACCAACACCCTCACAGCGTTTTATTGCTGGATGAAATTGAAAAAGCTCATTTTGATCTTTTCAATATTCTTTTGCAAATTATGGATTACGGCAAACTAACAGACCATAATGGGAAATCTGTAGATTTTCGCAACGTGATACTAATCATGACAACAAATGCAGGGGCAGTTGATATATCTAAAAAAAGAATAGGATTTAATTCTGTGAGGTCAAGTAGTGACAGCAGTGAAGCAATAGACAAATTATTTACACCAGAATTTAGAAATAGAATTGACTCAATTATTCATTTCAATCATTTGAATAAAGAAATAGTGCTATCGATTGTCGATAAATTTATTATTGAGGTGGAGGCACAACTATATGAAAAAGGTGTAACCCTAGCTATTGATCAAGAAACTAAAGAATATTTGGCTGATAAAGGATATGATGAAGTATACGGTGCAAGGCAGCTTAGCAGGGTGATACAGGAAGAAATAAAAAAACCAATGTCTGAAGAGTTAATTTTTGGTTCAATCGCTAAAGGAGGACACATTGATATCATACTAAAAGATAATAAAGTTAATTTTCAATATTCACATAAACAAGAAGAGGAAAAAGTTTTGGTTTAGTTGTTTTTGAAGGGTGCGAATTGCTCCAAATCTTTTTTTTGTTTGTTCATTAGGCTGATTTCTTGATCCAAATATTTGTTAATTGCTTTGCTAAACTGTTGATCTTTGATCCAGTGCAAACTCCATATTTTTTCAGGCATGTATCCTCTTTGCAATTTATGTTCTCCTTGTGCGCCTGCTTCAACAATTTTGATGTTGTTTGCAATAGCATAGTCAATTGCTTGGTAATAACATAATTCAAAATGCAGGTAGGGAATATCATACATTGTCCCCCATAGCCTTCCATATAAATGAGTTGAGCTAAGAAAATTTATAGCTGAAGCAACCATCTTTTCTTCTTTAAGCGCAACAATGAGAAGAATTTTATCTGCGAGTGTCTTGCTAAGTTCTAAAAAAAAATCTTTCGTTAGGTAGGCAGAACCCCATTTTCTTCCAGTCGTGTTAAGATAACACTGATAAAAAAAATCCCAATGCTCAGGAGTAATTTTGTCACCGATCAATAATTTTATTTTTAGATTGTTGCTATCAATGCAAAGACGCTCTTTTTTAATCACTTTTCTTTTACGAGAAGACAGTGTTTTAAGAAAATCATCAAAAGATTTGTAATTATTATTTTTCCAATGAAATTGAATTCCTTGTCGTACTAACAACTCTGGATTTTGTTGCTTTATGTTATTGGGTTGGGGAAGAAAATTAAAATGTAGGGAGGAAACATTTATTTTTTTTGTTTCTTCGATAATCCTATTAATGATTTCAACTTTTTTTGACAATTTATCTTTAAGCGCATCACTGACAATAATTCTCTCCCCCGTAACGGGGGTAAAAGGGATTGCTGATTGCAATTTTGGGTAATAGCTTAATCCGTGACGGTGATAGGCATCTGCCCAGGCATGATCAAAGATATATTCTCCAAATGAATGGGTTTTTATATAAAGGGGACAGACTGCTATTATTTTGTTCTTATTATTTTTTTCAATATAATGAAAGGGTGTCCAGCCTGTTTTTGTTGACGCGCTGTGGCTTTTCTCTAAGGCGCTTAGAAACTCATGCCGTGTAAAAGGGTGATCCAGTCCAGCACATTCATTCCAATCATTAACATCCACAGAGGCAATGTTATTGATAAAAAAATATTTGTCAGGAGAACTGACCATGATCTTATTTAATTTTTATTATTGCATCAATTTCAACTGAAATATTCATTGGAAGAGAGTTTGCGCCTACAGCGAAGCGAGCATGCTTTCCCTGATCACCAAAAATTTTAACCAATAAGTCTGATGCACCATTAATTATTTTTGGATGATCGGTGAAATCATCTCGACTGTTGACAAAACCACCCAGCTTGACAAAATTATGAAGTTGATCCCAGTTTCCATTAGTACCTTGTTTCAAAGCAGCAATAATATTGATGCAGCATAATTTTGCAGCACTTATTCCTTCTTCAATTGAGATGTCCTCACCAACCTTTCCAGTGTATTGCATTTTGCCATCTTTGACAGGGGCCTGGCCCGATACATACATTATGCCGTCAACTATTCTATAAGGTACATAATTAGCGAGTGCGACAGGAAGATCAGGAATGGTAATGCCTAATTCCTTGATATTTTTTTCAAACACGTGCATTAAGCACCATATAAAACATTTTAAGAGAAGGTAAAGAGATCAAATATGAATAAAACAAAAATATTATTTTTTCTATGCCTGTTGTTTTCAATAATTTTATTAGGGAGAGCTTTAATGGCAAATGAAGATAGAGATTTAATACACATGACGTTAAAAGATGGCTTGGTAGTGATTGAAACCCGACCGGATTTGGCTCCTAAACATGTGGCACAAATCAAAAAATTAATAGGTGAGGGGCAATATGACGGTGTGGTTTTTCACCGTGTAATTGAAGGTTTTATGGCTCAAACAGGAGATGTAGAATTTGGCAATTCCTCGAATGACAAGTTTAATCTTGGCAGGGCTGGGACTGGAGGATCAAATTTACCTGATATAGAAGCAGAGTTTTCTGACACAAATCACGGAAGAGGTACGTTGTCAATGGCTAGAGCCAACAATCCTAACAGCGCCAACAGTCAATTCTTTATTTGTTTTAAGGATTGCTCCTTCTTGGATGGTCAATATTCTGTATGGGGTCAAGTCACGGAAGGAATGGAATATGTTGACAATATTACGAGAGGTGAACCACCGCAAGACCCCGATCAGATAATTAAAATGGAGATTGTTCAGAAATAAATACTATGTTTGTTGCCGATCTTCACAATGACGTTGTGCAAAGGGTAATGATTGGTGAAGACATTACTCAACGCACTGATGTGGGCCATTCTGATCTTGTTCGTTTACGTGAATCCTGCATTGATTTAGAAATCTTAGTTGTCTGGGCTTCAAAGACTCCACCGGAGAGAAGCGCATTTGTGATTGCCAATGCAATGTACGATGCAATAGAAGCCCTAGCAACAAAAAATAATTTTCTTACAATACCTAAAACTTTAAATGATATCACCATAAGCAAAAAAAATAATCAATTATCCATTCCTATCGCTATGGAAGGCGGGGAGGCCTTAGAAAATTCTTTGGAGAAGCTCCATCATTTTATTGAAAGAGGGGTGTTTTATCTTGGACCAACATGGAATTATTCATTGGATTGGGTTAGCTCAGGTTATGATGAGGTACATAATAAAAAAAATATTAAGCATTTTGGATTAAGTAAATTTGGACATGAAGTCATTCGTACTTGTAATGACAATGGGGTGATGATTGATGTGTCCCACATTGGAGAGAAAAGTTTTTGGGATATAGCAGCAATATCTAAAAAACCTTTTATCGCCTCTCATTCAAGTGTTCACAAACTGTGTTCACATTTTAGAAATCTCAAAGATGATCAAATTATTGAGATTAAAAAATCACAAGGATTGATCGGCTTGAACCCCTATCCTTTTTTTATTGATTCCTCGTTTAAGAAAAAAGAAGAGAAGTTTTTAAAAAAATTCAAAAGTGAATTGGATCAAATTACTCAAGAACAACCTAACCCGACTGCCGCCTGGATCGCCAAACAACACTACTTACAAAAAAAACTAAATGATATTGTTCCTTTATTGGATATTTTTATCGATCATATTGAATATATTATCAAGCTAATTGGTGTTGATTATGTGGGGATAGGGAGCGATTATGATGGATTGGATTGCTTGCCCCAGGGATGGAAGGACTGTCTTGATCACATTAAAATTGCCGAAGCTTTGGAGAACAGAGGGTACTCAACAGTGGATATAGAAAAAGTGATGGGTCAGAATATTTTGCGCGTTCTTGATTTAGTGTCTAGTTAATTATTTTATAAAGAAGGCTCAAAGCGATAAGAATTAATAATGACCCAGTGATCTTTTGGATCATTTTTTTGCGTTCAAGTAAAAAATTTTTAAGCCCATAACCAGTTACCAAAAGACTAACGAGGATGTACCACAGGGCATCGATGATTGAAGCTGTCAAAACGAGGGTTGTATTAAATATAATATTGGCGTGGATGTTTATGAATTGAGAATAAATAGCAGTGAACCAAATTAAAATTTTTGGATTAATCACAGCAATGACAAATCCTTGAAGAAATGAATTAAACTGGCGTTGTTCTTCTTCTATTAAGTCCTCCGAACTTTTTTGTACAATAAACATGAGGCCTAAAAAAAATAAAAAACACAAACCAGATATTTGAATAATCAAAAAAACCATTTGATTGGCTTGAAGAATAAAACCCAATCCCAAGACAGCTGCAGTAGCGTATACGCCAATCCCCAGTCCATGTCCCAAGGATGTTAAAATTCCTGCCATTCTGTTGTAATTAACGTTATTGCGAATGACAACAGCCAAGCTTGGACCAGGGGACATTGCGCCAATTAAGCAAACAAGTGCAAACTGAAACCAGATAAAAAATGTCATGAATTCAGTTGACGCTAGTGATTACACGGTATTTTTTGATTGTTTCTTCTAAACCAAAGGTGAAAGCATCGCAAACTAGTGCGTGTCCTATGGAAACTTCTTTAATGCTCGGAATTTCTTTTAAAATAAACTCTAAGTTATTTAAATTCAAATCATGGCCTGCATTGAGTTGTATGTCGGGAGAAGTTTTTTCCAGAAAATTTACTACGTCTTTATAGGGTTTAATGGAGCCCTCTTTATCTGTACTAAAATTCTTTGCATAGTCAAAGGTATACAACTCCACTCTATCAGGCAGTATTTCTGATAAATGTTCCAAGGTATAGGTTGATGGGCTAACAAACAACGAAACTCTAATTTTATTGGATTGAAATTGCTTAACAACATCTTTTAAAAAAACATTATGCTCTTTGCAATTCCAACCGAAAGAAGATGTTAAGGCATCTGGAGGGTCAGGCACAAGCGTTACTTGATTAGGTTTGATATTTATTACTTCATTGATAAATCTTTCAGAAGGATAACCTTCAATATTGAACTCAATTTTTGAGTGAGAATTAACTAATTTTGATATTAACGGCAGATCTGAAAACTTTGCGTGCCTT
>Ga0315336_1004973_pt1 | contig 15030 bp, 12 predicted proteins | sample ASW5metaG_FD_204512 | JGI IMG/M metagenome (GOLD analysis project Ga0315336, IMG submission 204512) | Ammonia-oxidizing marine archaeal communities from Monterey Bay, California, United States - ASW #5 | ecosystem: Environmental > Aquatic > Marine > Intertidal zone | place: USA: California...
TCCTTGATGGCAACTTCACGCCCTAACTCCAGATCGCGCGCACGAAAGACCGTGGCAAAACTGCCCGTCCCCACCTTTTCCAGCATTTCGTATCGAGCGTCGAGATCCAAGTCATTCCTCCTCGATCATCGCGGCCGCCATGCGGGCCAGTGCGTCGCGACACCGATTGCCTGCCTGCAAGGGCAACCATTACCGCGAGAGATCGATTATCGCGTGTGTTGCATGCGCACGAAAGACCGGTCGGAAAATCTTCGCCCCCTCTTCTGCCCAAGCTACTCCAGAGGGACGGCCTGTCGGATTCTTACGGTTTTGGGGGGGCAGCCACAGTGATAATAAGATGCCGTTGCCCTGGTGGGGCGAAACTTGCGTTGACGGATCGTGTCAACATGCGACCGCATTCTCGTTACCGGGTAGTACGTTTGTCGCAGTGGGACCTTCATTCTTCAGAACACCCCAGGCAAGCATGACAGGATTCGTACACCGCCCTGTTATGCAACTCCCTGCCCGCAGTGATCGCAGAAGCGTGCATCAGGATCATTCAATTCACCGCACTTCGGACAGGCCACCGACTTGCTCAGCGCGGCTCCACAACGGTTGCAAAAATTGGCCGAAGCGTCGTTGTTCTCGTTGCACTTGTGGCAACGAACAACTTCAACTTTACGGTCATCGTGCGACGAGGAGAGACCTTCACCGATAGCCGCCGCCACATCGCGGACTGCGTCCTTCGTACCGTCTGCCATGTAGTTGACCACGTCCTTGCCAACCGGCGACACTTCGTTCGCCATGTAACGAGTGACGGCCCCCATGAAGGCAAACTTGCAAATGGCCATTCCAACCGCGGCGAGTGGAAGGCCGACGAACGCGCACCAGAAGTAACGTGGCGAACCAAAGGAACCGAACGACGCGAAGAAACTACCGATGCCGACAACAGCGAACAATAGTCCAATCCCCAGGACGACGGGACCAACGACCCTGAGAATTGCGCGTCTATCCTTATGGCTGGGGTCAATTTGTTGTGGCATCTAGGGATCTCCGTATAGGTTGCCGGGCGGATCAACGCGAGCCGACTCCGGTGGAACGCCCGGTGGGCATTACATGTTACTTCGCCGCCTCATCGTTGTCAGAGCCGTAGGCGACTGCATAGGAATTGTCGAAATTCGCAAGGAGACGATCCGCGACATTCAAGTTGGGAATGGTTCCTTGCCATTCGGGACCGTTCGCAATCTCATTGCGCATTCTAATTAATCCTTCGCGATCCTTCTGCAGAAACGCAATCGTTGCTTTCACGTAGGCGTTCCAGCGAATCGGAGAGTCGTTGGGTTCCTTCGGGTTGATGGCAGACTCGAAACGGGCCAAGGCAAGATTCTCCTTGTTCACAAAGGCGTATAGCTGGCCCGCGTGAAATCGGAGATTAACAACCTGCCACTCTTCGAGGCCGTCCCGCTGCGCGACATACGTGTCGATGAGCTCAGCCGCCTCGAGGTGCTTTCCCGCGTCAACCAGTTTTCGCCAACCATTGCCAGGCCGCTGGTCGAACGACTCGTAGTCGAGGTGAAGATCGCTGGGAGAAGTGGGACGGTCGTCGCTTTGAGTTTGGCGGGTCTCGGCGGTCACCGATTCCGATTGAGCTTGGCATCCGAGTAGGCACGACATACTGGCCGTGGCAATCGTCATCCACAAGGTGTGATTGACATCCATGTCTGGGTCCTTGTAATGCCAACGCCTAAGCTAACTGGGCGGTGGCCTTCGACTTTCAATTCAGACTACGCGGCTACGCTCTGCCCTGGGCTGACCTATTTTGGCCCCTTCAGGGCAATTGTAACCGTCTGACGTCCGAACCGACTCATTTCGCCCCGACAGGGGCCGCAATAAGTAAGCCCAGGGTAAGGCAATCCGAGCGTAGCAAGCAGGTCGCCGCCAGGACGAGTGTGCCAGCGATAAGTAGGAGGGTACGACGTGTCATCGCAACAGTCTCCTTTGGGCCAGCAAGAGTAGTTCGCGGATGAACCGACTCCTCAGCGAAGGCCGTTATCCGTATGTCGGTTGGAGAACAGTACAATGCGCTCGCATGTGCTATATGCAAGTTGAATCGTATCCACCGGTTACTCGCTTGTCACGCTCCGCTGGTCGTGTTCCGTCGTCTCACGAGATCTCTCGTCTGGGTCTAGCGGCTGCAACCGAACTTCCCCCAAAATAGCGGTCTTGATATCCTGCTGGCCCAGATACAGAATCTGGCGCGCCTGCTGGCCCTTTCGCGTTTCTGCGACGGATCATTCTGTGTGGAATCGAAGAAATAGGCGGTCGTGTGGCGCTGTGCCAGAACATTTGCTGAACCGACGTCACCCGCTGGAAGCCGCGGGTCCGCAGCATTGCGGTAAAAGGGCGGCTCATGAGGAGCCATGAAAGCATCGGCTAACCGCAAGCTGCGCGACAAACTTGCCGCGGACAACCCGGTTTGGGGTTTGTGGGTCACGTTGGAGTCGCCCAGCGTGACCGAAATTGCGGTCGCCTGCGGACTCGACTGGGTCGTCATCGACGCGGAGCATGGGCATCTCGATTGGAAGGAGATCGTCGAGCATCTGCGGGCGAGCGCGCGGAGCGACACGGTGGCGCTGGTCCGCCTCGCCGAACTCAACGCCGGTCTCGTCAAGCGGGCCCTTGATCTGGGCGCCGACGGCATCGTCGTGCCGGGAGTCGCCACGGTCGAAGACCTCAAACGGGCCATGGCGTACGCCCATTACCCGCCGGAGGGAATTCGCGGCATTGGGGCGGAGCGCGCGACCCTTTGGGGTCAACAAATCGCCGAGCACGTTGCCGAATCCCGCCAGAACATGTTCGTGGTCCCCATTATCGAATCGGTCGACGGGGGGCGCAACATTTCGCGGCTGCTCGACGTGCCCGGTGCCGAGATCTTCTTCTTCGGCCCGGCCGACTACTCCGCTTCCGCCGGCTCTGCCGGTCAGTGGGAAGGGCCGGGAGTTGCCGAAGCGATTCTCGCCGCCAAGGATCAGATCCGCGCACGCGGCAAGCATTGTGGTGTTATGGCGATCAGCAACAAAGACCTCTCCGAGCGGGTGGAGCAGGGCTTTCGCATGCTCGGACTCGGTGCCGATTGTGGGCTGCTGATCCGAAGCGTGAAAGAGGCACTCGCCACCAGCGGAAGCAGCCCGGAGACCCGTGCGACGCTCCGCGCAACGCAGGACGCACCCGCGGGCACTGCCGCCAATCCGCTGCCGCATCCGCCGGATTCGATGCGGCCCGATCGCCCCGAAGTGATGACAGCGTGGGGTACGGGAGCCCGCATCGTGCTCGCACCCGGTGTGGTGTTCGAATCGCTCGTCGGCGCCCACAACGCCGCGCAAAAACTGACAACCGGAATCGTCACGCTCGCGCCCGGTGCCGTGCTGCCGTATCATCGCCACACGTTCGGTGAATCGGTAACGCTGTTGCAGGGCCGTACGATGACGGAAGTTGAAGGACGAATGTATTCGCTGGAACCGATGGACAACATCACCATTCCCCGCGGGCTGGCGCATTCGACGGCGAATCACGGCAGCGGCGAGCCCGCCTTGCTGCATGTGTCGTTGGCGACGGCCGAGCCAACCCGCGAAATGGTCGACACCTTTTTTCCACGGCGTTCCATGTCGAACGAGAACCACGCAGTTTCCGGCAATGAGCGCGTTACGCGGTTCCGGCTGGCCGAACGGTACTCGGCCGGTCCGAATACGTCGTTCATCGATTTTTTCAACAGCAAGCTCATGCCGGAAATCGAAATGAGCGGCGGCTTCGGTCGCTTTGGCACGGAAGGCAGACTGCCGGCCCACGTGCACGATTTTGATGAATCGATCTGCATCATCGAGGGAACGGCAACCTGCATCGTCGAAGGCCGAGCGTACGAATTGAACAATAACGGCACCGCCCTACAGCCACGCGGCCGCGTGCATTACTTCATCAACAAGACCGAATCTCCCATGGAGATGATCTGGGTCTATGCCGGTCCCCTGCCGGAACGCATCGTCGTCGACGAAAGCTGCGCCACCGTCGAGGGAAATCCGTGGAAGTAACAGCCCCTCTTCCCGCTGTCGCCTTACGAAGCTCCGAGCATAAATGCCGGAGGTCCCTATGAACGGACGATTGCAGGGACAAACCGCGTGGATCAGCGGTTCCGCCTCCGGCATTGGGGAAGCGACTGCCTGGCTGTTTGCCTCTGAAGGGGCAGCGGTCGCGTTGATCGACGTCGAGCGCACACGAGGAGCCGATCTCGCCGACGGCATTCAGTCCGACGGCGGACGGGCCAAGTTCATTGCAACGGATGTCGCCGTAGAAAACGAAGTTCGTGCATCGATCGATGAGACCGTTGGCGAGTTCGGATCGCTGCAGATCATGGTGAACTGTGCCGGCATCATTCACGTCGCGCCGCTGCACGAATACAGTGAGCCGGAGTGGGACCGGCTGATGGGAGTGAACGTCAAAGGAATCTTCTTCGCGCTGAAGCACGGCCTCGTGCACCTGAAGAAGAATGCACAGAGCTACATGGTCAACGTCGGTTCGATCAGCAGCTTTGTCGGCCAGGCAGAGACGCCGGCTTATACCGCTTCGAAAGGAGCGGTGTTGCAGCTCAGCCGTTCGATTGCTCTCGACTACGCCGTGGAGGGATTGCGGTGCAACTGTCTCTGCCCCGGCATCACCGACACGCCGATGCTCCGTCGACATCTGAAAAACAGCCACGATCCCGAAGCCGCCCTCGCCCAACGCCTCCGCCGTGTACCCGCCGGCGCAGCCTTGGCACCGATTGAGATCGCCCGCTCGATCCTATACCTCTCCTGCGAAGACTCCGCCGGAGTCACCGGCACATCGCTAAATGTCGACGGTGGCTACCTTGCCTGCGCTGAGTGGGAAAGCAGTCCGCGAACATCAACTGACTAAAGCGTGTCTAACGAGAATTAGCATGTTTCGCCTCGTCACCCATGCTTGACCAGCGCGCGGCCTTTATCGCGCAGAGTTTCGAGCAAGCTGTCGAGATGGTTGCCGGTGGTCAGCGGGTTGATCACCGTGACCCGCAAGGCGCCGACGCCATCTTTTGTTGTCGGCACGATGTAGAACTCTCCCGATTCGATCACCTCACGCCGAAGATCGAGCTGAAACTTGCCGACGACTTCGGGCGGTGCGCCGCACAGTTCGTCGGGAAGATGGCGAAAGACGACAATGTTACAGTCGGGAACGTGCAGCGGTTCGAAATCAGGCGATTCGACAAGCTTCTCGTAAAAAAGCCGGCCCATCTCGAACGTGACATCGACCATGTCGGCGAAAAGCTGCGGGCCGAACAACGACCAAAGCCCCCAAAGTCCGAATGTCGCGGCCCGTTTCGTGCATTCGATCGTTCTCAGTCCGCTGTCGTAGTCGGCGAGACCCGGCTTGGCGGGATCGAAAAGATACGGGGCATCTTGCCGAAACGTCTCGAAGCGATGATCCCGGTTGCGATAGAAGACGAAGGCACAGAGCGCCGGAACAAACAACATCTTGTGCGCGTCCCAGATGAAGCTATCGGCACGGTCGAGTCCGTCGACAAGATGCCGATGCCGCTGGCTGAACAAGGCGGCTCCCCCGTGGGCAGCATCGACGTGCAACCAAACGTTGTGCTTGCGGCAGACGTCGGCGATTTCTGCGAGCGGGTCAAAAGCACCGATCGGTGTCGCGCAGGCGGAGGCGGCGACCGCGACAATCGGCACGTTTCGCCGGCGCAGATCGCTCAGCGTGGTCTCGAGACGTTCCGGGTCGATTCTGCGTTTCTCATCCAACTCGGCGCGAACCACCTGCTTCGTCCCCAGGCCGAGAATCCCGGCAGAACGGGCAATGCAGTAATGCGTCTCACCGTGCGCCACCAGGACCGGGGGTGCCCCGCCGTCGCTAGGAATGCCTTCTTCCCAGGAATTGCCCAGCGAGACGTTTCTGGCTGTCAGCAAGGCCGTTAGATTGGCCAACGAACCGCCATGCGTGACCACACCCGAGAATTCGCCCGTCTCCCAACCGACGCGTTCGCCCAGCCGTTCGACCATCACCTGTTCGAGGGCGGAGGCCCACGGACCCATTTCGTAGATCGCCATCACCTGGTTGGTGACGGCACCGACTGCGTCGAACAAGCCGGCAATTGGCACCGACGCGGGCACCTGGTGACCGATGTATCGCGGGTCGTGCAGGTTGAGGCCGCGCGACAAAATTGTGCCCACAATCTCCGCGAAACGATCCGACAGAGCTTGCCGCTCATCGGCACCGGTTGCCGCTTGCCCGCTTTGTGCGGCATAACGATCCAATTCGGCATGGGCCCGTGCGATGTTTTTCGACGGTTCTTCCCAATTCAGAACGACATCGGCTGAAGCTTCCACACGGGCGAGGTGGTCGGCCAGCAGGTCGGCGAGCCTGTGACCGGCGACTTTTAGTAGCTGCGGATCGTAGGCGACACGGATTCGCTCGCGTGCCCCCTGCAGCGCGTTGATTTCGGCAGACATAGGCAAATACTACTGAGGGCAGTCCCTCTGGAACCGCATAGTCGAACAGGAGTCCAGCAAACAGGCAGACCGGACCGGCAAACCGTCCCACGATCAACCTTCGGAAAAACAAGTACCCCGCCGCCGGCCGCGGGGCTGAAGCAGGAAAAATGAGTATTCGCCCAATAGTGGCGCAACGGTTGGGGAATCATTCGCGAAGGGACTCAGCGTGCGCGGTCACAAGATTTTCCGCTTCGATGAGACCTCGTTGCCATCATATCGCTCGCTTGTCGAGCGTCGCAACCACATCCGTGCAGCGGCAGGGTCACGGGTCAATGGCCGTTGCCGACGTGTTGAGTTCCAGCGCGGACTGGTGCGACCTCAAGCGACGTGCCCGGCAAAGCGAAACGGCTCCGGTGTCATTTCGTAGCCGGGGCGCATACCAACGTTGATCAGCAACCCCAAAGAAACGGCGGTGGCCAACAGGCTCGAACCACCGTAGCTCATCAGGGGCAACGTCATGCCGGTAATCGGCATCAAGCCGACAGTCATTCCGGAGTTGATGACCACCTGAGCCGACAACAGCGCCACGATGCCCACCGCCAGCAGACGCCCGAACGGTTCTCGCGTCGCCGCGGCAATGAACAGCCCCCGGACGATGAGAACGACATAGACCAGCAGGGTCACCAATGTGCCGATGAGGCCCCACCGCTCACCGACGAGGCAGAAGACGAAATCGGTCCTGCTGGCGGGCAGATGATAGGCGGCCGGGTCGTCGAGCGTTGTGCCGAGAACTTCACTTCCCCAAACCTCGCCCAGCGCGAGAACCTGCTTCGATTGGTGCAGATGGTATCCGTCGCCCGTGGGGGCTTTGCCCCCGTCGCGCTGCTGAAAAACAGTGACGACGCGCGACCGCTGTTCGTTGCTCATTCCCAGCCAAAGCAGCGGCAATACGGCAACACCTAATACGGCAATGGTCGTCAGGTGCCGGGGACGGGCTCCCGCGGCAAAGAGCATGCCCATTAACACAGGCAAGAAAACCAGCGATGTGCCAAGGTCTGGCTCGCGCAGAATCAAGCCGACCGGAAGCAGCGTCAACACAAACGGTACCAAAAGCCCTCCCAACCGCCGATAGTTCTGGCGATACATCAGGTAGTGCGCCAAGGCCATCATGTAGGCGAGCTTGGCCAGTTCGGAGGGTTGGAAGTTCATGATCCCCAGTGGGATCCAGCGATGCGAGCCGTTTCGCGACGGCATGAAATAGACAACCACCAACAGCAATAGGCTGACAGCGAAGAGCGGGTAGCTCAAACCACGCAGCGTTCGGTACGGCACCAGAGTGACGGCGAACATGGTTGGCACCGCCAAGGCAATCCAGACGAGTTGACGGTTCGCGAAGCTGCTCCCGCCGACGAGTTCATCGCCGCGGCTGATCCCCGTCAGCCCAATGACCATCAACATCAGGGCACAGACGGCGATCGTCCAGGGAATCTTGTGAATCCAATCCGCCTTTTTCACGCAACCCTCGATGTCAAGCAGGACTCTGGAATTCAACCTGTTGGGGGGCTCGTATGATGAAATCCTTGCGCGAGGCCCTATGTAGGAGATTTAGCGGAATTGAGGAACACCGAAATTGATGGCGACTCCCACAGCGGTCAAAACCCGCCTGGCAGCACCAGGTTCGGGTGGCGTCATGAGCCAAACTGTCGCGCCGGGACGGTACGCACGCAGCGGGCGAGACGCCGCCGACCTGTGCGCAGCAGAGTAGCATCCGTTATGCTGGGGGCTCGATACAGGCACTCGACGTATCGCCACCTGTCGCCAGCGTTTTGCAGTGGAGAGTCGCAGACGCTCGCGGTAGCAGCCCACAAGGAGTTCCCTCCAAGGAATGAAGATATCCGCAGAACGACGAAGGGTGCTTGCGCAAGCTTGGAGAGACTACCCGGTCACGCTCGGCATCATTTTCGCTGCCGCTGTGCTCTATCTAGCGGTCGGCAGCTATGCCTATTCGAGCCCCGATCACGGAGAAGAAGCAAGGCGTGTCTTCGGTGCCAGCCGCTGGTTGATCGTCCTCGAAACCAACAGGCCCAACGGTCCTTTTGAACAAGTCCCCTATTTGGTGGGTCCGTTTGACCTTTGGAATGGACAATGGTGGCGAGTTCCAATCAGCGGCTTCCATCACGCCGACCTGATCCACCTGGTGCTGAACTGTATTGCGATCGGATTCATGGGCTATTTGCTCGAACCGCGCATGCAGAGGTTGACCTATTTTCTCTTCTTCTTAACCGCGACGACCGTGTCGCTGCTCCCAGAATATCTGCTCGAGAAGTCGGCGATCGGACTCTCAGGGGCAGCCTACAGCATGTTCGGATTGCTGTTGGTGCTGAGAAAGCGCGACCCGCAAGTGGCTGAATCGTTCCATGACGGGTTCGTGCGCACGGGTCTGGCCTGGCTAATCATCTGCGTGTTTCTCACGGCATTTGAAATTCTTGCGATCGCAAATTTCGCACACTTTTTCGGGTTGGTGTACGGACTGGCCGCGGGGAGAATCCTGTTCGGAGAGACCGCCGCGAGCCGCCGATTTCAAGTCGCGTTTTATGGCGCGCACCTGTTGATTGTTCCGGCCCTCTATTTCGTGATGCATCCCTTTTGGATTGGCCGCTATCACTGGTACTTGGCAAATTTTACCCAGGGGCACCAGGAACGGGTGATCCATCTGGAACGGGCCATCAGACGTGATCCCGGTCTGGGGCGACCTTGGTCCGATCTGGCGGCACTCCAGGCGAGTCGTGGAGAGACGCAAACTGCCTGGCGGACGATTCTTCAAGGGTTGTACCACAACCGGTCATACGAAAAGGGGGTCGGTTTAGCGCGGAAACTTTGGCAGCGCTTCTACACAGCTGCCGACAGACAGCAGGCGAGTGAGGTGCTCGGCGAGATTTTCGCAGAGGAAGCAGCCGCATGGGAGAAGCGGTTGGGCATTCTGCCAGAAAAACCGGCCAACGCCGCGCTCAAGCTCGCGGAGGGAGATGACTCGTTCTGGTGGGAAGCGGACGACTCTGCACAAACTCCCGAAAACGCAATTGAGCTTCCCGCGACGATCGATGGAACCGACGAACTGCGTGAGGACGATCGGTCCGCTCCCGCCGTCGATCCAGACAATCCCTTGAGTGCCGCTGCCGGAGCATCGACGTGAGTGCTTTGGGGTGCCTGTTTGCGGATCGTCGGTCGGCACGTGACCCCGCGAAACTCGCTGTACACAATCCTTACAACCACAATAGACGGAGCGGCACACCATCCTCGGTCGCAACGAACGGAGCGTGAATTCCAAGTAGACCGTGGCTGCGAGCGTATCGGAAAACTTGGCATCATCCCTACAAGCTTCCCACCGCGCGAGCCGGCCACACCGACAGCAAAATTAGCGCCGAAACTCCGGGAACCGCTCGACTTACCAGGAATCTAAGCTAACCTTCCCGTTAGAGGGAGAATCGATCGACGAGGCAGTAACGTACCTGATTTCAGCCTATCGATTCCGTTCTCCCACGAGCGGTAAAGTCACCGTATCTCCTTGCGAGACTGGGATGATGATCGTCTCCTCGTAAGCGCGGTGCATCCTCGCTACGCCAGACGTATCCGTCGCACGCGAGAACCACCCAATTTGCTGCCGATGATTGCCGTCGACGAGCGGAACTCTCTTTGAAGAGTTCGTGGCTGTCATCGATCCACCCTGACACGTGGGCCGCCCCCACCGCCTGAATGGCCGGACGGCGTTGCCCCACCAACGAACGTCATCCGGCAAGAACTTGAATCTCCTTTTCCAACCGTACGGTTCATTATGTCAACCACACTTCCCGAAGTTGAAGCACCTATATCCGAACCGCAATCGCCGGAGCTTCCGGATGCCACCTATCTGGAAGACCAGACACCCGACTGGTTCAAAACGCCGCGCAGCCTCTTCGGCTTCACCACGGTCATCGGCGCGATCTATTGGATCTTCAGTTATCGGCCGCTATGGCATACCGATCTGTGGGGTCATCTCTCGTACGGGCGTCTGTTGTGGCAAGGCCAGCGGCTGCCATCAACCGAACCGTTGATGCCGCTCTCTTCAGGAGTCCCATTTGTCGACACCGCGTGGCTGAGCCAACTCATTGGCTATGGCGCAATTAGCGCTTTCGGCATTCCCGCCATGCAGTTTCTCTACGCCGGAAGCATTACGCTCTGTGTCGCGTTGCTGGCATGGCGGTTTTTCCGCCGAACTGGGAACACCTGGATTTCAATCGCCGGTCTGGCTGCCTTCGTTTGGCTCAATTGGCAACAGCTCTTTGTCATTCGACCACAATTGGCGGGACTTGTTTGCTTCGTCTCGTTACTGGTGATGATGACGTCGCGGCACTGGTCGCGGGCCAATTGGGTTGTGGTTCCGTTGTTGTTCGCACTTTGGGCGAATCTGCACGGTTCGTTTCCGGTTGGCCTGGCGTTTTTGGGCTGTCTGTTTGTAGGCCGCGCCTGCGACGTCGCCTGGAAAACCCGATCGCTGGGGTCGATTGTCCGCGATACCAAGGTAAAGCGATATTTCCTTCTGGCCGAGTTGGCCGCCGCCGCCGCGCTCTTGAACCCGTACGGGCTGGCATTGTATGCCGAAATCCTTTCCGTCTCCGGAAACGCTAACTTCGCCGACTTGGTCGAGTGGGAGCCGCTCACTCTACGGATGCGGCAAGGCTGGGCGGCCGCGGCAATTGCGATGGCGTTGATGTTCGTCTACCGGCGAACCCCTCGACGCGTCTCCACGGCAGAAGTCCTGCTGCTGCTTGGATTCGGAGCAGCCACGCTGTGGATTTCGCGGATGATCGTCTGGTGGGCGCCCGTCGCAGCTTACTACCTCGTGTTACATGGCGGTGCTGTCTGGAAACGGCACCGCAGTAGGCGTCCCCTCGCCGAGCCCCCCACACGCCGCAGCCTGTGGAGCGTTGTCAGCCTCGGCTCGATCTGGATCTTCTTCGCCTACACGCCGTTTGGTATTACGGTCCTTCATGGCTCGAACGAACGATTTGAACGGTCCGTCTCCACAGAAACTCCGGTCGAGGCGGTCAAGTATCTCAATGAATATCCACCCGTGGGGCAGATCTTCAATACCTACGAATGGGGAGACTACCTAACGTGGGCAGGCCCCAAGTCGCTTCAGGTCTTCGTCGCCTCTCACGTGCATCTGGTGCCGCGGGAAGTGTGGCAAGATTATCTCGCCGTGATCAACGTTTCCTCCGGTTGGGAAGGAATATTGGACCGCTACAGCGTCAACACCATCATCGTAGACCCATTACGCCGGGAGGCCTTGATCGACCGGCTACGCCGAGATGACCAATGGACGCTCGGTTTCGAAGACAACCGTGCTGTGGTGTTCAACCGCCGCAATCCCATTTGATTTTTGAACCCAACCATCCGATTTCCGAACCAAAACTGCACCGTATTCTCCGAGACTCACTATGAAAACGAGACGCATTTCGCTTCGTACCTTTGTGGCAGTCCAACTGCTGGTCACGGCCGCATTTGCCGTATCGTATGCAGGGCTTTCGCACGAGTCGGAAGAGAGGCTGCAGGCTGCTCTCACCGGGCACGAGGTTGTCTCGAACATTCCCGTTGAGCGAGTCAAACCGCTCTGCATCGACCCGCTGTACGATGATCCCGAGGTCGTCAGCGATGAACAACTGGCGGCGGTGCTGGAAAAGATTCTGCCTCGCTTCTCGCCGAAAGAGCTGAAACCGAATTTCGTCGAACATGCTCTCAGAACATGGGGCGTCGAAGCCACCTTCGATGATCCTCGCGCAATTTCGGGTATCGCGCTTAGAGACGTCTTGATCGACCACGGCCACTTTCTCCAATCGTGGAACGAAGAAACCGTACCGCTGCTCGTCGACCGACCGGAAGGAATCAGCATCCGTTACGATCGGACTTCGGGCGGCTCCGTACACCACGACCATTGGCTGGCCAGCCTGACCGAAGCGGGAATCTCCCGCGACGAGCCGGTCTTCGCCCCCGCAAGAAGAGACATGACCATCAACGATGTGCTGCAAGAAGCGGCTCGCGACTTTCGTCTCGACGAGCGGGAAACCGAATGGTCCGCCATGGCCTTTGGGCTTTGGTTGCCCCCCGTCAAAACCTGGCGGACTGCGGACGGTCGTCAGATCTCTTTCGACCTGCTTGCTCAGCGGCTGCTACGGGGTCACAAGCGGTTTGGCGTTTGTAGTGGAACACACCGCGTCTACTCGATGATGGTGCTGTTAAGGCTGGATGACGACTTCGACATCCTTTCCGATGCCACGTACGACACTGTATACGCACACCTCGAATCAGTCCGCGACGCGATCGTTGCGTCTCAGCTCGAAGACGGCTCCTGGCCGTCCAATTGGCCGTCGGGAGCCGACGCCGCGGCCAATCCTCTGGATGAAGCAGTCTACAAGAAGGTCATCGCGACCGGTCATCACCTGGAATGGCTCGCCATCGCCCCCAAAGAGCTCCACCCGCCGCACGAGCAGATTCTCAAGGCGGCCGACTGGGCAATCAACCACACGGTCGAACGCCCTGAGAGCGGCATCCGCAAGCAATACACGTTCTACAGCCATGTCGGCAAAGCACTGGCTCTTTGGCGTGGAACGCAGCCAGCGCATTTTTGGCGCGAATGGCGCAAAGCACATCCCTACGAACCCACCAAAACGGACGCAGCCGAGGCGGGCAGGAGTACCGGCTCCGACCTGCCGACAGATTCGCCATCCAACCACTAAGCCGCTCGACTCCGGCTTGGTCTTGTTGCAGTGGCTACTTGGCCCGGTGCGTCCAACTGGCAAGTATCTTGGGGTGTGACACGACTTCAATAGTTAGAGGTCTTCAAGAAGAAGTCGGACGGCCCCTTCACGGTGTAGTAGGGATATTGCACAACGGCACCGGGAACGTTGGCAGGCGGGTAGACGAGATCGCTATTCTCGTGGCAGTGACGACTGCCCGGCGGCTCGGCCCGATACCAATGCCGGTGCGTCGGATACCAGTCGCGAGGACAACAGTCCAAGCATCCGAGGCAGCCGACCCCGCCGCATCCTTGATTGCCGTCGCATCCGTTGCCACATCCTTGGCAGGATCCATTGCCGCATCCTTGGCAGGATCCGTTTCCGCAGCCCTGGCAAGATCCGTTGTTACAAGACGGGCCGGCGTACGTGTTGATGGGACCGCACTTCCCGCCTCTGCATCCCCGCTTCCCATGGCGAAATCCGACCTGCTGAATTTCGCCCTGCTGCCATTGGGCCGACTCTGCAGGGGTTTGCGCGCGAATGGTCCCGGGGCTTTGGGCGCATCCAACACACAACGTTCCAAGCAGGCAGACCGCAAATTTCCACGCCATTTGACCGTTCATTGCTCTGAATTCCCCCTGAGTGTGGATTCGGGTGGGTTCGGGATACAGCTTGGTGAGGCGACGTTCGCCAGCTGATCTTGCCCAAACCCTGCGTCTTCGTGCCGGTGCCTATGGCGGCGAAAATCGAAACCGGCGGATCGACCGGTGGGGCCTCGCTGAGTCGCTGGCAGGCCACACTGGTCTGGTAACCGTTTTATCGGCCAGACGGGCGGCAAAATGCGAAAATTCCACGGGAAAGGTATGACCCTTCCGACAAGGAAATTCGTTCGACCTTGCAGAATCGTTATAATCGCGATAAATTACCAACGAGCCGGAATTACAGGCGGACTGGTTCCCACCTGGTTTCTTAAAACCTTATGTGACAATTGGTTACAGAGTGAGGCCGACTCTACGGTGAGGCGGGCCGTAGGTCTGTTTGTCCCCCTTCACTCGGTCGCGCCGTTTGGGTGATTCACTCGATTGTCGGCCCAGAATTCCTCGGAAGGGAGTGTGCGGCGTGTACGTGGCGGTGTCGACTCATTGCTTCGCGGACAAGAGCATCGACGAAGCGTGCCAACTGATCAGCGACCTGGAGTACGACAAGGTCGAACTTTGGCTCAGCGAACAGGGGGATCATCTCAAACCTTCTGAGATTGCGGCCGATCCTGACCGGTTCAACACACGCTTCCGTGAGATGACCCGGCTTTCACCCGTCGCACTTTGCCTCGAAGAAGACATTGATCTGGCAACGCTGCGCGGCTTGTCCAAACTGGCGAAGCTTCTGCGTGTGACGCAAATCACCATTCCCGCTTCGCAGGTGGGAACGCCGTTCAACACCGAGATCGATCGGCTGAACGAATTCCTCGCCGTCACCAGCCAGGATGGAATTCGCATTTCATTAAAGACCAAAACCGGCCAGATGACGGAAGATCCACACACAGCGGTGGAGCTTTGCCAGGCGGCGCGCGGACTTGGGCTAACACTCGACCCAAGCTATTACATTTGCGGACCGCACCGGGCGGCCTCCTTCGACCAGGTGTATCCTTACGTCTTTCACACACATCTGCGCGATTCGACGCCGAAGAAACTGCAGGTTCAGATTGGGCTGGGTGAAGTCGATTACAGTCGTCTCATCACCCAGCTGCGCTCTCAGAACTATGCCCGCGC
>Ga0315336_1004974_pt1 | contig 15028 bp, 12 predicted proteins | sample ASW5metaG_FD_204512 | JGI IMG/M metagenome (GOLD analysis project Ga0315336, IMG submission 204512) | Ammonia-oxidizing marine archaeal communities from Monterey Bay, California, United States - ASW #5 | ecosystem: Environmental > Aquatic > Marine > Intertidal zone | place: USA: California...
GCGAGGCTCGGCGCACCCGCTGGCTCGCAGAACACGAAGCGCGGTTCTCGATGCTGGTCTGCGAAATAGTGGGTCACCCCGGCGGCGAGGCCGCCGCCGCCCACGGGAAGCATGACGATGTCCGGCACGCGCCCGCCCGGCATCTGGGCCGCGATCTCATAGGCAACCGTCGCCTGCCCCTCGATGATGTCCTTGTGGTCGAAGGGCGGCACCATATGCGCGCCGGCGTTTTCGGTGAATTCGATGGCGGCGCGGTAGCAATCGTCGAAAAAGTCGCCGAACAACCTGATCTCGACGAAATCGCCGCCGAACAGCCGCGTCTTGTCGATCTTCTGCTGCGGCGTCGTCACCGGCATGAATACGACGCCTCGCTTGGCAAAATGGCGGCAGACGAAGGCAAAGCCCTGCGCATGATTGCCGGCCGAGGCGCAGACGAACAGTTCCGCATTGTTGCCGGCGGCAAGCGCCTTGCGGAAGAAGTTGAAGGCACCCCTGATCTTGTAGGAGCGCACCGGCGTCAGGTCCTCGCGCTTCAAAAGGATGCGGGCTCCGGTCTTCTTCGACAGATAGTCGTTTTCCTGCAGCGGCGTTTCCGGAAAGATTCCGCGGATCGCCTCGGCGGCCACGGCAACGCGGGCGGAAAAGCTGTTCACCACAAGTCCCTCTCTTTTGACGCCGGCTACCCGCGCCGGGAAAGCCAATGGTCCGCGCGGAAAACCTTCCTGACGCCGTTTTGGCTTTCGCGCAACACTGCGGTGACGGTCGCCCGGCGCGAAGCGGATTTCCGCTGTACACGACTTACTTTGGCCGCACTTCGCCTGTCCGGGAGGGTTCGCGGAGGTGGACGGCCAATCGCGGCCGGGGTGGAAGTGCAAGTGGAAGTGTCGACGTGCGGTTGAAGACGATCTTGATCATTGCCCTTGCGCTGCTGACGGCAGGCTGCGCGGGTCATCAAACACAGGAAATCCTGGGCAGCGTCGTCGTACCGACCCAGGCGACCGAAATCGCGGGCAACCATTCGATCTTCATCGCCACCACCCGTAAGCCGTCCAGCGACCCCAACAAGATTTTTGACGGCGAACGCTCGGCGACGTTGAATTATGCCCGTGTCAGCGTCACTGTTCCGCCCGTTCACCAGGCAGGCCAGATCGAGCGCCGTTCGCGCGGCAAGTCGGACGACCCGACCAAGTACTTCATGGCCTCCGAAGTTATCGGCTACGACACGCAGCCGAAATTCGCCAGCGCTCTCAATGCCGACATCGCCGCCCGCGGCGGCCGCGTGATGGTCTTCGTCCACGGTTACAACACCGGCTTCGACGATGCCGTCTACCGGCTGACCCAGATCGTCCATGATTCCGGCTATCCGGGCACGCCGGTGCTGTTCTCCTGGGCTTCGGGGGCCAAGACGACCGACTATGTCTATGACAAGGAAAGCGCCGCTGCCGCCCGCGACCAGTTGGAAGTGACGCTGAGGATGCTGGCGCAGACCGGCGCCCGGCGCATCGATATCGTCGCCCATTCGATGGGAACCTGGGTGACGATGGAGACGCTGCGCCAGCTCGCCATCACCGGCGACCGCGATCTCAGCGGCAAGCTGGGCGATGTGGTGCTTGCCTCGCCCGACATCGACGTAGACGTCTTCAAGAGCCAGATGCGCCGCTACGGCAAACCTGACAAGCCCTTCATCCTGCTCCTGTCGGACGATGACCGGGCGCTGAGGCTTTCCGGCCTGATCGCCGGCTCGCGGCCGCGCGTCGGTGACTACAGGGATGCCGCCGACCTCGCCTCCTATGGCGTCACGGTGGTCGACCTTTCCAAGGTCAAGGGCAGCGACAGCTTCAATCACACCAAGTTCGCCGACAACCCCGAGCTGGTGAAGATGATCGGCCAGCGTCTGCGCGAGGACGATGGCTTTGCCAGCGATCGCGACGTCACCGACCGCATCAGCCAACTGGCGACGCAGTAACCGCATCCGCGCGGTTTCCGCGTCGCATTGACTTTGAACTGGACCCGGCAGCCCTCTGGCCTTATCGGAATAGCCGAGAGGTTTGCCACCCTTGGGGGCTCCAGGTGATCGTGCGTGTTAGGATTGTGCTCGGCCTTGCGATTGGGCTCGCCATCAGTGGCTGCGCTGGCCAGGGCGCGCATGACCTTCTCAACCGCAAGGTGGTCGCGGCGCCCGCCTCCGACATCGCCGCCAGTCACGAGATTTTCGTCGCCACGACCCGCCGGCAGGCGACCAAGGACCCACGCCAGGTGTTCGACGGTGATCGTTCGCTGACGACCAGCTATGCTCGCGTCGATGTCACCGTTCCGAAGCTCCACCAGGTCGGCGCGATCGAACGCGCCAAGGGCTCGGCCGACTCCAACCCCGCCAAGCAGTTCACGGCCACTGACGTTCTCCACTATGGCGACGCGCAGCAATTCGCCAAGGCGGTCGGTGCCGACATCTCCATGCGCGGCGGACGCGCCCTGGTGTTCGTGCACGGCTTCAACAACGGTTTCGACGACGGCATCTACCGGCTGACGCAGATCGCGCATGACACCAACTACCCTGGCACGCCGGTGCTGTTCTCATGGGCGTCGAGCGCCAAGGCGACCGGCTACATCTACGACAAGGACAGCGCCAACGCGGCACGCGACGACCTCGAAGCGACACTGCGCATGCTCGCCAAGACGCGAGTGAAAAGCATCGATATCATCGCCCATTCCATGGGAACCTGGCTGACGATGGAGGCGCTGCGTCAGCTCGCCATTACCGGCGACCGGGATCTCGGCGGCAAGCTCGGCTACGTCATCCTCGCTTCGCCCGATATCGACGTCGATGTCTTCAAGAAGCAAATGATCCGCTACGGCAAGCCGGACAAACCCTTTGCGATCCTGCTTTCAGGCGACGACCGGGCGCTGAAGCTTTCAAGCTTCATCTCCGGCGACAAGCCGCGCGTAGGTGACTACGGCAACGCGGCCGATCTCGCAAACTATGGGGTGACGGTTGTCGACCTTACCCGGACCAAGGGCGGCGACGGCGGACTGAACCACGCCAAGTTCGCCGACAACCCGATCCTGGTGCAACTGCTGGGCAACCGGCTGCGCACGCCGGCCGGCCTCGCTTCGGACGAGCCCGACCCGACGCAGCTCAACAATATCGGCCAGGGCCTCGGCCAGGCGGTCGGTTCGGTCGCCGAAGTGGTCATCACCACGCCGTTCAAGGTGCTGACCATCGCGACCGGCGGATGACTTGCGCTAGATAAAGAGGTCGACCTTTTGAAACGTGGTCACATCCACCAGGCCGACATCCGAGATCCTTAGCTCCGGAATGACCACCAGCGCCAGCAGCGAGTGCTGCATATAGGCGTTGTTGAGCGAGCAGCCGACCTTGCGCATGGCCTCGGTCAATTGCTCGGCCTTCGCCGCGACGATCTCGGCGCGTTCGTCGGACATCAGGCCGGCGATCGGCATCTCGACAAGCGCAAGCTCCACGCCCTTCGAATAGAGCACCACGCCACCGCCCACCTCGCTCAGCCGGTTGACGGCCAAAGCCATGTCTTCCTTGTTGGTGCCGACGACGATGATATGGTGCGCGTCATGCGCCACGCTGGACGCCATCGCGCAGTCTTCCACATAGCCGAAACCGGACACGAAGGCATTGGTGACGCCGCCGGTGCCGCGATGGCGCTCGACCAGGGCGATCTGGCAGATGTCGTTGCGCCGGTCCATTGCGACGAGCCCGTCCTCGACGGGGAGGTCAGCCTCCAGCGCCCGCGTCGGCGCCTGGTTCTCGATCACGCCGATCACCCGCGCCCGCACCTCGTTGGCGCCTTGCGGAGCGGCGATATCGAAATCCACGGCCTTGAGCTTCTTGCCGAGCTTGACGGTGTTCTTCGCTGATTGCGGATAGTCATAGGCTGGAATGTCGATCTCGAGCTTGCCGGCCCTGGCCAGCCTTGTGCCGCGGCCATAGACCTCGTCGATGGTCATTTGGGCGAGATCGGAGACGATCAGCAGGTCGGCCAGCCGGCCAGGCGCGATGGAGCCGATCTCGCGTTCCAGCCTGAAGTGCTGCGCGGTGTTGAGCGTCGCCATCTGGATCGCCGTCACCGGCTTAAGACCCTGGCTGATGGCATGCCGCACCACCCGGTCCATATGGCCTTCATGCACGAGCGTGCCGGAATGGCTGTCGTCGGTGCACAGGATGAAGTTGCGCGGGTCGATGCCGCCTTCGGTCACCGCCTTGATCTGCGCCGCGACGTCATACCAGGCCGACCCCAGCCTCAGCATCGCCTTCATGCCCTGGCGCACTCGGGCTATCGCGTCGTCGGCTCGCGTGCCTTCATGGTCGTCCTCCGCCCCGCCGGCGACGTAGCCGTGGAACGGCAGGCCGAGATCGGGCGAGGCATAGTGGCCGCCGACAGTCTTGCCGGCTTTGACCGTCTCGGCGATCTCGCCCGACATCACCGGATCGTTGGCGGCCACGCCCGGGAAATTCATCACCTCGCCGAGCCCGATGATGTTTTCCCAGGTCATCGCCTCGGCCACATCGGCGACCGTCAACTCGGCGCCGGCATGCTCCAGCCCCGGCGCGGACGGCACGCAGGAGGGCATCTGCACATGCACGTTGATCGGCATGGCAACGGCTTCGTCATGCATCAGCCGCACACCCGGTAGCCCAAGCACATTGGCGATCTCGTGCGGATCGATGAACATCGAGGTGGTGCCGTGGGGGATCACCGCGCGGCAGAACTCCGTCACCGTCACCATGCCGCTTTCGACATGCATATGCGCGTCGCAAAGCCCAGGCACAAGGTATCGCCCGCCGGCGTCGACGACCTTTGTCCCCTGTCCGATGGCGTGGCTGGCATTTGGCCCGCAATAGGCGAAGCGGCCGGCGGCGATCGCGATGTCCGTGCCAGGAATGATCTCGCCCGAATGGACGTTCACCCAGCGCCCGTTGCGTATGACCAGGTCGGCCGGCCTGCGTCCCATCGCGACATCGACGAGATGCGTCGCGACCTCTGTCCACAGCTTCGGTTTTGCGGCGCTTGTCGGCTTGGCGTTCGTCATCGGCTGAGTCCTCTACATGGGCCACTTTGGCAAATGTCGCTCGCCGTAGCCAGTGCGTCAGGTCGTAAACCACTGTTGCACAGATGCAATTCCGTTTCACGCCGAATGGGACTAGTGTGTGCGGCGGAGTATTCGGAACCGCCATTTCGGAGCGCTCGATGCGTCGACTGACGCTTGCCAGTGCCGTCCTTCTTGCCTTGCTGCCCGGGTCTGCCTGGGCGGCCGATCTGGGCGCGGACGTGCCGATGACGGCGCCGGGGTTCGACTGGACCGGCTACTATGCAGGCATGCAGGCCGGCTACGGCTGGGGCCGGTCCGACATCACAGGCAACGATGGCGGTCCGTTTTCGGCGAAGCCCGACATCGACGGCGGTTTCGTCGGCGGTCATGTTGCCGGGCTTTGGCAGCTCGATCAGGCCGTGCTCGGCGCCGAGGCCGACCTCAACTATGCCTCGATCGACGGTACCGCCGACGCCGGCCCGGCAAACACGTTCGGTACCGACGTCAAGTGGTTCGGATCGGTCAACGCCAAGGCCGGTTACGCGGTGGATCGCCTGCTGATCTACGGCATTGGCGGCGTCGCTTTCGCCGGCATCGAAACCTCGCAGGTGGCAGCCACGAGCTATGCTCGCACCCGCGCCAGCACCGGTTGGACGCTCGGCGCCGGCGTCGACTACGCGTTGACCAACAATGTCGTCGTCGGCGCGCAGTACCGCTACTACGATTTCGGCAAGGAGCACTTCGATGCTTCGGACACCTTCACCGAGCGCGACCAGGACGTGAAGCTGCAGACGCTCGGCGTGAATTTCAGCTATAAATTCTGAAACTTGCGCCCCCCGCGCTAAAGCGGAAGCCCCTCTTGTGCCATGTATCTTAGGTCGGCCGGCCGGCGCCCAGATGGGCTGGGGAATGGGTAGGAGCTTGACGGACGTCGGTCTCGGCGGATCATTGCGCCGCGTAAGCAACTCCCGAGATGACGCGGCGAGCCGTCATTCCGCGCTCGCGCCGCCCCACCCTGGTGGAGCCGGACGCGGCGACACATGCCGACGGGCCGGCGAGGGTCAGTATCCGCCAGGAATCGTCCTTCTCCTCGGCATGGCCGCCAGGCACTCCTCCAGCCGCCGAAGCCGGGCTTTTTGCCAACGCAGCGTGTGCGCCACCTCGTGCAGGTTCCATTTGGCCTTCGAATTGGCGGCCTCGATAAGACCCCGCTCGAGCAGATCGATCTCACATCGCAGTTGCCGCGCCTCCGTCTCCCGCAGTCCTCTTATCCAGCCCGCCCCGCGCATGGTCTTTCACCATCAAAAGCCAGCCTGATAGTCGCAGACAAACGCTAATGAGATCGGTCTGGAGAAACTCTCATTTTAAATATTACTAATGTTGCATTGGCACCGTTGGCGGGTGCCGGCGGCCCGCGCAAACTGCGCCCGGTCCGAAACATCGCTTGACGGCTCATATCAGGCGTCTGAAAAGGGCACGCCTGCGGACGTGGCGGAATTGGTAGACGCAAGGGACTTAAAATCGGCAAAAGACCAAGGATCTGGCGGCCAAGTGAAAAGCATTGACGCAGATTTGACTTGGCCAGCCAACCACAAACCGATACCCACTCTCCAAGATCTGGCGTCATCGGCTCGTATCGCAAGCCCTCAGGAAGCGAGGCACTCAGAGGGTCATGTTTCGAAGCTCCCCAATCATGTTTGACATAGAGGAAACGAAGACAGGAAAAATGGTCATGTCGTGGCCATTGCTTACAAAACATCCAATACTTTTTGATATACTTGGGCTTCTCGTTAATTCTCTCGTCGGATTTACATTTTCCTTGATGTTGGCATATCTAAGCTATCTGATGGGGCATATGCTACCCAATCATGGAATACCTGGCGCGATCGGTTGTGGTCTGGGTTGTGCCATTTTAAGTGGGTTTCGTGTATTTCGCAGGGAACGCGAGAGACGCGCTGGAACTGAAGGCAAATAGGAAGCCCAAGACCCACGGCTTGCTACGAACATGCGATGGTAGGCCGTTTCCTATACGCGGCACGGTATGGATAGCGATGTCCGAGCCACTGGCATCCAGTGCGTTCAGACTTCTCGCTGTTGAAGGTGGCGCGGCTCCAAGGCTCGTGATAATCAACAGCAAATCCTAGCCCGACTGCGTGGGAAACCATGTGGGAGACCCGTGGGATTTCCCCACGATGTGGGAGTGGGCGTGGCGGAACTGGTATACGCAGCAGACTTAAAATCTGCCGGTGCTTCAAACACTTACGGGTTCAAGTCCCGTCGCCCACACCAAGCCGCCCAACAAACTTAAAACTGCTTGGCATACCATCTCTGCACGTCCCACCCGGTGCCAAGTAGCCCGGTTTTCCGCGCCTTCTGGAAGGCCCTGGCCTCTGTCGTGACTGCTGATTTTTGTCGTCCCTACCCGTCCGGTGCCAATTGCGGCGCCAAGTCTTTCCTGCAACTATCTGGCCTGAGAGCGAGATGCGTAGATGCCGGAAAAAGAGCTTCGGGAAGAAATTGAGCGCCAAATGAAGGCGGATTTTCGCGTCGATCCACGAATGGCATACGAAAAGCATGGGCTCACTGCCTCGCTGCACCGCGGGGTCGTTGCCTGCGTTGCTGTGTGCTGCATCCTATTGGTTGGATTCCTGATTTGGACAGCCGCCGTTCATTATTGAGCCCTGAAGCCGAAGCGTCCGGGCCAATTTCGTAAACCTATTTGAGGTTAACTGTGAGATGCCCTTCGCCGCTTGGTAACGCGCAGTCGACCAATTACTTCGTACCCTTAACAGGGGCTGCTCGCCATGAGAGACAGACACAAGCGTAAGCGGCCAGCAAATAGTGACACCGACCGATCTGTTCCCAAGGTAGGTAGCTAGCGCTTCGCCGGCCCTAGTGCTAATCGGTGCACCGCCGAAGCGACACAAAACACTCCTGCCGATCGTGTGGGGTTTTTCGTGGGAGATGGGTGGGAATTCCCCACCATGTGGGAAGTGGGCGTGGCGGAATTGGTATACGCAGCAGACTTAAAATCTGCCGGTGTTTCAAGCACTTACGGGTTCAAGTCCCGTCGCCCACACCAGTTCGCTAAAGAGACTTAAAATCCCTCGATCTCTGATCGTACGGGTTCGATTCCCGTCGTCCGCACCACCTCTCCGGGTTTCGGGCTCGGCCCCGGACGGCTGGACGAGGGAAGAACCATCGCAGGCCTGAACGGCCAGCCGCGCGCCTGCGCATCGCTTCGCAATTGCGCCAGCCGCCAGGAGAAACGACAAAGACTTTCGCCGCTTTCTGGGCGCAGAGGAATTCGTTGGCTCACGCCTTGATCGGATTAAGCTTCAGGTGCTGGATCAGGATGATCGTCTTGGCGTCGACGATGCGGCCGTCGGCGATTGCGACCAGCGCCTCGTCCAAGGGTATTTCCAGAACCTCGATATCCTCGCCCTCCTCGGGCGCGCCGCCGCCGTCGGAAATGCGGTCGGCCGGTGAATAGCGCGCGGTGAAGAACCAGAGCCGTTCCGTCACGCTGCCCGGGCTCATGAACGGTGCGAACAGCCGCTCGACATCCTTCAAGCGGTAACCAAGTTCTTCTTCCGCCTCCTTGCGAATGGCGGTTTCGGGGTCGTTTTCGTCCAGCAGCCCGGCGCAGGCCTCGATCAGCGGCTCGCGGTGGCCCACGGCGTAAGCCGGGAAGCGGAACTGCCGCACCAGGAGCACGGTCGAGCGACGCGGATCGAACGGCAGGATCACCGCGCCGTCGCCGCGGTCATAGGTCTGGCGGACCTGCGTCTCCCACCGCCCGTCACGGCGCCGATAGTCGAGCACTGTCTTCTTCAGCACTGCCCAGTCGTCCGAAAGGACCTCTTCCGAACGGATGCGAACGCGATCTTCCATGACGGCCTCCGTGTTGGCGGCAATGGGTAGCGGCGAAGAGCGACCCGCGCAATGCTGGAAACCCACTGGTCCAGCGCCAGTTTCACCGGCTCGTGTCTGGCGCGAAGCGCCGCGACTGCCTAGATAGCGGTATCTCTCCAGGAGCCCTTTCATGACGTCATCGCTTTTCCAGCCGATCACCCTCGGCGGCCTCACCTTCCCCAACCGCATCGCGGTGGCTCCCATGTGCCAGTATTCGGCCGAGGACGGCTCCGCCAGCGACTGGCATCTCTATCACTGGATGAACCTGGCGATGTCGGGCGCCGGCATGGTCACTGTAGAGATGACCGATGTCGAGCGGCGCGGGCGCATCTCGCATGGCTGTCTCGGCCTCTATTCGGACGACAACGAAGCGGCCGCCAAGCGCACACTCGACGCTGCCAGGCGCGTCGCCGCGCCCGGCACGAAGTTCGGCGTCCAGCTTGCCCATGCCGGCCGCAAGGCCTCCAACCGCAGACCCTGGGAGGGCGGCGGCCCTTTGCAGCCCGGCGAAGATCCCTGGCAGACGGTTTCGGCCTCGGCCATCGCCTATGACGCGGGCTGGAATGTGCCGCATGCGCTGGAGGATGATGAGATCCTGCAGCTCATCGCCCGTTTCGCGCAGTCGGCGGCGCGCGCCGAGCGCGCGGGCTTCGACTTCGCCGAGTTGCACGCCGCGCATGGCTATCTGATCTTCCAGTTCCTTTCGCCGCTCTCGAACCAGCGCACCGATCGGTGGGGCGGCTCGCTTGAGAACCGCATGCGATTCCTGCTCGAAATCGCAAGGGCGGTGAAGAAAGCCGCCCCGACAATGATGCTTGGCGCACGCCTTTCGGTGAAGGAATGGGTCGACGGCGGTTTCGACGTCGAGGACGCGATCAACGTGGCCAAGGCGCTGAAGGCAGAGGGCGTCGCCTATCTATGCTGCTCCAGCGGCGGCAACTCGCCCTTGCAGCAGGTGCCGCCTGGGCCCGGGTACCAGGTGCATCTGGCGGAAGCGGTGCGCAAGGGCGCCGGCATTCCGACGCGCGCCGTGGGACTGATCGACAACCCGGGCCAGGCCGAGGCGATCGTCGCCGATGGTCGAGCCGACATGGTGGCGCTGGCGCGCGCTTTCCTGGCCGATCCACGCTGGGGCTGGCGCGCGGCGGCGACCTTGGGCGAGGAAATCCATCCCGCACCGCAGTTGGCGCGTTCGGTGACGACGATGCGACATTGGATGAAAGCCGCCGGCTGAGCGGTAGGTAACAGGGAGCCTGAGACGTTTGGGCGCAGTCCCCTTGCCACAACTGAAACCAAATTGGCCGCTTTACGTTGGCGGCCATGATAGACAGCAAACCCTTTGAAAAGCCCGTGGTGGTCGAGCTCGGCCATGTCGGCAAATATCGCCAGATAAGCAGCACCCGCGAGGCCGCAGAGTGCCTGATGACTGTTTGGCCGCTCAATCGCGGCGAGCGCCATCGTGATGCTCTGGACACTTGCCTCAAGGCCCTGGAAGGATATCGTTCGACAGCGGACGCACGCCGCGCCCTTGTCGAGGCGGCCAGGGAATCTGAAGTACTGGTTCCCGAAGACAGGTTGCCCGACGGAAAGCTGCACTGAGCAGGCTAATTAACTGGAGGATTTCATGGCGAAGCTGACTTACAAGATCGTCGAGCATGATGGTGGCTGGGCCTACAAGGTCGGCTCGACGTTTTCCGAGACTTTCCCCACGCACCAGGAGGCGCTGCGCGCCGCCGAAATCGCCGCGTCCGAGCAGCAGGTTGCAGGCACCACCGACGGCATCCAATACGAGGACGCCGAAGGAAAGTGGCACGACGAACTCGCCGACGGCCGCGACCGTCCTCAGACCGAAGTCTCCGACTGATTTTTTTTGCGCACCCGCGACCGACGATGCCCGAGCCTTCATGCGGGCCGCTGGTGGGTGCCCAGAGCAATTCCAGTAAGATTGCGTAGCGGTTAGGCTCGGCGACTGCGAGGCGGCGGAGGCTCGATCCTTCCCCAGTCCGCGCAAAGGTCGCCGGAACTCACTTCACGCCCGCGAAGGCGCGGGCGGCGATGCGCCGGATGAAGGCAACGACCCGCTCGGCTTGGACGAATTGCGGCATGTGACCCAGGCCTTCGACCCGTTCGAAGTCGAGACCGCTGATCTTGTCCAGCATCGGCTCGCCGTGGACGGCCTCGTCGAGAACCCGGTCGTCAGTGCCGAACAGAATGCCTGCCGGCATCGCTATTTCGCGGTAGCGCTTTTCGATCCGGCCAAGATCCTGTTCCACAGCCACGACATCGGTCGATGTGGCGAAATAATGGGACGGGCGCAAGCCGAGCCATCCCCCGCCGGCGACCATGTAATCCGGGGGAACCGCTTGCGGCGCGAAGATGAACCTCAGCGTCGGCTGTGCGTAGCGAAGGCTAAGTGGGATCGCCACCGTAAAGGCCAGAAGGCGCCGCAGCAGGCGTGAGGGAACATAGAGCAAGTCAAATTGCTGACGCGTCCTGGCTTTCAGATGCGTCAACGGGGAGAGCAGCGCGATGCCGGCAATGGCCGTCGGATGCTCGACCGCAAGCGCAAGCGCGATGGCGCCGCCGAGCGAATGGCCGACGATCAATGGTCGTTCCAGGCGCAGTTCCTCGATGAAACGCCGCACGACGTCGGCCTGTTCGGACAGCCCGCCGGTGGCGCCGTTTGCACGAACCGAATAGCCTGAGCCCGGCCGGTCGAGCGCGACCAGCCTATTGCCGGCGCCGAAAAGTCCGAACAGCGTCTGCCGGAAATGGTGCAGTTGGGCGCCCAACCCGTGCAAGAAGATGATCGGACGTCCCTCGCCTTCCTCGACATAGTGGATGCGGTTGCCGTCGATCTCGACGAACTTTCCGCAGGCCGGCACCAGCCTTTCGGCCTTCGCCGCGATCCTCCAGGTCGCGAGCATCAGCGCGAGCAGGACGAGCACTGCCACGACGAGCAAGGCGGCGAGCAGCCACCAGACAATCGATATCAGCATCTTTCACCCCGGTCCGACCGACCGCACCATATCCACCACGACCGCCGCCACAAGCGCGTATCCGGCTTTCGCATTGCGGCCGGCCTCAGGCCGCGTTATCTCAGGCGACCTTCTTGCGCCGGAGCCCGCCATGCCTGAAATCGTCACCGCCGCCATGCTCGTCATCGGCGACGAGATTCTCTCCGGCCGCACCAAGGACAAGAACATCGGACATCTCGCCGACATCATGACGGCGATCGGCATCGACCTGAAGGAAGTGCGCATCGTCCCCGACGAGGAGGACGAGATCGTCGCTGCGGTGAATGCCGTGCGCGCCCGCTATAGCTACGTCTTCACCACCGGCGGCATCGGCCCCACGCATGACGACATCACAGCCGACTCGGTGGCGAAGGCCTTCGGCGTGGCTTGCGAATACGACGCCAAGGCCTATGCGTTGCTCGAAGCAAGTTACGCCCAGCGCGGCATCGAATTCACGGAAGCGCGCAAGCGCATGGCCCGCATGCCGCGCGGCGCCGACCTCATCGACAACCCGGTCTCGGTCGCGCCCGGCTTTCGCATCGGTAACGTCCATGTCATGGCTGGCGTGCCATCGATCTTCCAGGCCATGCTCGACAATGTCGTGCCGACGCTCAAGGCTGGCACCAAGATGCTGTCGGCCACGGTACACTGCCCGTTTGGCGAGGGTTTGATCGGCGGGCCGCTGGCCGACATACAGAAAGCGCATCCCGACACCATCATCGGCTCCTACCCCAAATATGGCGACGGCAAGTTCTGGACCGAGCTCGTCGTCCGCGCCCGAAGCGAGGAAGCGCTCGAGGCCGCGCGCAAGGACGTCGAGGCGATGGTGGCGGGCTTCGCCAAGGCAGGCTGACCTGCGGAACCCGATTGGGTTTACTGACGTTTCTGGGCTAGCCTGTTGAGGGCCAAGGCGTTGCCGGGCCGGCAGATTTGAGGGACGTCATGCGCTTCAAGACAATCGTCGCCATCTTGCAGAACGAACAGGACGCCGAGCGCGTTCTCGATTGCGCCGTTCCGCTTGCCGAGAGATTCGAAAGCCACCTCGTCGGCATCCATGCCGAGGCGCTTCCCGTCCCTTACACATCGGCCACCGGCTTCCCGGATGCAGAGTTCCTGCAGGTCTCGGCCGAGATGAACAAGGAGCGCGCCGACAAGCTGCAGGCGTATTTTCTGAAACGGGTCGAAGAGTCCGGCCTGTCTTTCGATTGGCGAAGCCTGGAAAGCTTCTCCGGCGATAGCGCGCTGAGCGGCATATCGAGCGTGCGTGCAGCCGATCTGGTTATCGCCGCGCAACGCGACGCCGCCGGCGACCCGAGCGCCGATGTCGACACACTGGTCTACGATGCCGGCCGGCCAGTTCTGGTCGTACCCAACGCCGGACCGCTGATAACCACCTTCAGACGTGTGCTCCTTGCCTGGAACGGCAGCAAGGAAGCGGCTCGCGCGGCTTTCGACGCCCTGCCTTTCATCGCCGAGGCCGACAAGACGGACATTCTCGTCATCGACCCGCCCGAGACGCCGGACGAAACTCCTGAAGCGGCCGGCGCCCAGATCGCCGCGGCTTTGTCGCGCCATGGCGCCAATGTCAGCGTTTGCGTGCAGAGATCGGACGGCACCTCGGTCGATGATATCATCCAAGCCAGGATAACGGAGTCCGGCGCCGATCTTCTGGTGCTGGGCGCCTACAGCCATTCCTGGCTGCGCCAGCTCTTGTTCGGCGGCGTCACCCGCACCGTTTTGCGAACCACGAACGTGGCTGCTTTCCTGTCGCGTTGAGCATGCCGGCCGTAAGGGGGACGCTGTTCCGGGTTGAGCTGGCGCCGTCACGCCGGCGCCACCAAACCCGAAGGGCATAGGTCGAAATTCGTTTGAGCGCGGCGCCCAAGTCCACAGCGATCGCCTGCTCCCGCCCTTGCCAAGCCTGGCGCTTTCCGGCTAATTCCGCCTGCATTCCACCGAATTTGCGCGCCATGGCGCGCCTTGCGGAGTGCGCGAACCATGTCCCTTCCCGAAAAAGCCTTTCCCGTCTCCTGGGACCAGTTCCATCGCGACGCCCGCGCGCTTTCCTGGCGGCTTTCCGGCGCCAGCAAAGGACAATGGAAAGCGATCGTATGTATCACCCGCGGCGGACTGGTGCCGGCAGCCATCATTGCGCGCGAGCTCGGCATCCGCGTCATCGAGACGGTTTGCGTCGCCTCCTACCATGACTACACCAGCCAGGGTCAGTTGCAGGTCCTGAAGGAGATTTCGCCTTCGCTGCTTGCCGATGACGGCTCCGGCGTGCTGATCATCGACGATCTGACGGACACCGGCAAGACGGCCGCCATCGTGCGAGCCATGATGCCGAAGGCGCATTTTGCGACCGTCTATGCCAAGCCGAAGGGGCGGCCGCTGGTCGACACATTCGTCACCGAGGTCAGCCAGGATACATGGATCTATTTTCCGTGGGACATGGGTTTCACTTACCAGAAGCCGATCGCCGACGATCATGCCGGTTGAACAGCAGCGAACGCAGACGATCACCTGGCTGAGCGCCTGATATCTACCAGAGAACACGCCTCGAAGGCGCACCGTGTAGTCGTGCCGATGAGCACAACTACTTTGTAAGTCCGACCTTTTCTGGTGTCATTTCCCGACAGGGTGAAGTTTTTTACTTTTAAAGCCCACAATTCGCCGTAACCTCGTAAGGTGGCAAATGATTCTGGGGGCTTCTTCTCATGTTGACGAGGCCGACAACGCACAATCAAATGGCTGAAAGGGTCCGGCGACTCTTCGGCACGGCGCCTTGTCGCCTGCAGGTTGCCGCCTTGCCTTGGCGTGAAGGCGAGAACGGCATCGAGATCATGTTGATCACCAGCCGCGACACCGGGCGTTGGGTTCTGCCGAAGGGTTGGCCGGAAGCCCGGGAACCGCTTTGCGAGGCGGCCGCCCGCGAGGCCGGGGAGGAAGCCGGATTGCGCGGCACCGTCTCGCATCTTGAAGCCGGCCGCTACTTCTATGCCAAGGTCCTTGGCTCCGGCGAGGAAGTGCCCTGC
>Ga0315336_1004975_pt1 | contig 15028 bp, 12 predicted proteins | sample ASW5metaG_FD_204512 | JGI IMG/M metagenome (GOLD analysis project Ga0315336, IMG submission 204512) | Ammonia-oxidizing marine archaeal communities from Monterey Bay, California, United States - ASW #5 | ecosystem: Environmental > Aquatic > Marine > Intertidal zone | place: USA: California...
TAGGTGTCTTATAATCTATATCAAGAACACATACCTCATCATATTCTTTAGAACATAATTTAGTAAGTTGTCTACCTACCATTCCCATTCCACCAATAATTAATGCTTTCATTTCACTCTCCCATATATTGTATCTGCTATAAGTTGATGAGCCTTGGGTGAAGGATGTCCATCTTCAACACCAAATTCTTCAAAATCATCCTTTATTGCAAATCCCGTATGTTTGTCCCTTAACTCATCTAAACTATTAAACGTTTCTCCTTTATATTTCAAATTCATAAAATACTCTTTTTCAGAAAAGACATATGCCAAATCTTCTGGCCAAGACCATAATAAAAATTTAATATTTTTTTTCTGTAAAGTTTTATATAATTTATCATATTTATCTACTGTTTTATTTAAATGTGAAGTATAATTACCAATTTGATCTCTACTAGCATATGTCATCTGTGCTACAACAAAATCTATTTCTCTTTTATTTAAATATAAATCTTTCGATACAGACATATCCGTTGATTTTATAACTTTATCTAACCAATTACGGGTAGGTGGTGGTTCTATAATCTGATATATCCTCTCTATCGTATCAATATTTGCACCTCCGTTATCATATTGTGTTATGTAATCTATACCTAATTTTTTAGATAAAATAGACGAATAATTATTATTATGACAATAATGGTGATCTTGAACCGTCAATTTAAATTGTAAATCAATCCATTCTGTTATATCATACTGAAATTTTTTATCTCTATAATACTGTTTTTGTTCTTTTGTCATTCTACTAAACCAATCATAATAATAAAGTCCTTGACCATAAGTAAAAGAACATCCATGAGTTACAAAAATTTTATTTTTCATTATAGTAATCGCCCCATTCAATTAACAATGTAGAACAATCTGTAGTATATGCATTTTCAAATTCTGGAAATATTTCTTCAGGTTCATTTAACAACACCACATTAACCTCATGTAACATATGTTTAAATGGCTCTGTATAATCCTGTGTATGTTGTACTCCACCATTTAACGGACTTAGTGAACCAATAGAAGTTCTCATTATTACTTTAGGTTTAAATGTATTTTCTGTCATTGTTTGCATTTTATCTAAATGGTTTACAAGTGCATCCATACATCTTAACAAAAAATCAAATCTTGGAAAACAACTAATAGGAACTAAACCATTCAATGCCATTCCTGTACTCATTCCCATTTGTATTTCTTCAAATACTGGTAATTCTATTCTTTTTTCCTCAGGCAATGTTTTCAATGTATTATAAATTGCATTACCACTATACTTTACTGATTGACCAAGGAACATTGTATCGTTTTTTTCTCCCAACCACTCCATACTTCTTATTATTTCATCTTTATACGTCCCTCGTGGGATTTCTATTATATTACTTTCATTTTTCATTAGAATAACACCCAATTTCCTGTTCCGTGATGTGGATACTCACTTTTATATTCATAGTAATATACATCAGATGGTACTGTTTGTTTTCCACCCCAAGTTTCAGCAACTGGAGTATTTGTAGAAAGATTATTATCCTCAATAACAAATTCTAAAGGTAAATCAAAATTTCTACTGTATTTATAAGTTTCATAAAATATACCTGTTTCGAATGTCATATCTCCTACAAAACACCACACTTTATTTTTCTCTCCTTTTAATTTAATTGATTTCGCTACTCCAAGTGCTATTGGTAATATCCCACCAACTATAGAAGATGAATAGAACTTCGGTTTATCTGAATACACACTCATACTCTTACCACGAACAATCATATCCATAAGTGTATCTCTTGGAATACCATGTAGTAATGCATGATAGTGATTTCTCCAACTACAAAATACCCAATCATCTTTACCAACATCCTCAAATATTTCTATAAGTTGTTCTTCATTATTTGATGCAAGATGAACTGGTGCCTTTATCTCTCCTGCCTCATATCTCTCTTTAACTTCTGTTTCAAAGTCTATTAAAAATTGTTTATCCATTTTTTAAACTCTCCAATTTACTTATTAATTGTTCGTCTGGTATTTCCAAACTTAATATTGTTTTTTGGTTATGTATACATTTCTCTACCACACTCTCACATAATTTTTGTAATTCTTTAGTTTCCATATTATATAATCTTAAAATTTGTTGTCTGAAATTATTTCTTCTCTCATCTACATCACTAATCTCATCATAACTTTCATCAAACAATTCAGGAAAAGTTTCGAATCCCCACTCTTTTAATCTACTTAACACACCTGTTGCATATTCTCCAATATCATCATTGTAAGAAAATAAAATAAATGGATGGCCGTGAAGTAAAGGTTTATGTACTTTTTCTGAGAGTTGTCCACCACCTTCCCCTTCTGGAACTATTGAAAAATAAGAATCTCTATAATAGTTTCGTAATCTATCAGTAGATGGATCCGAATTCCCAAACTTAATAAGAGATTCTTCAGATGTTTTCCAACTTACAGAATTAGGTAAAGCTATTTTTCTACCAAGATAAGATGTATGACCACTTTTATCTTTTAAAAAATTCCAAAGAAAATCTCGTTGTTTAGTACGGTGTCCTATCAAACACATAAATTTTTTAGTTGGTAATACTTCCCTATCTTGATATTTTTCTATATTAAAATAACCTGGAGATGGTTCACCCCATCTTATTTCCCTACTATCTTTCTTGTTTCCAACTAACAAACATGGATAATTTATAAAATTAATTTTAGTTTTATATTTTGTTTGATTTGTAAACCATTTATCATACACCACATCACACATTACATCATTTGTAATATAGACTATTTTATCTTCTGTAATTCCAGTTTGTTCACTCAGTTCATGTATTTTAATTTGATTCTTATAATTAAACCAATTTGATTCTCCAACTTCTACAATCAATATAAATTTTTTATTCTCTATTGCCATTTTTGCATATGCAGAAACTAAACCGTCTTTATTTAAACTACTTTTTAAAGGTTTTGAAATTTCTGGATTAAAAGTTTCATGACTTCCATATATTTCCTCATATATAATGGCATTATCTTCAATATAATTCAATACGTTATTTGAAAAATGTTCCGAATATGGATGAACTATTTTATCCATTTTGACACTACCTGTTTTGCAAATTCTCTATGTGCTTTATTTGATGGGTGTTCATCTAATGCAGTACCATTCTCATTTAATCTCTCTCCCGTAACAAAACAATCTTCAAAAGGTAAATTATCATGACTCCATTCCGTTATACCACCATACTTAAGTCCATTAGCAATATTTCTATGAAACCAAAAACTATTCCAATCTATCATTTTCCATATATGTCTTAATTCTAGAGGATATCTTGGTACTTTCGGTAAATGTTCGAATATATTCCAACCACTAAAAAATTTATAATTAATTTTATGTAATTTTAAAAACCATTGTAATCTTAAAATATGTTCTAAAGTTCTTAAATAACCAACTTCTACACTATAATAATACTTATACCAATATTTCATCAAAGAATCTTCTTCATACGAATGTTTTAACCATATCATATTATTATTTTTTAACTTAATGTCCTTATTATATCGTACATCCTTTATATCAAACTCGGGTATAAAATGTGTAATTATATTTTTATCTGTTTGACTTGTAGCATCTTTAATATTCACTAATAATTCTTTTCTATCACAAGAACTAAGTTGTATAAAAACATAATCTGGTTTTTTGTTTTGTTCCATCAATTCATTTACTTTATAAATTACTGCTCTTGATATATAACCATTTCCTGCTGCCGGCTTAGCAGTATTATATACTTTACAATCTGGAATAATATCTTCTAAATGTAATGCCCAACTTTTGTAATTATCTAATTGATATAAATCATGTTCCATTTTAAATCTTGTATAATCTACACAATCCGTAGTATTAGAATAACTGCATCCTCCTGTAACTATATTCACTTATCTCTCCAATTTAATATAGGGTTTTTTATAGGCCAATCAATACCTATACTTTCATCGTTCCATTTCACTACATCTTGATCCATCCAATCCACATATTCTTTTGGATATGATTGTGTATAATGAAATAAACACTCATTACTTAAACATAAATGGCCATTTACAAAACCTGCAGGTACTAAAACACTTAAATGGTTTCTATCTGAAATTACAAAACTATCCCATTCCCTATATGTTTTAGAATCAGGTCGATTATCAACCACCACTAAATATATCTCTCCCCAAACACAACTAATATATTTCCAAGTCACTTTATCTCCGTGAAGTCCACGTAAAACATTTTTATAAGAACGAGTGAATTTTGATATTTTGAATTCATGTCCTTCGGGCAAAACTTCATTTTCCTTTTCCCAAAATGTCCACATCTCACCTCTATAATCAAACCAAGGGTCTGGTTGTATTAATTGTACTTCTGAAAATATTTCTGATTTTGTTATCTTAGTTTTAAAACTCATGTGGGGTCTCTCCAAAAATCCTTATGGCTTCTCCAAAATTCTAATAAATCATCACATATATCTTCTAAACCTTTGGTTGGTTTCCAGCCTGTAGTTTCTCTAAATTTAGTACTATCGGGTACTTGTAATGTAATATCAGTTGGTCTCATTCTATCTGGATCTGGTAATTTTATAAATACTTCAGGGTTTTTAGATTTCGAAATCAACATATCCAATGCTTCACCTACGGTATATGTTTCATCTCCACCTATATTATAAACTTCTCCATACTCACACTTCTCTACTGCCAACCAATACGCACGAACTGCATCATCTATATGATTATATGTTCTAACAGAATCAAGATTTCCATGATATATTTCACACCAATTACCTTCTTTTTCAAAATCTTCCGATTTCTCGTGTTTTACAATTTGAAATGCAAATGAAGATAATGCAAATAACTTACCTCGTCTTTTACCTTCGTGTGAAAACATACGAGTAGTAATAACTTTCATATCGTATGCATCAGCATAATATTGTGACATCAAATCATGTCCAACTTTTGAAATTGAATAGGGATTTGCAGCTCTGATTGGATTTGATTCCGTAATTGGAATTTCGTCTTTGGTAGGATTACCATAGACCTCTGAAGAAGATACACTAATAATTACGGGATCACATTCGTTAGAGTCTCGTAATTCTTCTAATAAATTTGTAGTTCCTATAACATTTGTTGTCAATGTTAATATAGGTGTTACAAAACTTGATTCTGGAAAACTTTGAGAGGCAAAATGATACACAATATCTGGTTTAGATATTCTTATTGCCCTACTTAAACTACTTCTATCTGTTAAGTCACCTTCAATAAAAGTAACATTAGGATTTTTATATAACTGTTGTACATTATCATACCTACTACGCCACCGTCTAAGTCCGTATATATGTATATTTGGAACATTTTTGATTAAGTAGTCTGCCATATGACTACCTACAAAACCAGTTATACCAGTTATTAGTACTCGCATTAAAAAGCCTCCATATTCGGAGGCACCAATATCTTTTGATGCCACCCATGTTTTATAGTCTAAATGTAGAGGGATAGGTCTTTCAGGATTTTCACCCGTGTTAGCTCTACTCGACTTATATATAAATAGTTAGTTATTATAGTAAATCATAAATAAATTTATGCAGTAAATGTATTATATACGTTATATCTGACTTCCCCATGATTTTTAGTAACTTGATGATGAAGGTTTCCTACTATATCATTATCAATAGAATGATTTAATATTATAACTTCCGTATAATTACATAATGTCTCATGGTAAGAATCGTCATTTGTATAATATCTAAACAATCCACCATCTTTAATAGTTCTACCAACATTTGGATAATTTAAACAAGTAAACTTTCTATTTCTATCACCTTGGCCGTCCTGATGGTATGGATGGAAATGTTTTGTTTCTAATATATTTAACCATACTTTTCTTTGTCTCTTAGAAGTAGACAAATTAATCACTTTCTCCTCTGATTCTGTAAAGTCTCTAGCCTTACAATCCATCGGTAATTCTTCACCCCCATTAAATAATTTCATTAATTTAAAATTAATATCGTCATTCATTAACATATAATCTATTATTATCGTATCTTTTTCAGATTCTCTTGTTTTTTTTATTTCTTCTAAGCTTTCTATACCTGCGAATGCACATTGATGATAAAATCCATTAGATATTGTACTTACTCCAGGAATAACACTATTTGTAACATTTTCATCTATATTCTCTTTCTCAAAATATTCAAAACATGCCTTAATAAAGTTATAATCCATTTGGGCCCAGATTTTATCAGTTTCTTTATGGTAGTATGTTGGTTTTTGTAAATAAGCAAAATCTGAGTCTAATAAGTTATCCATATGATTGATAAAATCCATATCCCACGATGGACATCCATCTCCATATGGTATTTTTTTTTGACAAACATTTAATTTAATAGAAAAATATTCTCTTACGCCAATTACAGATTCTTCATATTCCTTAACAAAAGAATTATCAAAAAAATCTCTAATATCATATATATTAAATCCTAATTCTGTAGTATCCATACGTATAACTATAATAAATCATAAAGTTTGTTGTATGGTTTATGAAATGGTGAAGGGTTATAATCTAATATCCTTCTCCAATTATGCTTCAAAATATCTTCCATTTCGTGATACCACTCATGTATTTCTTCTAAACTCATATCACACAATCGTTTGATTTCATTCACTATCATCAAAAAGCGTTTTTCACAATCTTCTTCTTCATCATAAGATTCATCAATCCAAGGTGAAAATGTTTTAAATCCCTGTGTGCGTAAATGTTGTAATGAATGTGCTGGGCCAACCCAAATAAATGGTTTAAATTGTCCCAGTTCCTTCCAAAATTTTTCATCGGGGTGCATCCAAGTAGTATCAAAACTCGTAGAACTCACTACTGAAAAATAACATTGATTATATATACTTGGGAAAACATCTATCCACGAAGATAACCAAACGTGTTCCATTTCTTTTTCATTTAAATCTACAGTAAATGAACCTTGTTTTATTACGTTTTCCCAATACGGCATTATTTTTGCCTTTTCTTCTTCTGTATATATTGGAGTTCTTATATTTCTATATGATGGTATAAAGTTATCGTGTTCATCCGCACTTATGGCATATACCGAAGCTAAACTAACCAATCCCTTATCTAATAAATTTTCTTTCATCAAATAAGCTACCATCAATGTTCTATGTAGTTTTGGTTGTCTATTATAACACATATAATGATACGGTCTAATTTCCTTTCTCAATGGATTAAATCTCTCTAATGTATTTATTCTAAATCCATCATGTTCAAAATTATCTCCTTCTTTAGAAATTCTTACTGTTTGAGGTGGCTCCCAATTATTTTTATAACACTTATAATCTAATCTATACATTGATGAAACATGATTATAATAATAATAAATTGAAATCATTGTACTTTTATCCGTAATATTATCTTTTTCACAAAACGCCTCATATTCAATTTCTAAATTAGCATTATTAGAACAAAATACAAAATTCTTTGGTGGTATACTATGTTTTTCACAAAACTTATGTAATTCTGGAAAAAATTCAACATAACTATCTCCTTCTTGTATAAAAGATAAACATAAAACTGCCCTATCATTAGATAAATCTTCCATTACATCCTTCGGTATATTTTTAGACAATACTTGAAATATACCAAAATGGGGATTTGGATCAATAGATTGAGGTTGTATTAAATAAACATATTTTTCATCTCGTTTATTTGTTATTAATAACTCAAACCTCTCATTTATTGCTTTATAATTTGCTTCTTCTGATTCTGGAGTAACTAAAAACCCATAGTGTGACATCAACATAAATGGTTCTTCTTGTATCGCCCTAATCCTTGGTATTTCTTTACACTCTCCAGACTGTATCCACCAATTTGCATCTTCATGTTCACTTTCTACAAATTCTTCATATACAGAATCAGGTAAACAATTTGGAAAAGGTAATCCCATACTACCATCACGACCTTTATATTCATAAGTAGCCGTCCAACTATATTCTCTATCAGTCCTTTCATGATAAAAAGGTATTCTTTTTCTATCTTTTATTTTATGAAACTCGTATTTTTGATTTGCTGCCTCGTGGTTATGATATTCAGCCATTAATATTCTCCCATACTTTTAAAAATTGTTTTGTACTTTTCTCTAAATGTGTATTATTCATAAAAACATCATAATTATGTATCAATATATCTGATTGATCACCATACCAATCCAACATTTTATTAATTGGCATTTCACATAATCTCACCATCTCTTTTAATAACATTTCACTTCTAATATCTGGATCACCTTCATTATCATAACTCTCATCTATAAACGGTGAAAAATTCCTATACCCATTTTTTTCCATAAACTTTAAAGTATCTGAATTAATCATTCCCAAAAATGGATGAAAGTTTAAAATTGCCTTATAAATCTTCTCTGAAAAGAAAACCATATTTGTAGACATAGACCAAGTTTCATATATATAAGAAAACATAGTATCTTTATATAGTTTAGAATCCCAATGATGAAATGAATCTAAAGTATCGTGAGTTTTTCTATCTACAGTCAAAGGTAACTTTTTAACAAAATCTCTTATATTATACTTATCTCTAACTTTATATAAATATTTAGTACGTCCTAATACATCAAGATATTTAAACCTAAGATAAAAATCTTCAACAATACCTTCTAATATTTCATTATCTTTCAAAGTTTTATTAAATTCATAATCTTCTAAATTTGCACAATCACTAAAAGTTTTAGTTCCTGCATGATCCATTTCCAGCTTAGATTTATCTATATTTAATTCAGGAAATAAATGTGAAATTTCCCTTCTTGGTAAAATACAAGATACTGAACCTTTATCTAACAAATTAAAATAATTTAATGCCAGATGATGAAATAATCTCGGTGTTTTTAATCTTCTACATAAACACAAATAATGTTTCATTTTATCTAAATTATCTTTTTTATAATTAAAGTGATCCTCAAATCTATCTGTTAAGTGTTTATAATCTGAAGAAATGGCTCTCTGACACCAATCAAGTAAAACCCAATTCATAGGTGTTTCAATTTTATTTCGTTTACACCAATTTTTATAATAGTCTACATCTTTATAATTTGCACTCAAGAATACTATATTTTCTATTGGAAATTTTTCTTCTTCGGCTCGTCTATGAACCACCTCAGCTAAATTAGGATGTTTTCCCATATCTAAAATACTTAACTTATCCTCACCATTTATAGGAAATCCTTCAAATGACAAATCTATAGTAACAAGTACTTTACCTTTTCTAATATATTCTTTTGTGTGTTCTTTTATATTATGAAATAGAGTATTTCTTTCGGTATCTCCACCACACCACAATGTTGGCCCACCATTTGTTGCTATAACATATATAAATGTTTCATTATTTTTTATATATTCGGTAGTATCTTTATTTTCAAGTTCCGTATATCCATCATAATGGTGTTGTAATATATTATAAATGTTATGCCAAGCATTTGTTGGTTGATAATTAGAATCAAATAAAGGCAAAGTATCAGAATCGTTTGGGTAAACCCCGTCAGGAGAAAATCCATTAAAATCTTTTTTTATTATTTTTCTAATATCGGGCTGTCTTGTGTAATCCCAATAATCCCATCCAAATTTAATTTCACTCATAATATATTATACAACTCTTTAATTTTATTAATTGGTTTTATTATAATATCATCCTCATAATATTTTTTAAAATTATGAATAAGAATGTCAGACTGTTTAGTATACCAATCCAACATTTCCGTTTTACTCATTTCACATAATCTATTAACTTCTGATAATAACATTTTTGACCTAACATCAAAATCTTCCTCATTATCATAACTCTCATCTATAAATGGTGAGAATGTTTTATATCCTCTTTCTTTTAAATATCTCAAAGTATATGGATTAGTAACTAATAATGTTGGATGAAAATTTAAAACTGTTTTCCAAAACTTTTCTGACATATAAGTAGTTTTAGTATTGTATGCATAACTTTCATATAAATAAGAAAAAAATGTATCATTATAAAAACTATCATCCCATACACTAAATCCACTAATAGGTGTTCCATCGTCTTGTTTAAAAGATTTTAAATCAACATACAAAGGTAATTTTTCAAGTAAACTTTTTATATTCTCATCAGATTTTACATAACTTCCGTGCTCTGTATTACCTATCAATCGAAGTTTGAGTTTTATTACTCTAATATATTCTTCAAACTCTGTTATATTTACATTAAACTCAAAATCAGTTTCATCAGAAGAATCATCTATCCTTGAATCATAAGGTTTAGCTGCTGCTCCTGGCCAAAGTCGTTCATTTAATATCATTAATTGTTTTTTAGGTATAATTAATGAAGTTAATCCCTTTTCATGTAACTTATAATAATTTAATCCCAATGAATGATATAAACGCCAATCCTTTACTAACTTACAAAGACTTAAAAAATGTTTTGTTGTTGGTCTACGTACATTCTTTTTCTTATATTCAAAAACTTCGTCAAAAATATATGCTACCTCATTATTTGATTTTTTTACAGCGATTTCAGACCAACACAAATTAATAATATTAATCTTAGTTGGTTCATAATTTACTGCTTCTGCATTTCCAGTTAAATAACACATATTAGTTAATGGAAATTCTTCTCTATTCGCGGCCTTTTCTATTTCAATTGGTATATTTGGAATTACTCCTGTTTCTGAAAAAGTTAATTCGTCTAAATTTTCTACTGGATATCCTTCTCCAGACATATCAACTATTACCAATACCTTACCATCTTTAATATAATTTTTAGTATGTTGTTTTATATTATGAAATAATTTATTTCTATCATCAGTTTCCCATTCTTGTGGGCCGGATCTAACTCCTATAAGATAAATAAATGGAATATCTCTCTTTATTAATTCAGTAGTATCTCTATGTGCTACTACTTCATAGTCTTTTAATACATCCAAAAGTTGATGCCACGGATTAGTAACCATATATTCATCATTAAACAAAGGTAAAGTATCAGAATCATTCGGATATGTCAAATCAGGCCTAAAATCTTGAAATTTTTCTTCTATTATTTTACTTATGTCGTGTTGATGAGAATAATTATAATAATCCCAACCAAAATATAACTTATTCATATATAAACTTTTCTAATTCTGGAATATAATCCTTAATATGTTGACCTCTATTTAAATCAAGTAACTTAGTATGTTTTTTTACTATGTTATAATATCTCTCTTGTTCGTCATCATCAAAAGATTTCTCAAAAGTCTTTAAATTACTTTCCAAGATCCCCAACCATTGTTGTTCTCCTATATCCCATACTACATCTTTCTTACTATCAAGAAACTTATTAATATTTTCTAATGCTTCCGTCTTTAAATCTTTTGGTAATAATTTTGCATCATAATGTTCTGGATAACTTACCCAATTACTAAAAGGTAATCTCCAAAAACCTAAATCACCTAAATTATATGTCCATTCTAATAAATTACCCCAATCCAAAACATTCATCATTTGAAAAGTAGATTGTATTTGTAAATCCATACTAATCTCATCTTTATAAGTTGATATTTTTTTAATATTTTTTTCTATATTTTTCCATTTTGAAGGATATCTAATATAATCATTTACTTTACCTACACCATCAACACTTACTCCTACTGAAACGTGTCTAAAATTTTCCCACAACTCCAAAAGTTCTTTTTTAATAACTGTTAAATTCGTGGTATAAGATAAAACTATATTTTGAGATACTTCAAACTTAATACATTTCTTTAAAAATTCATAATGTTCATCTACAATCAAAGGTTCTCCACCAAGAAAATTAACGTGTTTTAAATGCATAAAATTTTTCATAAAAAATTCATCTGCCATAAACTTTTCATCTACGGGTAATGTAGTGCTGGGATAATCCCAAGGTATTTCAATATTCAATAAATCAGATTCTAAATCCCATTGATTTGAATTATTTAAATTACACATTCTACATACTAAATTACATTTATTCCCCATAGTAAAGTCTAAAAATGTTATAAATGGTTTTTCTATAATACCTTCTTCATCAACTGAATCCAACATTATTCCTTTTAGATATCCACCTGCTAAGGTATTATTCCAAATAGTTCTATAACTTTCAGCACCATTTTCTTCAGTTTGCCAACATCTATGACAACTCTCATCTTGCTTATTTTCTAATATATTCTGTCTAATTCTAACGTGTAAATCACTATTAAAGGCATCATTTACATTAAAATCTTCTGAATATACATTAATTGGTTCAAGGTTTTCACCAGTCGGTACTTCATAATTGTTACAACAAACTCTAACCTTTCCCATATGGTCAAAACTCAAAGAAGTAAATAAATGTGAACAAAAATATTTTAAATCTTTCATTAGTGTTTTCCTGTCATCATTGTTCGTTTTAAATTAATTTTATATTTTTCAATATCAAAAGCATCAATATAATTTGGTATTTCATATTTATCTACCAAATAATTTTCATCTTCATATTTTTCATTCATATTTCCCTCATCTACGAAATTATCATCAAATGATATATCATAATAATTTACAATCATACCATCTTCACTTAAATTTATAGTATCCTTTATGTTATACTGTTTAGCTCTTAAATGTTTATCCTCACCATGTTTAATTCTCACCTGTCTTTTTCTCTTTCTATATTCTAACATATCATAGTGTTCGAGTTTATTTGGTAAACATAAATGTACTGTTTGTTTAGCGTCCTCATCTACGGTTAATTTATTATTTATTTCTAATTTATAAGTACCATCTAATTCTGAAGTGAACTTAAACTTACTTATTAACCGTGCCCCATCTATATTTCTCTCACTATAATTTTCATCAAATTCTACTTCAATATCATATGGGCCTACTAACTGATACATTAACCAACACCATACTCGTATTTCGTTCCTCGTTTCTATCATTATAGTATCCTCTATACTAACCGAAGGATCATATTCATCATGTACTGGAATATTTGCAAATTCTAAATAAGGAACATTATAATTTATTCTTTTAACATCAAACTCTAATGGGAACTGGTGTCTATTATGTAATTGTTGCCAATAAGTTCCTTGGGTTCTTTGAGGCCATTCTTTATATTGTTCTTGATTAAAAATACTATTTGGATTTTTAACTTTAAAATGTTTTAAATCTTCTCTAACTGTCCAAAAACCAGAAAAATATATTTTCCATATCTCTAAATATAAGTGAGTTAATTTCAGTCTTAAAAATCTATTAATAAATGTGTTCTTAAAATTCTCACTAACCCAATCATAAAAAATAGTAGTATATTGTGATATAGAAAACACATCTCTATATTGATCTAATGCCGTACCTGGAGTTACTCCTGCAGGGAATTGATTTGCTGCAACTACTGGCATATAATGTTTATTTTCATATAAGAAATACAAACTAATTATCCAATCAACATGATTTTCTTTTGGGTATCCTGATATCCAATTGGCGTCCATTCGTATTCCGTGTCTCCAACAAGCTTTCCATAACTGTTCAATTCCTTCTCTTGTTTGTCTCTTTTCTATAATCTCTAATACTTTTGGTGTTCCACTCTCTACTCCAATCGAAAACCATTTAAACCCTGCCTTGGCGGCCTTCTTCATTAATTTATCATCCATATCTGGATGAGTTCTTGCATATCCACCGAGACTTAATTCTTTCAATTTTGGATTTTTATCCACTTCATCACACAACTCATCAACTAATATCTTAAATTGTGGCATAGAACCATTAACAAGAGAATCTACAAATGAAAAATGTGTTATACCATATTTCTCAACTTGGTCTATTATTTCTTTTGCTATAGACTTACCTTTTCTAAATCTAAAAATTCTTGTCTCTGAACAAAATGTACATTTATAAGTACATCCTCTTGAACCTTGTAATGGTAAATGTGCATGTCCTTCATAATGATACGGTGCATAATTCTGTAATTCTAATCCTTCCCAATTTGCCGTTGGTATTACTGTCAAATCTTTTTGTGGTATTCTCATACCTGTAAATCTCGGTCTATTATTTTCACCCCACACCCAAATTCCTTGTACTTTGTCATAACTTTCATTATTCTCATAACAATCTATTAAATCATTTATAATCAACTCTCCCTCTGTATCACAAGAAAGTTTAATCCAATCTCTATCTGGTTCCTCTAATGGATGTGATATTCGTAATCCACCGTGAGGTGCATTCCAACAATATGGGCCTCCATAAAATATATGTACTTTAGGATATTTCTTATGTAATCTCTCAGCAATATAATCCGTTACTACTACATTTGAAAAATAAGTTGTAAAAGTAACAATATCAAATGTTGACAATTCCTCTATTATAGTATCCCAATAATCTTTATACAATGGTAGTATTTTATCCTCAAAAGAATGGTCATTTGTCCATAAAAAGTGTCCAGTAGGTGCCCATAATTCTTGATGTGTCTCATAATCTACGTGCATGGCAGATAGTAAATTAATATGAAATTGTTTAACTTCTCGACCTTTACTCTTTAGAGCACCTGCCAACAATCCAAGACTTAATGGTGGAGTCTCTAAAGACCAAGCTGGACACATACATATTGCGGTTTTAACTGACATTTATATCTTTCTTATCCAATACTGGATAATCCACTTCTCCATCATATACCTTATGGCTAATCTTAGGAATTATAATATCAGTTCCACAAGTACAATGTGATTTAGGACATATGATTGGTGAATCAAAAAATTCTATCCAATCCTCATTAATATTTCCTATTTTACCACTAACTCCACAACTAGCCGCACTAATATCACCATATGGATTTATAAAAATTGCATCATTTATCCAACAATGCCAACCCTCAAAGTTATTTAATCTTTCTGCAGCTAATCTATTAGAATTTATTGGTTGTATTTTACCATCGTTCCATTCCTCTAAACTATACGCAGGTCTAAAT
>Ga0315336_1004976_pt1 | contig 15024 bp, 14 predicted proteins | sample ASW5metaG_FD_204512 | JGI IMG/M metagenome (GOLD analysis project Ga0315336, IMG submission 204512) | Ammonia-oxidizing marine archaeal communities from Monterey Bay, California, United States - ASW #5 | ecosystem: Environmental > Aquatic > Marine > Intertidal zone | place: USA: California...
GACGGGCACCTTGACGTGCTCGCCATCGGCCCATTCTTGGCCAAAAATGCTGAGGCAGACTCACGAGTCCGGGCGACGTCGAACCGGAAGATCAAAACCAGCTCATAGCAGCCGTCCGCAACACAGCGGTTACGTTCCGGATGTCTGAGGAATACGGCCACCGAGGGCGTCGCGAAAAAATGCGATGTATTCCTCGCAGTTTACCGACATATAGAGCTGTTCAATGTCTTGCCGATTGTTTGCCGCCATGCCGGCAGCTAACCGCCGATCCGAATAGAGTTTCTCGATCGCGGTTGTTAGCCTATCCACGTCGGCAGGCTTGGTGAGCACACCGTTCCTGCCATCTTTGACGAGATCCACCTGCCCGCCGTTATCGGTTGACACAATCGGAAGGCCTGCAAACATCGCTTCCTGCACAACGATTCCCAGTCCTTCGTGGAGCGAGGAAAGAACGTAGCAGTCGGCTAGCGTCAGATATCTTAGGATCTTCTCACGCGGCTGATATCCCAGGAAGCTTACTCTTTCACCAACTTCTTCCTGATGGGCCACATCGATCAACTTGCTCTCAAGGGGGCCGTCACCAATGATCAGAAGTCGGACGTCGTCCGGAAGATTCCCTAACGATCGAATCAGGAACTCGAACCCTTTTCTCTCAACGAGACGCCCAACCGAAATCAGATAGTATGCGTTTTCGATAAGCCCAAGATCGCCACGATTCGATTTGGCGATCTTCATGGGCTCAAATCCGTAATTGATGACATGGATCGGTTTTCGAATTTTGTAGTGCTGAGTGGCGCGCTTTTTCGTGTCGCTCGAGATCGCCACAATAATATTGGCTGAGTTGATAATACAGGCGTTTGCGAGACGGAGAACGGCCCTCCTATGCGGGGAACTCCGTTTGGTAGGATCATAGATATCACCGCCGATGATGGTCAATATGTTCGGCGCTGAGAGCAGCTTCGAAGCCACGACCCCGAGCGGACCGGTCGGAATCGAAAAATGAGTATTGATAACCTCGGTTCTTCTAAGTACGAAAAGGTGACGTAAGAGATAGAAGAATCCAAAGAATAGATAACAGAGCATCGAAAGATTCGTCGCTGTTGCTCTGTCCTTCTTGCCGAAAACGAACACCCTGATGACGTCAACCCCACCGATATTCTCTCGGCGCAGTAGACCCTTGTCCCAGCTCGTCAGCACAGTGACATGGTGGCCGGCCGCCGCCCACGCTTCTGCGTACTGCTTGGCACCCACGCCGCCTCCCCCGCCGATGGGAGGGTATTCGTAGCATAGGACGAGGACGTTCAGAGGCTTACTCATTCAGAAGGACTCAGAACAGTCTGGCCAGAAGCTCATTGTTGTCCTTTACCCATTGGACCAGTTTTCGAACTCCCGTGGCCCAGTCGACTTGAGGCGCCCAGCCGAAGCTGTCCTTCGCTGTTCGAATGTCGGAAACGTAGACCGGCTGGTCACCTGGACGCCAATCATCATAGGATAGCGAGAGCGGGAGCCCTAACGCATCCTTGAGGAACTCGATCAATTGTATCAAGGAAATCGTGTTGCCCGGCCCGCCTCCGATGTTATAGACATTCCCGGAAGTTTTATCTATCTCATTCAAAGCCGTATCGTACGCCGCGATCAAGTCTTCGATGAAGAGCACGTCACGGACCTGTTTGCCATTTCCGAAGATCGTCACCGGTTTCTTCAGTAGAGCGGCAATGGAAAACCAGGCAACCCATCCCTGGTCCTCAATGCCGAACTGCCGGTAGCCATAGATGCAGCTTTGTCGAAAGACGACCGTTTTTAATCCGTAGATTCTTGAGTAGTCTCTCACGTATTGATCCGCACACCCTTTGGAACAACCATAGGGTGAATGGAAATCTAACGAACGGTCTTCGGAAACTCCATGAGGGAGATCCGCGTAGGAATAGGCCTTCTCGCCCTCCATGGTAGCGACATCCTCCATGCCTCCGTAGACTTTGTTGGTGGAGGAAAAGAAGAACGGTGGTTTGTTGCCCTTTGAATTCCTAACAAGTTCCAGCATGTTAAAGGCGCTCAGGGCATTCCCCTCAAAGTCAGACCGGGGGTCCGTTACAGAGCTTGTAACGGCAACCTGCCCGGCAAGATGAAAGATTGCGTCTGCCCGCTCGACCGCCGCCTGAAGAGCTGTGGGAGGAAAGCGCGCATCGCCCACAATTATCTCGAGATTTTTCGCGTTCGGATTGCTCTTCAACCATTCCAGGTTGTCGAGGCAACCTTTGCGTGACAGGTTATCGAACAACGCAACTTTGCTACCCTTTCGAAGATAGTAGTCTGTGAGGTTCGTGCCAGTAAATCCCGCCCCGCCTGTGACGATCACTTCCTTCATTTCACTCCTCCAACTAGTTCTCTAAAGGGGCTTCTTGGCAACGGAGGCGATCTTCTTTGAAAAGATTCTTGCCGTTTTCCCGACGAGGATAAAGTTGATGCGAAAAAACGCCGTGTAAAGCCTGTCTATGATCATCGCCACGTAGTTAAGCGGGTTCGTGTAAAAAACGTACAGGTCCAGGGGAAAGGGCCGGATGCCAACAAAGTTCGAGTGCTCAAGAATCTGTTTGAGACTGTATTCAGTGAAACTATTGTGATGATCAAAATTGCCGGCGCGTGACTCGGAACCAAACATGGGGCTGGTTCCGTTGATCGAATGCACCAAGATCGTACCACCCGGATTCAATTGATCCAAACAGAGCTTCAAAAACGCCAGAATCTCAGGCTTGGTAAGGTGGTTGATTTCCTGTTCCGCGACGATGGCGTCGAACGGCTCTTGGTTGTTTTGGAGAAAGCTAAAAGCACGTTCCACACGACAATTGAGGTTATGCCGCGTCGCGTGGGCGATCTTTTCTGAATACGAATCGATCCCTATGACATTTGGATACCCATGCTCGTTGAGCATATTCACAAAGTATCCGGGACCACAGCTGATAACGAGAATGCGGGACTTTTTGTCTTCAGGGATATATGGAAGATAATTACGCTTGTAAAACTGAAGAAATTTTGAATAGCCCTTTTCGATGTCAGTCGGAGCTTCCCAGAATGAATCGAAAGGCTCGAGCTTCGATGCCAGCTGTTCATCACTTACCGTCATCAGGGCCCTTCTCCTAAGTTACGGATCCACTTATAGAGGCGTGTACGGTAGGACGCATACAATTACAGATATCCCATCTCTTTATAAAAATCACCAGTCAACTTTGCACCCTCTGCGAAACCAATTTGCGGACTGAACCCAAACGTCTGCTTAGCGAATTCGGCAGAGAGAGTAAAGCTCTTGCGGAAAAAATCGAGTCGGCGGCGGTGCAGCGGTGGCTGGATTCCGATCGGTCTCAGTATTTTTTCGAGGAGCGTGGCGGCTACCAAGAATGGGAACATCGGCGCTCGGAAACGGGGCTTCCGGGAACCGAGCTGTTCCGCGATGATTGTCGCCATCTGGTTCGTCGTTACTGGTTCCTTGCCAGCAAAGAGAAAGAGCTGGTCTTTCGCGCTGGGATGATCGGATGCCAGTAGCAACCCAGCTACAAGGTCGCCGATATACATCAAGTGATGTACGTTTTGTCCTCGCCCGATAATAAAGAAAGCGTTCTTGCTGATCGGCTTGAAGAGCTTGACCAGTCGGCGGTCTCCGGGTCCGTAAACTTCCGGGATACGGACCACAACGACGCCCAGCTTGTCTCTATAGGAAAGGGCGAGCTTTTCACCTTCAAGCTTTGTTACGCCGTAGATATTGTCAGGATTTGTAGGGGTTTTCTCGTCGATGACCGTTGTGGGCGATCCATAGACACCGATCGTGCTGCCATGGACAACTCGGGAAACACCTCCTCGTACACTTGCTTCCAAGACGTTTTTCGTCCCTGAGACGTTCACATCCCAGAATTTCTGATCTGGCACGTTCATTTCGTGCTGAGTAGCTGCTAGATGAAAGACCACGTCGACATCTTTGAACAGGTCAAATAGACCGGGGTTGTCTACGACCGAACCGAGAGCGATTTGCGCTCCTTTCTTTTCGAGCAGCGCTTTGTTGTGCGATTCGGCTTGAGTATTTTCCTGACCTAGCACTTTGACACCGTGACCACGCTCAAGACATTCTAGCGCCAACCTCGATCCGATGAATCCCGTTCCTCCGGTTATCAACACGTTCATGGCTGGTAGACCTTGAAGTTCTTGTTAGAACCGCGGTGAGCAAAGAAAGCCTTGGCCGTGGCGACTTCTTTCTGGATCCGGTCCGGATCCCAGCCCAGGTCGCCGGCCATCGTACGGGCGCACGCCGACAGAGATTCCTCACCCGGGTCAACGCCGGTACCCAAGTCCGTCCTACGCAGAACGACGTCCTGAAGAGTTTGAGCCATTTCCTCGCGCACGGCATGCGTTACTTCGGCAGCAATCACGTGGGAGGTTCCGACGGGGCGGCCTAAATCAGGGTCTTCCTCAAAGTACTTTAGAATCGCTTTGTATTCCGAACCGTAATTTCGCACCAGAGACCTGATGGTCTGAGGAGTTATCAGCTCAGGCGCCTGGTCGATAGCCTCGTTCATGAGTTTCTCAATCGATTCGATCCGGCCACCAAATATGGGAGTCTTGCTGGTGCGACAAGGAACCTTGGGTAGGCCGAGCTTCTTTAGAATCAGATTGACCGCTTTTTCTGCCATGCTTCTTGCGGTCGTGGCTCGTACCCCGATTAGAGTGATCAATCCTTCGATCCCGTGTTCTTTAGCGTGATCGACAAGAATAGATCGCTTTGCAAAGCTGTGCTTGTCTTTATCCTGAGACCCACTGCCAAAGAGAATGAGTCCAGTAATGACAGTGGAAACATCGCTTATCTTGAGTTGAAGACCCGGATACGCGCCGTTGGCTTCTTCAATAAATGTGTTGAGTTCATTGTTGCTGACCGAAAATTCATCAGGCGGGCCAGTGTAAACTTTGTGCCATACCCCAACAAGAGTGTGATCTTTCCAAGGAAGAATAAAGAGATGGCGGCCACCTCTATCGATGAGGGCTTCGACGTCCTTCGTCAGCGCGGAGCATGCCAGACCGTAGGTGTTCATTAAGGGACGGTCGATCACCAGCCCAACGTCTCTCGAGAATGAAGGCTTCTTCTTGAGGGCCAGGCCTCCGGCGTCCTCCAGAAGCCTACTGGCCCAGGGCCCAGCCGTGTTCAGTACCATTCGAGCGCGGATCTGTATTCGGACACCGCTCAGCAGGTCGACGGCGTCTACTCCGTTGACCCCACTCGATTCGCGCGTGAAACCACGGACCTGAACGTAATTGGCGACTTGTGCACCCAGATCGACTGCCGATCGCAGAAAGGAGAGGGCTAACCTCGGGGGATTGTACATCTGGGCATCGCACATGACAGCGGCGCCGGTCAAACCTTCCGCAGGGAGATCGGGAAAGTGGTTCAAGACTTCTCGACGGGACAAGAACTTCCCACGGGGTATCCTGCGTTGCGGGTCCTTGATGCCTCGGTTGCGGTCGAGGGTGAGCATATCATACAGCAAAAAACCACTCCTTAGAATCGGCTTGCCCTTCATACCGTATCCGTATGTCGGAATGACAATAGGCAGCGGGTGGATCAGGTGTGGAGCGGTTCTGAGAAGGGCCGATCGCTCGTGGCTCGATTCTCGGACAAGCGGAAAATCGCCTTGCTGAAGGTAGCGGATCCCCCCGTGAACGATCTTATAAGAGTTTGCTGAAGTGGCGCAGCAGAAGTCGCCTTGCTCGAGAAGCGCAACAGAAAGCCCACGCAGTGTCGCATCCCAGGCAGCACAAACCCCAAAGATCCCACCGCCGACCACGACCAAATCGTAGGGTTTGCGACTGAGCGCAGCTGGATCACGTTTCACGTTGATAGGAAGGGAAACAGCGATGGATCAATTAAACAAGGGCTCGCAACGAGATTTTCGGCGGGTGTCGTATGATGCCTTTCCGCCAAACCCTAGACGATCGACCTTGACGGCACAAACAGTTTTTCTCTTTTTCAGGGGGGGGGCAGGTGGGGGATATGCCCAGCCCAATCAGACGGTCTTGCGTTCGGGGGTTTTTCCGTGGCTGGACGACTCGTAGATCTTCTCGACCTTGAACTCCGAGATATCCCTGGCGTGAGCGAATATGATCAACTCGCCCAGAAGGCCGATCGAAAATAGCTGTATTCCGAGGACTACCATCAAAACAGAAATGATCAGCAGCGGGCGGTCGGACAAGGGAACACCCAGAATACGCTGCCACACGAGAATTCCCGTTATAAGGGCACCGACGAACAGCACACCGCTTCCGACGAGACCAAAGAATCGTAAAGGTTTCCTGGTAAACTTTATCAGAAAAAACAATGTGAGCAGGTCGAGTAAACGTCTGAGATAAATTCCGAAGCGATAGTCCCCTTTTGCCACGCGTTCTTCGACGTGAGTTACTTTCACCTCCCCGACCTTGAAGCCTTGTATTGCGGCAAGAACTGGCAGGAATCTATACAGGTCACCGTAAACGGGGACTTCCTCAATCACCTGACGTTTCATCGCTCGTAGCCCCGAGTTGATATCATGCGCGTTGACCTTCGTCGTGCGAGCTGTGAGCCAGTTGAACAGCTGGGATTTCCAGCGGTCGCTCTTGGCGTCGACCCTGGGATGTCGCCATGAAGCTACGTAATCCAGCCCGCCATGAATAACCTCTTGAAGCAGCAGCGGGATATCGTCGGGGGCCACTTGGACATACGATGGGAGGACAACAAGCACTTTGCCGGAGGCTTGCTTGAAGCCTTCAGAGAATGCGGTCGAGTCCGGGGCCGTTCGATAGAGGATCAAAATTCTTAGAGAAATGCCCGTGTTCTGAAGAAACGCAGTAAGATCCTTGATCGACTCGGCAGGTACCCCGTTGTTGATTACGACCAGCTCAAAAGAATATGGAAGATCTGATATTGCCTTCAGATAGGCTTTAATCGTTGTTTCGAGCGTGCCATCATTCCTCGAAAACAGCCACAGAAAAGAAATTTCCGGACTGTTTGTGCGATCCTTGTCGCTGCCCGAACTGCTTAGAGAGTTACTTGTGTGGGACATTACTCGCTTTGAAGACGGTGAGAAAGTCGAGAGGCTTCCCCGTTTTTACGATAAGCTCCCCCAGCAACCCGATGGCGATGAAGTTGATGGCAAGATACCCAAGTAGAACACAGACGGAGGGGAAAACAACAGGGACAGGGGTCCCCTCGATCGGGAAGAGGCTGAAGAGCGCATGTACACCCGTGAGGCCCGACAAAAGCGCAAACGGAATGGACAGAAGGCCAAAGAGGTACAAAGGCCGCTGAGAGAAGGCCAGAAGCATTTTTACGGTCATGAGATCCAGGACAACCTTGCCAGTACGGGAAATGCCGTACTTCGATTGTCCCCGGAGTCGCGGGTGGTGCTGGACAACAACTTCAGCGATTCTGCCTCCGGCCAGTCTTGTTACCGCTGGGATGAATCGGTGCATTTCCGAGTAAAGCGGGACACGCTTTATCGTTTCAGCCCGGTAAACCTTGAGAGAACAGCCGTTATCGTGCATCGGTACTCCCGTCACCCTGCCAATGATCCAGTTGGCGATCTTGGATGGGAGTCGGCGAGATAGGAAGGGATCCTTCCGGTCAAACCGCCAGCCGGCCACCAGGTCGTAACCTTCCTCGAGCTTGGCAAGTAACGCAGGGATGTCGTCCGGGTCGTTCTGCAGGTCTCCGTCCATGGTGACGATGGTGGTGCCCTTCGCGTGCTGAATTCCAGCCCTCATGGCGGGTGTCTGGCCATAATTCCTGCGTAGCTGTATCGCCCGAACTCGACCATCCGAGGCTGCGATGGTCTTCAGCCTATCCACAGTCCCATCGGTGCTACCGTCATCGACAAAGAGCACCTCGAAGAGCAATTCAGTATTTTCGAGCGAGGTGAGAATCCTCAGCGTGAGCTCCTCGACATTCTCTTCCTCATTGAACAGAGGTACGACGACGGATAAGTCCATTGATCCTTTCATGGAAATGGGAACCCTGTGACGATATGCCACTCAGAGGACACCTGTCAACGGAGTTTCGATTCTGCAAGCTGTTTCAGATCGACCTCGCTGCTCCCTTACAACCTTGGAGTAACTTACTCTCCCTGACTGCTAGCTTCTTCCGTTCCTACGCAATACAGGTGATCTTTGCCCCGTATAAAGATGCGGCCGGACGAGATTGCCGGAGAAGCATGGGTTTCTTCGCCGATAGAGTTCGTCGCCAGGACCTGGTATTCACGACCCAGCTTGACGACGGTGGTTTCGCCCTCCGAATTCATGAAATAGATCTTTCCGTCCCCGACAACGGGCGATGTGTCATAGTAGCCCTTCACGCGCTTCTTCCAAACTAGCGAACGATCGCCTGCATCGATGCAATGCAGGATCCCTACTTCGGTAACCCAGTAAAGCAGCCCCTCATGGAACACTGGCGACGAGACTTCGTTGACGCCCTTCGTAATCTTCCACTTGACATGTGTATCCGTAACGTCTCCCTTGCCACCGAGCTTTATGGCCGCGGCAACCTGGGGACCATGAATTCCACCGGTCAAAAAGGCCGTGTCACTGCTGGCGACGAAGCTAGGCACGGGTTGCTCGAGAGGGAGGTTAACCACCCAGAGTTCCTCGCCGGTTTTCGCGTCGTACGCCAGGCCGTGGTGGTAAGTGCTAAACAGGACAGCCGGCCGACCGTCATTGGCAATGACCACCGGCGACCCGTAGCAGTCATGCGCCTCTGGCGGACAGGCCCTCCACAATTCGTCACCGGTTTCGATGTCGAGGGCGGCCAGATAAGAGTGCCGCGCAAAGGGAAAGTCGGTCGGTTCGTTAGCGGTGGGATTCTCTGTCATGAACGCGTAGATAACCCGGTTGCCTTGGAGCGCAGGTGAACTGGCCCCGCCGTAGCGCAAGTACTCGGCGTACTTTGGCTCCATCTTCGTCCATTTAACGTTCCCTTGCATGTCCATGCACGCTATGCCGGGGCCGTAGGCCGCTACCAAGTACTTCCCATTGGTTAGGGGAGTCGGGGTTGCGTAGGAGTTTGTTCGGTATTTTCGGTCAGCCGGCGCGATAAACCCGTCTCGCCGCCAACGGATCTCGCCGGTGTCGCGGTCAAGGCACACGACCGAGCGCAACATCCCGCTCCGCGGTTGCAGGTAGTTCACATACGCGAACTGGAGCACGACTGCTGCCAGGAGAGCTGACGAGCCGACTTTAGACCAGATCCCGCCCACACTCCTTCCGCTCCGTGGGACTCGCACCGAGATGGCAAACAGTAGCAGGCTCCACCCTGCCGCAAGACAGAGTGGCCCGGATGTTACCAGCAGTTCCTTTAAGGGGAGGGCTTGACTAGCACCGCCCCGTGGCGCAGCGTAGTGATAGAGGACAGCGGCGGCGAGCATGAGGCCAGCACCCAACAGTCGCCAGACCGAGGTCGCGGGAAGAAATCCCACTGCCGCCATCAGCCCCAGCATGCCTCCGAAGCCTGACACCCGCCAGGTCCTGCCGAGAAGGCCCGGCTCGTTCAAACCCTTCATGGTATAGGTGAGGAACAGGACTCCCAACAATCCGATGACCGCAAGGACGGTTGCTATCCGGTCCAGACGATAGGCCAAGCTCGGCCAACCGCCAGCGGCCGCCAAGGGGGCCGGTTCGCCGGCACGGCTTCTGCGATTCAGGGCGACAGAAGCGAGCGCTAACAACAGCAGGGTAGCTCCTAACGCGAGAACGAGCACTCGTGAGACGATCGCCTGGGTCCCCTCTATCCCCGTTGTCACGAAGACTTGATCTCCCCAGACGATGGGCGACGAGATTCCGTTTCCTTCAATCGGTGTTTTCCATAAAATGTTCTTCGCTGGGGTCCAATGGGTCGGGAGATTCTTCTCCCGTGAAATGCCACTCCCATCCCCTCGCCATCCACTCCAGTTGTCACCCACGGCGGTTGAACTCATCGCCGTGATAAGCAGACAGAAACCTGGAATGGCCGCTCTATATCGCATCGACCTTACCCCTATCTACAGGGCCTCCCGCATCTTCAATTCTCGGCATGGGCAACTCCTCCTTTGAGGTTTTTGCTTATCCTATCGGCGCGGGCGCCGGTCTTCCATTATAATGTCGGCGCTTCTGAACAGCGCGCGCTCTCACTATGGCGTTCATGAATCATCCGGGCTAAGGTGGAAACGGTGCAGAAGGATCCTCCTCAAACAGTCCGACGCTTCCTGTGGAATGTCATCCGCTCCGTGTTCTTCGTTTACGTCGCCGTCGCGCTTCTTGCATTGCTGCTACAGAGAAAGCTTCAGTACTTTCCCGTGACCTCTCCCGTACCGCTCCCTCGCGGCGAGCCCTACAGTGAGCTGGAAGAGTTCGAGGTCACTACATCGGACGGGGTGCGCTTGGTAGGCTGGCATTGGCAAGGGCGACGTCCCGTGACCTTACTCGTTTTCCATGGCAACGGAGGGCACCGCGGGCACCGGCTCGGGTGGCTGGAGTCCCTGCGTTCGCTCGGCCTGGGGATTTGCGTGATAGACTATCGCGGCTACGGCGGGAGCGATGGATCCCCGAGCGAGGAAGGACTGTACCGCGATGCCGAGGCAGCCCTTGGGTGGCTCAAGTCCCGGCAAAGTGGGAGCATCGTCTATTTCGGGGAATCTCTGGGGGGCGGCGTAGCGACCGAGCTGGCGCTCCGTTTCCCCCCCGCGGCGATGATCCTGCAGTCAGCGTTCACTTCGGCGGTCGACATCGGACAGCAGGCCTACCCCTTCCTCCCAGTCCGGCTCCTCATGAAGGACCGTTACGACAACATCCAGAAGATTCAGCAGGTCTCCACCCCCATCCTCATGATACACGGGGGAGCCGACTCCATCGTGCCTGTGGAAAACGGACGCGCGCTTTTCAACGCGGTCGGCGACCCAAAGGAGTGGTACGAGATACCCGTTGCAGGGCACAACGACCTGCCGTGGATCGGGGGCAAGAGATATCTGGCGCGGATCGAGGAGTTCCTGAGGCGACACGTCCCAGAATAGCTCTCAGCAGTCAGCTGTCCGCTTCGGAAAGAAGAAAGCCTCTGTGCCCGGAGCTGAAAGCTGAAGGATTTCTACAGCCGCAGGATGATCTTCCCTGTGTTCTTGTTGGCTTCCATGCGCTCGTGGGCGGCGCGAACATCCTCGAGTGGGAACACGCTGTCCACCACCGGCTTTACCTCGGAGCGCTTGAGAAGAGGCAGGACATTGTCGACAAATCGCTGCGTGATTGCGATCTTGTCCGCCACCGAGCGGGACCGCAGCGCCGTGCCGATGACCGCGATGCGCTTGCGGAGGATGACGCCGAGGTCAGCGTTCACTCGGGCCCCCCCGACGAATCCGACGACGAGTAGGCGGCCCCCCTCCTGCAGACAGGAGAGGTTCCGTTCCCAGTACTTGGCCCCCACGAGGTCGAGAATGATGTGAACCCCCTTGCCGCTCGTCAGGGACTTCACGACCGCGACAAAGTCTTCCTCCCGGTAGTTAACGGCACGGGTGGCTCCCAGGCGCCTCGCCTCTTCGACTTTCTCGGCCGTTCCCGCCGTGGCGATCACCGTCGCCCCACAAGCTGCCGCAAGCTGCACCGCGGCCGTGCCGACTCCGCTTGCCGCAGCATGTACAAGAGCCACTTCGTTGCCCTCCAGCCTGCCCAGGGTGAACAGACTCTCGTTCGCCGTGTAGAACGCCTCGGGGACCGCGGCGGCAACCTCGTAGGAAAAGTTATCGGGGATGGGGACCGCCATGCCGTGGTGCACCGTCAGGAACTCACCATAGCCTCCGCCACCCACCAAACCGAACACGCGGTCACCACGCTTGAATCCGCGCACGTCGCCCCCGGTCTCAGCCACCTCGCCGGCAAACTCGAGGCCCAGGACCTCCGAGTCGCCCGGTGGAGGCGGGTAGAGACCACGACGTTGCAGGAGATCCGCTCGGTTGAGCGCCGTTGCAAAATTGCGCACCAGCAGATCCGTGGCTCCCGGCTGGGGACGCGGAATGTCTACGATCTCGAGGACCTCCACCCCGCCCGGCTTCCGGCAAACTACGGCTCGCATACCGATAAGTTAGCTCCGACGTTTCCGGTTGTACAGATGAGGTCCGGTAGGAACCGACATCTCAGTAGAACTGTCGCTCTCGCGATGGTTCCTCAAAACGGCACGACGGTTCCGGAAAGCCCCCCTTTTTGCTGCCAAAGAGGCGCTGGCGTAGACTTAGTTCGGGAGAGGGATTCGGAGAAGAACCGAAATGAGAAGAAAAGGAAGCATCGCTTCCGCGCTGTTCTCGGCAATCTGCGCCGCGGGTGTTCTCACGCTGTTTTCTCAAGTGAGTCGCACGCCCATCGCCGACTCTGCAACCGAAAGCGTTGGCTCGACGTCTCTCAATCCTCTCAATCCGGACGATACCCCGAGCAAGGACTTCGGCGACCTGGTGCCGGCTGCCTTGAAAGAGGGCGCAGGACTGCAGGCTGCCAGTGAGAAGAAGAAGCCAGGCGATGCCAATAGACGCCTCAGGCTCAGGTAGTCGCAGGTACTGAGCAGAGATTCGAATCGGCGCTTGCCCCTCGTGCCCTTTCCGGGTTAAAGAGGATCTCTTTCTTACTCAAAATGAAGGAGATCTCATGAACTGGCTCTGGCTTCTTTTCGCTTTCGGTACGATTCTGTGCTGGGGCGCCTACGGACCCACCCTGCACGAGGGGACAGCGGCGCTGAAGAGTCCCTGGAAAGCAATCCTCTGTGTGGGAGGCGCCTACTTTGTCCTGGGGGTGATCATTCCTCTGGTGGTCCTCAAGGCGCAGGGGGCATCGATGGAGTTTCCGTCGCGGGGGCTCCTCTTCGGGGGCCTGGCCGGTGCGCTGGGAGCGCTGGGGGCCATCTTCATTGTCGGAGCCCTTAGAAGCGGGGGGCTTCCACTCTACGTCATGCCCCTCGTCTTCGGAGGAGCGCCCCTCGTCAACGTGCTCGTCTCGAGCCTCATGCATCCTCCCAAGGAGGCGCCCAGTCCATTCCTCTATGTCGGCTTTCTGGTCGCTGCCCTGGGCGCCGGAATGGTGCTTTACTTCAAGCCGTCGTGACCGTTGGAGGGCTGCTTCGGACACGAGAAGAGGGCGATAATGAGCAGAACAGCCAGCAAGAAGCTCGGGATGGAAACGCCAAGCGCCAGGTTGCTCGGCGTTTTCGCATAGACCATGGCAAAGCGCGTCCCGATCCCCACCGCCACGACGAGGCCCAGGATGAAGCCCGGTCGAGGACGCTTGCGGGCAACGGCGAAGCTTACGAGAGCCAGGACGCCGGCGACGCCTCCTGCGACCAGTGAAGCGACGCTTCCCTTATTAACGTACCCCATAGCGCCTCCGGCAATCAGGAGAAGGCCGTAAATGGGTAGCAGAATTTTGACTATACTAACCATGAGTCACGCTTTGAGCTGCTCATCGTGCCGCGCGAAGCTTGGGGTACAGTCGCCGCCGTGGACGTTCGCTAGAGCCGTCCTGGCGCCCTCGCGCTTGTCGACGTCATTGTCTTCCCACTCGATGTTCACGGCACCGTCATAGCCGGAACGATTCAGCTCGACGATGATCTCCTCCACCGATACCGCATCGCGGGCGGTACCCGCGGTGACGAAGTTCCAGCCGTTGTTCTTGTCGCCCATCGGACGGTGCCCGCCGAGGCGGCCCGCCCGACAATACTGGCGGATGACTTGCACCCCCTTGATGTGGACCGAATAGATGTGCTCCCCGAACTCGCGGATGAATTCCACGCCTGAAACGTTTTGCCACTCCATGTGGGAGGCGTCAAAGTTGAAACCGGCAACATCGCCGAATCCGGCCTTTCGCAGGGTCTCGAGATAATCTCCTGCCGACTCCAGGTCCCCCATGGCGCGCTCGGAGGGGTGGCACTCGAGCCCGAACTTGATACCGTACTTCTTACAGGCTTCGAGGAAAGGACCGAACCGTTCCGCGAGAAGCTCGAGGCTCACCTCGCGCACGTCCGCGATCGGAAAGCCGCCAATCGACGTGGGCAGTGGCGGAAAGAGGAACCAGCTGGCCCAGCAATGGGCCGGCGACCCGACAAAGCCCGAAACCACTACGGAGCGATCCTGCTCCTTACCGAGAAAATGAGCCAGACGCACGCAGCGTGTCAGGCCCTCGAGGGCGCTCTCGTGCATAATCCTGCCGACGTCGGGTGGGACGAAATACGGATCCGTGCGGGGAGGCTCGTTGCCCGCCGTGCGCCAGGCCTTGTAGGCCTCGACGGCTTCGCCCCCGATGAACTGGAGAGTCCTTGCAGTCGGCTCATCCCCCAGAACCTGCCCCTGCAGATGGCCTGCAACTGTGAAGATCTCGAGTCCACGCTTTTTCGCAGTCTTGACGCGTTCCTTTGCGTAAGCCTCCGCTCCGGCGTCGTCAGAGCACCTCGCGAGGTCCAACTCCCAGCTGGCTTCTTCCCAGCCGTCGAATCCCGCCTCTGCGATGAAATCGAGCCATTCAGGCTCGGGAATATCGCCAAACTGTCCGCGTACAAGGCCTATTTGATGATAAGAGTGCTTGCCCTGACGATGCGTTTTGGTTTGCAGGTAACCCACGGGAGCCTCCTTCCAAGTGCTTGGTTAGTAGGTAGAAGAAGGGCACTATACATACTGAAAGGAGAATAGTGAATAGTGAATGGAGAACCTTGCTAATTCCCTATTCACTATTCTCTCTTCCCTACGCGGTCATCGTCTCCAGCTCGGGCTGCACTTCCGGCTTGGGCTGCACTGTGCGCTTCCCTCGGTCCAGGATCGAAATGGCAGCGTCAACGATCTCCGGATCCAGCTGACATCCCCGGGCACGCCGCAGCTCCGCGATGGCGTCCTCTAGACTCATGGCGCTCCTGTAGGGCCGCGCGGAGCGCATGGCGTCAATGGTGTCGGCGACGGCAATGACACGGCTGCCGAACGGGATCTCATCACCCTTCAACCCGTCAGGGTAGCCCGTCCCGTCGACCCGCTC
>Ga0315336_1004977_pt1 | contig 15023 bp, 13 predicted proteins | sample ASW5metaG_FD_204512 | JGI IMG/M metagenome (GOLD analysis project Ga0315336, IMG submission 204512) | Ammonia-oxidizing marine archaeal communities from Monterey Bay, California, United States - ASW #5 | ecosystem: Environmental > Aquatic > Marine > Intertidal zone | place: USA: California...
ATTTAGCAAATTCAGGACCATTCCTCGATGCCCTTGTCCGCCATTAGATTGAGGCTTTTATCATTGAACTATTTGCCACCCGTTATCTTAAAACTAGCTCGGGAGTGGACCTGGGCCGCTTTCATGACTGTGCTGAGTACTTTGTTTTACGTCCTCGCCAGGCGCTAAGGACTCAAGTTTGAGTGAGATAAGCTTACGTTGCGGGGGCTCATAAATTATGGGTCGTCCATTAGGACTGCCAGCCCATTGGCTCCGTAGATCAATCAGGCAAAGGCAACAATGGGATGCTGCCATCGGGTGTCTCCACCTCCAAGCCGACCAGGACTACGGCTAGCATAGTATAGTAGCCGATAATGGTGAGGAGATCGATGACGGTTTGTTCGCCCAAAGATTCAAGAGCCCGTTGATATGTCTCCTCGCTGAGTATCTTCGTTTTGTGGATCTCGGTGGCAACATCATAGACTACAGATTCGTCGGCCGTTATGAATTCGGGCTTCTTGCCAAGTCGAAGCTCTTCTACCAAATTCGCATCCAGACCAGCGGCGGCGACATGTTGTTCGTGAATATACCATTCGTATTGCGCTGTCCAATTGCGTGCCGTGATCAGAACCGTGAGTTCCAACAAGCGGGGAGGTAGCGTTGTCCGGGTGCGTAGATACATGCCGAAACTACCGGCCAATTCGGCGAATTCTGGTGTCCTCAGCCAAACCGCGAACGGCCCCCCAGCCTGGTCAGCGGACCGCGCCGCGGCAATGGTGTTGTTCACACGGGCTTGTTCCGCCGACATTTCTTCGCGCGGGATGGGATGAATTCTCGCCATGCTCTCCCCCTCTATAAAACTGTTCATTTATAACCATTCAATCCAGTGGGCTGAGATTACCAGACCTGCCGGCAGGTGCTAGGGCTGAGATCATTCGTGAAGACGAGCGGAGCGGTTGTGGTATTTGAAACGATGTCTTAAGGTTCAAAAAATTGTAATGAACCTCAGCAGGGGAAGACCGCAGTGACCGACAGCGCCATTTATTTTTTGCCGTTCCATGGGGAAACGGGTTGGCCTTGTGCTGACTGGGGATTGGAGCGGCGATCATGACGGCTATGGAGGCGGCCGGCGCATTCCGTGCTTACGCTGTTAAGAAGGTAACCCAGACCAACATCTGGCATTGGGTGGTATTCTTCATTGTATTTGTCTTCGTAATCACGCCGATCTTCATGCTGATACTCGGCAGTTTCTCCCAGGCCAGCTTGCCGGCGGATTTCTCCTTTGAAGAGTTGGGCTGGGACAATTATATTGACGTCTGGACCGACCCTTCCACCTATTCGGTCTTTACCAATACGTTTTACTACGTCACTGGGGCGACGGCGCTCGGCATCACTCTGGCGGCCTCGCTGGCATGGTTGGTGGAGCGGACCAATATCCCCGGCAAGATCTGGATTTATGCCGGTGTTCCTATGACTCTGGCAATGCCGGGGCTGCTGCAGGCCATGGCGTGGGTTTTGCTTGGCTCGCCCCGCATCGGTTTTATCAACCAGTTTCTCGTCGATGTTTTAGGCATTCCCATGCAACCCTTTAATATCTATTCCCTGGAGGGGATGATGTTTGTCGAGGGGCTGCGCCTGGTTCCAACAGCTTTTTTAATGTTAGTACCCCTGTTGCGTTCCATGGATCCAGCGTTGGAGGAAGCTGCCTATATGTCCGGCGCCCATCCGCGATCGGCCATGCGCCAAGTGACCCTAAAGCTGATGTTGCCTGGTTTGCTGGCGGTCACAATCTACAACGGAATGACGGCTCTTGAGGTTTTCGAGGTTCCCGGCATCCTTGGCATGCCTAGCGGCATTTATGTATTTTCCACTAAGATTTATGCGATCCTCCATACTGTTACCGAAGAACCTATTTATGGCCAGGCCAATGCGTTGGGGATTGTTTATATTTTCATCGCCATCATCGCGACCTACCTTTATTCACGTGTGATCGCGCGCTCGGAACGATTCACCATTATCACCGGTAAGGGTTACCGTCCCAAAGAATTGGACTTGGGCCGTTGGAAGTGGGCTGGGGTTACCGCTGTCGTCATGTATCTTATGCTCTCTATCTTCTTGCCGTTCTTAGTTCTGCTTTTCGTGTCGTTTACTCCTTTCTTGCAGATGCCGAGCTACGAAGCGTTCGCTTCCATGAATTGGGACAATTACAAAGATGTATTCCAAACCGACCTGATCGGCGTGGTGATGTGGAATACGACGGTGATGGTGTTCCTGACCTCGACAGCGACGGTGATACTTTCATTCCTGGTGTCACTCATTGTCGTCAGGTCCAAGTTTCTCTTCCGAAAGCTGCTTGATCAATTGGCATTTGTGCCCCATGCAATTCCCGGAATTGTCATGGGGCTAGCCTTCTATTGGCTATTTCTGCAGATGGATATCCGGGCGGGTATCCCCATTCATGGCGGTATCATGGCCATGACCATCGCCTTCACCATCGGTTTTCTTTCCTATGGGACCCGATCCATGAATGCGGCAATCCTGCAAATCCATAAGGAACTGGAAGAGGCGGCCCAAGTTTCGGGCGCTCCCCATTGGCGTACCATGTGGCGGATTTTCTATCCGTTGTTATTGCCGACTATAATTGGTTTGTGGATTTGGTGCATGTTGCACGCCGTGCGCCACGCCAGTGTTCCCCTGATTCTCTATGATGGTGCTGAAAATAGGGTGTTGGCGGTCTTGATCTGGCGCATGTGGGATGAAGGAGAGGTCGGCGGTGTCGGCGTAATTGGCGTACTTCTGATCATCTCCCTAATGCTCGTTACCTTAGGCCTCAGGATGATGGGCTTCGGCCGAGGCGCCAAAGTTCAACAGGCGCAAACAGACTGAGCGCGTGTCAGACCTGCGTCTTGGCGTAGAACCCGGCTTTGGATTCTGCGATGCCGCAGACCGGGTCAAGCAGTTCCAACACATTGCCGTCGGGATCATAGAAATAACAGTGCCGTCCGCCGAAAGCAGCCTCGGCTCCTCGGGTTTCTTCCTTGGCGATGGTGACACCGTTGTCTTTCAGATATTGAACCGCACGGTTGAACTCCTCAGGTTCGACATAAAAGGCGTGGTGAATGCTAACTGCACCCTCGGCATTCGGGTTGATCGGCGTCTGGGAAACCGTGAGCACGAAATAGTCGTTTCCAGATCGGCAAAAGACCATGCGAGGGCTTTCGCGGATGAAATCGAATCCCAACAGATCACAGTAGAACGCCTTGGCGCGCGGAAGATCTGTCACCGAAATTGTGAAATGGACCATTCCCTCGGTTTTGATCATGGAATTTTCCTCCCCCATGGCGATTGTCGTTAGGTGAGTAGGATAACCTACAACAAATGCTATTTGCGGAATTGGTATCTTTTTCCCCCGATTCCTTATAGATTTTTGCATAAGGCGCGGAGAGAAAACACTGACAGTGTCTGTCTCCGTTTTTGAATAAGGGTGCAACACGGCGCTCATCGACAATAATGGGAGCACGACTGATGAAACAAATATGTCTAGTAGGTGTTGTTGCGTTAATAGCCAGTCTGGGATCGGCGCCTGGAGCTGACGCGCAGAAACTGCCCAAATCGACCCAGGAAATGCTCAAGAACCTGAAGGTAGATGCCAAAGTCTTGATAGACCTGGATAAGGCACTAAATGTACCGAAATCCCTGTTGGACAAGGCCAACAAGGAAGGCGTACTCCGCATCGGTGCAACCCACGATCCCAGGCAATTCCGTGACTTTGCCAGGCCGTTTAAGGAACGCTATCCCGGGATCAAGATCAAATATGCCCGTGCCAACCGTTACGACAGGGTAATCAAGCCATTGATCGCCATGAAATCGGGCAGGACTATCGTCGATATGATCATGGGATTCGGCGGCAACACCTTTAATTTTGAAAAGCTGAATGCGCTGGTCAACCTGACCGACTTGCCGGTCTACAAACTGGTTCCCAAGTATATGAAAAGCCCGAGTGGTAATTTCATCGGCCAACGGATTTTGACCCGGTGCCTCAGCTATAACACCAAAAAGGTCAAGAAAGCCGATCTTCCCAAGACTTGGGAAGAAATCGCTACCGCAAAGCGTTGGCAGGGTAAGAATCTCGCCCTGGTTAACCGGCCTGATTATTGGGCGCTTCATCTTTGGGTCACCAAGGGCCCAAAGTGGACCAAGAAATATTTGACGAAATTATTCATGGAAACCAAGCCGCAGCTTCGCAAGGAAGGTAACAACGCCGCCATGCAGTTACTAGGAGCCGGTGAATTCGATGGTTTAATCGCTGGCACCTTTCACCGGACCTCGCAGTTACAGGCAAAGGGGACGCCGATCGGCATTCACTGCCCGGGGATGACGCCGACGACGGTTTCGCCGGTGGCAGTATTGAGGGGTGGCAACGTCAATGCGGCTAAACTCTTCGTCAACTGGTTCCTGAGCCGCGAAGGCCAGGTCGCCCAGTTCCACAGCGCCCATTACACACCCCTTTATCCAGATTTAGTTGACGCTGGTTTGCAAACCAATGTTGGCTTCAAGGTCGACCCGAAGAAGCGCATTTATTACCGTGAAGATCGTTTCAGGGCGGAGAATGCGGCGCTCGTCCAGCACTGGAATGGCTTGTGGTTCAAGCGTAAGGGTCTCAAGATGAGGACGGTCAAGGTCAAGATCGATGCCGCCAAGCGCGGTGGCCGACGCTACATGTTTAAGGTGGATGGCAAGAAACAGAAGGTCCGAGTTTCCAGTTCTAGGACCATTGTCACCATCAATGGTAACCGTAGCGGCCGAAAGACGGTGAAGAAGGGAATGACTTGCACCGTCACCTATCCCGGCAACGACCAGACCGCCAAGAGCGTGGCCTGCAAGAAATAGGCGAGTAATTTGTGAGCCATGGGATGGTCGGGATATGGCCATAGCCAGTCCCGTAGGTACAGTAATAGGCTAATGGTGGGCGCGGCCTTGGCCGCGCCCTAACCATAAGAGAATCTTCGGCGAAGGGGCCTCATATTGTGCGCCAATTTCTTCGCGCCCTTGGTAGGGGTGTGCATTGATAAAGGGCAAAAAAATGCTGCAAAACCACCCAGTTTATGACGCCGATTCCCACGTGCTCCTGAGCCCAAGGATGTGGGAAAACTTGCCCGATCAATATGTGGCGCGGCGGCCACGGCCTCTCTCTGTCGGCGACAAGGACGGCATGGGTAAATGGAACTCAGGCTGGCTAATTGACGGGCGAATGCAACCACATCCATATGGGGCGGCAACTCAGGGCGCGAACAAGCCATCTTCAACCATGGAAGACTATGGGGCATCGCCAGCAAAGATTGGAAGCCGGGACATGTCCGATCCCGAGGCGCGGATTAGTGGCATGGACCGCGCCGGGATCGATGTTCAGGTCATTTTCCCCACGACCTTGTACGCCAACGCGACTTCGGACCCGGGCTTCGAGGCGGCGCTGATGCGTGCCTACAACCATTACATCGGAGAACAATGCCGGGCAGAGCCGAAAAGACTTAAATGGGCGGGGCTTTTGCCGCTGCGAGATGCAGCGCAAGGGTGCGAGGCCGTCACCGAGATGGCCGAGCTTGGGGCCAGCGCTGCTGTGGTTTACGGTACCGCTGGGGATTACATGTTGTCACATCCAACGTTCACCCCGGTCTGGGACCAATTAGCGGCTAGTGGACTTCCACTATGCGTGCATATGGGCATGAGCTTTCCACCTTTCGAGCGCCTATGTCAGAGCAGACTCGATGCACATTCAATTGGCATGGGTCTCCCTGCAGTACTTGGATTCGTCGCTGTTGTTGGCCATGGCATGATGGACAGGTATCCAGATCTAAAAGTGGCCTTTCTGGAATATGGCGCGGAGTGGCTATTTTATATGGCTGGCCGCATGGGACATTACATGCCGAGTTATCGAGCGGACACCACTATCACGGCGTTGCCGGAAATGGAGATCGCCGAATATCTCAATTCAGGCAGGTTCTTCGTTGCCCCTGAGGCCGAAGATCCACTGCTGCCCATGGAAATGGAGTTGGTGGGTGAAGACCACGTGCTGTTCGGCTCCGATTTTCCCCATGGCGAGGGACGGGAAAATGCGGCAGCTGAGATCATGGAGCGGACCGATATCACAGAGACCCAACGTGGTAAATTTCTTCACGACAACGCTGTATGTTTATTCGGTGAACCGTGAGTCACGCCAGGCGCCGGCTTAGTTGTCGTGAACGGCGATTAAGACTTTATTGTTGTCAGACATTAGGAAGTTAGCGTAGGGCACGCTGCTGCCAAGAAGATCACGGAGTGCCACACCCTCGGGCCCCATGTCAACGATGTCGGGTGAGAGAGATGGATTATCGCCCGCCGCCTTACATACATCTGATTTGAGTTTTTCGATATCCTCGACCTTGATGCCAATATGGTTGGGGCCGGGGCGGATGATCCCCTGACCATCAAAATCCTCTATATTCCAGTGCATGAGAACCAATGTCATGCGGCCATCGGTAATGTAGTAATTAGGGTCGCCGGTTGCTTTATTGGCTAGTGGTAGATCAAGTAGGTCGACATAAAATTCGGCCAGCTTTTCCGGGTTCATCGTGCGTAGGGCAAAATGGCTGACATAGCGGTCTTGGTGCTCAACAGCTGTGCTATCCGTAATGATTTCACCGTGGTTTTCCATGAAACGTTCTGAAATATCAAAGACATTGCCGTCGGGATCGTGGGTGGTTATGCCTGCGAAGGGCCGGTTATTTGGACGTTTTAATGACCTGCAGGCGGGATACTTTTCTTTGAGTCTATCGGCGAAAGCTTCGGCATCGTCGACCTCAACCCCAAAATGATCGAGACCTGCAGGCCGCGCTGGCGATGTGGAGTTGTCTAGCCGGCGGGGATTGATGTTGATTCCCAGATAGCCGTCACCGACTGTGGCAAACGCGCCTTCAATTCCCAACTTCTTCCGGCATAACCGCGCAGGGAAAGGTATTTGATACGATGGCACCTTAAAGCCGAATACAGCTTGGTAAAATTGTTGGGCCATGGCGTAGGTATCACTGACAATGCCAACGAGGTTGATTTTAGTACCCATGTATCTTCCCTTCGAGCCTATTATCTCACTCGGCTTATTAATTGGATTTCAGTCCTTCATACTGTCGACGTTATTAACGGAAACAGTCCCGGCTTAGGCAAAGAAAATTCCCCACTGGAGCGTACCATTTGTCTGGCATCTTCTTAATATGTAAACAGATACATAGCTCTCAGGTATTTTTTGATTAAACGTAAATATATTTTTTGAATGCATGATAAGAATTTGTTCATTTTCTCTAGCGTAAAAAGAGGCCACCCATTTGGGGTGACAGCACCGCCCCATGCGTGAGGTGTTTTCAAGGAATTATGCTTCCAATATCATGGCGCCGGCAAAAAAAATTTTAAGAGAATATCCATGAGTGGGGTCAGAAAAATTATGCTCAGGAGCGAAATCATCTTTGCCGTCTTGATGGCAGGGTTTGTGGTGGTACTGGTGTTGACTAACCTCATTGGTGTGAAGTTATTTTTGGCCTTTCCCCAATCCATGCCCAATGGCTTATTTGGCGAAGCAATTACGCTGACGACGGGCTTGATTACGTATCCCATCACATTTCTTCTCACTGATATTGTCTGCGAAGTCTATGGCCGAAAACGGGCTAATTTGATTGTTGTGACTGGCTTCGTCATGAGCCTTCTTACCCTTGTTTTAATCCAGATTCCCCTAGTATTGCCCGGTGCGCCGGCATGGCCATCGGGTAACCCCCACTACAGTTCAGTGGGAGAAATGCAGCAAGCGTTCGAATCCGTATTCACGTTGCCTGGGATTTTAATTTTCGGGTCCATGACTGCTTATCTGGTTGCCCAGCTCATGGATGTAAGATTATTTCACTTCTGGAAGGCATTGACTAAAGGCCGACACTTGTGGCTGCGCAATAATGCGTCCACCATGATCTCTCAACTGGTCGATACTATTATAGTTAATGTCATATTCTTAGGATTTGGACTTGAACTCGACTGGGGCCTGGTGGCCAAAATAATTGTCGCGAGCTATCTCTTCAAATTACTGATGGCGGTTGCAGATACGCCCTTTATTTACCTGGGCGTCTGGCTGATAAGGCGATATACCGGCACTGCGGTTATGCCGGAAGAAGTTGGGAATTGAAGGCGCGTTGTTCTCTTAACTGGCACGGGGAATCCTGTTAGTCTGAAACTAAGTATTAGCGGCGTTGGTCGCCGATAGGGGGTAAGCAATATGCCGGCGGTCGATGCTGATGCACATATAATAGAATCCATGGCAACCTGGACTCACCTTGCGAGTGAGGATAAGCGTTTCTTGCCGGTGATTACCGAACAGATTTCGGGCGCAGAAACGCGCAATGTAGAGGGCCGGGTACAGCGGGAATATTGGGTTATTAATGGTCGCGTTCATAACCGTGATCGTAACCTTGGCTCCAACACATCAGAAGATTCTCGAGAAATGCGTGAGGTCGGTGCCAGGCTAGAACACATGGACGCGTTGGACATCGATATCCAGGTCCTGTTCCCAACTCTTTTGCTGCGGCCCATTGCTGATAATGCACCGTTGGAATTTGCACTCGCGCGGTCCTATAACCGGTGGCTTGCCGATATATGGAAGAAGGGGGAGGGGCGGTTGCGCTGGGTCGCCGTGCCGCCACTTCTCAGTTTAGACAGGGCATGGGATGAGTTAAAATTTGCCAAGGATAATGGCGCATGTGGCATCTTCATGCGGCCCCTGGAATGCGAACGGCCTTTGTCGGATGAATATTTTTTCCCACTCTATGAGATTGCCAGCGAATTTGATCTTCCCATCAGTGTGCATCTCGGAAACGGTAGTTTCGACGTCCATGATTTTTTCAATAAGGATACGACCTTTACAAAATTTAAGATGCCCATGATCGGCTGTTTTCATTCGCTGGTTTTCAGAGGAATACCGCAGAAATTTCCGGATGTAAGGTGGGGAATAATCGAGGCCAGCGCCGATTGGCTGCCGTTCATCATTAATGATCTCCGCCAACGCTTGCTGCGCGATGGAAAACGTCTCTCTGACGACGTCTTGGCAGAAAACCACATATATGTTACCTGCCAGGTGGAGGACGATCTGCCCCACGTGATTGCCGCCGCTGGGGAGGATAACTTGGTGATCGGTACCGATTACGGCCATAGCGATTTTTCAAGTCAGATTGAAGCCCTGGGACTTCTTCGCCAGTCCGACGACATCAGCCCCAAAGTTATTGACAAGATTCTTTGGGACAACCCACGGGCGCTTTATGGATTGGGTTGAGGATCCCATGGCAGGCCTGCACTGGGGCTGGGGCGCATGGAGCTAGGAGACCCGGTGGCGGAATACGATTACATCATCGTCGGCTCCGGTTCGGCGGGCAGCGTGCTCGCCGGGCGAATCGGTGAGGATCCCGAAGTATCGATTCTGGTACTAGAGGTTGGCGGCCCCGACCGCGATCCTTTCATCCGCATTCCCATCGGCATCGGCGTCATGCACGAAAAGCGAAGCCACGACTGGGGCTACAATACAGAGCCCGAACCCGGTCTCAGCGGCCGCTCCATCGAAGCCATGCGGGGCAAGGTGGTGGGTGGCTCGTCCAGCATCAATAACATCGGTTGGGTGCGTGGCAACAGGGGTGATTATGACCGTTGGGCATCCATAGGCCTAGATAACTGGTCTTATACACATGTGCTTCCCTATTTTCGTCGCGCTGAGACCTGGGAGGAAGGGGCCAACACCTATCGTGGCGGGGATGGTCCCCTGCATATCCGCCGTGGGCGGACCGTTGACCCGTTGTTTGACGCCTATCAGGCGGCGGCGGAGTCACAGGGCTATCCCTTCACTCAGGATCATAACGGCGAAACCCAAGAGGGCATCGCCCGGGCCCAGAACAACATTAAGGGCGGGCGCAGGCACAGCCTGGCAGATGCCTATTTGCGCCCTGCCATGGCGCGGGGCAACGTCACCCTGGAAACTGGCGCACATGCGACACGGATCATCATGGAGGGCACTCGTGCCACAGGCATCGAATACGTCCAGGGTAGCCAAATTAAGGAGGCTCACGCGGCCAGCCAGGTGATCCTATCGGGCGGCGTATTTAATTCGCCCCAGTTGCTCATGTTATCGGGCATTGGCCCTGCTAAAGCGCTCAAGGCCCAGGGCATAACGCCATTGATCGACCTGCCCGGCGTCGGGCAGAACTTACAGGACCATATCGCTGTGATAGTTAATGGCACACGTCCGGTACCAGGCCCCTTTGTTGGTGAATTGCGTTTCGACCGGATGACCTTGAACATCATCCGTGCTCATTTTTTTGGCACAGGTCCGGCGACGGTTTTTCCCGGCGGCATGCATGGCTATATCAAGACACAGCCCAATCTCACCGTGCCCGATATCCAATTGATGTTTAGGGGCGTATCCACTGCGCCGCACCTCTGGTTTCCGGGTATTCGAAAACCTCAGCCCGATACCTGTGGTGTGCGGCCGGTACTTTTACATCCTAAAAGTCGGGGATGGCTCAGCCTCGCTTCATCGAACCCCTTCGATAAGGTTCGCATCCACCAGAACTTCTTCGCCGAACCAGACGATATTGAGACCTTGCGCAGGGGATTCCAGGTTTGCCGCGATATCTTGGCCGATCCTGCCATGGATGCCTTCCGAGGCCACGAATCTGCGCCCGGGGCGGAGGTCACCAGTGATGGTGCTATTGACGATTGGATCCGAAGAACTGCCATCACCGCCCATCACCCTTGCGCCACCTGCATCATGGGCGTGGGTGAGGATGCCGTGGTGGATAGTGAATTCCACGTGCGCGGGGCCGAAAACCTGCGGGTGGTGGATGCTTCAGCCATGCCCGATCTGGTGTCCGGCAACATCAACGCTTGCGTCGTCATGATGGCAGAAAAGGCCAGCGACCACATCCGTGGTCGCGACCCACTCCCAGCCGCCACCGTTTAGGGCAACAATACTCCCTTGATCAATCCCGGAAGCTTGGATCCTGGGCTTCGAGCATGCCAAGGTGCGCCTGCCATTCGGCGGGCGGCACCTTGTGGTCGCGGGGCCGGTTAGCCTGACCCGCCGCGTGCTGTATGACGTCTTTCTCAGGCAGGGTGAGTTCTGCACCGGTGTTCATGGCTGCCACTTGGACCCGGCAGGCAGTTTCCAGGGAATACATCCAGCTAAACGCAGACCACATGCTGGGGCCGCAAACTAGCAGCCCGTGATTACGTAAAATTAGCCAGTTGTTAGTGCCTAGATCAGTGACCAAACTTTCGCGTTCCTCAAGGTCTGTAGCGTAGCCCTCATAGTCGTGATAACTCATATTTGCGGCGAACTTCATGGATTTTTGGTTGACCGGAAGCAGCCCGCATTTGAGGGCCGAAACCGCCATGCCGGCGGTGGTATGGGTATGGATGACACAGTCCACATCGGGCCGTGCGCCGAGCACCGCCGAATGGATCACGTAACCGGCCCGGATCACCATATTGTCTGTGTCGCTGAGGATCTCGCCGTCCAGGTTGATCTTGATTAGGTCCGAGGCTTTAATCTGATGAAAGAGCTTCCCCTGAGGGTTGAGAAGGAATTGATCGTCAGTGCCCGGTATTCGGGCTGAGATATGGGTTGAGGTCTTGTCGTCCATCTCGTAATGGGCGGTCATCCGGTACAGGGCGGCGAGGTTAACCCGGGTTTCCTGCTCTTCCTCGGTAATGAGATCGTCGGGTTCGTTTCTCCGCCTAATTGAAACGGGTGATGCGCACATATCTCTTCCTCCCGGTGTTTCTGTGGCATTTGGTGCTGCCGCTTGAATTCGTTGCCGATTTAAGAATTCAGCTTAGAAGAAAGGCACACTTTCATCAAACCTATCCGGCAACGACAAGTTGGTTAATGCCTTAGCCCACCGGTTGCGCAGGCGCTCTAACTGGGCTACCAAAGTATCGAAACAGTTCGCCTTGGGCCCAGTAAAGGTATTGGTTTTAAGAAAATTAGGCTGAATAATTTAACGGAGGGAGACCATGACCACTCTGATCACTGGTGCAGGGCTGATCGGTACCGCCTATGCCCAATGCGCACTCAAGCGGAACGAACCCGTGGTCTTCTTTGATCCCGAGCCGCGGGCTGATTTCATTGCCAAGAAGCTCGGCACCACGGGTTTGCCCCTGGTGCGTGGCGACGTCCGCGATCATCCAAAGTTAGTGGAAACCATCCAGGATTTTAAGTGTGAGACCGTACTCCATACCGCTGGCATAATCGGTAGTAAGGTCGACCAGATGATGTATTCGGCGTTACAGATCAATATCCAGGGCACCATGAACGTGGCCGAGGCGGTTCGCCTCACCGGTGTCCAGCGTTTGGTGCATGTCTCTACCTTCGGAGTCTACGACATGCGCCGGGCCGACGTGCCCAAGGTCTTGGACGAGGATTTCCACCGCGGTCAAGGACGCGCCTACGGCAATTCAAAGGTTTGTAAGGAATTGATTTTGGAATCATACCGCGCGCGCTATGGGATCGAAGTTGTGGGCGTGCGCCCTGCTAATGTTTTCGGCAATGGCCACTTCTGGTCTGGCTCGGGCGGAGGGGAAAAGGTCCATGAATTGATGGTCGCCGGCTATGAGGGCCGAGTTGCGAAGATCAATTCCAATCAGACCATGGACAATGAATTCATCTACTCTAAGGATATTGGCGGCATCCTAGACGCAGCGGCCACGGTGCCACAACCAGACCGCCTATATTACAACGCCGGCACCGGGACTTTGACCAGTTTTGATGAAATGGTGGAATCGGTCCGAAAAATATATCCCGGCCTCGAATACGAAGTTTTGGAAGGACGGGCTGGATCCGACAGGAATTCGGTCCTGGACCTCTCAAAAGCCAAGGCAGAACTGGGCTGGGAACCGCGCTACACCTTGGACGCGGCGCTGGCCGATTATGCCGAGGAAATCGTTGCCGTCGGCCCTTTCTGAAACATATTCATTGGAGAGCTCTCGGTGTAGCGGTCTAGGCGCCATCAGGACTGGGAACCGAAAGGCTCAGCTGGGCCCAAGGGTTGTTCAGTCACAAATTAGTTATGCTGAATCCCTGGATGTGATGATTGGCGTGGGTATTGGGGTTTTGGCAAACACTGGACTTTCATCGGATTCATGAACGTCAATCCAGGCCAGCCAGTTCTTGTCGTCGCGGTAGTCGAAGTCTTCGCGGAAATGGCTCATACGTGACTCTTCGCGCATCTTGGAGGCACGGAAAATAATCTCGGCGGCCATAATCATGGCCTCGGTTTCCTTGATACGCACTAATTCATGGTTGTCTGGCGCCTTTAGCTCATTGAACCGCGCGCGCAAGCTTTTCAGTATTTTTAAGGCGGCTTCCAGTCGGTCGGCACTTTTCCAAAGAGCGATATCGTAGCGTGCAGTTAAACGCTGAAAATCGAGTAGTAATGCATCAGATTCGGCTTTCGCATTGTCATCCAAGGGGGACAAGGTTTCATTGTGAAGCGCCGTTACTTCTGCTTGGTCTAAACGTGGCGGTGAGAGCTTCTCTAGATCCCTGACTGCTGCTTCGCCCGCGAACCAGCCCGTACCAATGCACATACCGATATGGAACCCCGCGAAATGATTGCAGCAGCCTGCCTGGGCAAGCCCCGCGGCATACAAGCCAGGCACATCAGTGCAGCAGTCGGCATCGGTGGCAAGTCCCATCTTGGTCATCTGATTCAGGGGGTAATACTGAGTCTTGTCAAACATGTTGGTGCGCGCCTCATCGCCCAACTTATCAAGAAATTTCTGCATCCAGGCGACGGTGGAGGAAAAATAAAATTCGCGCTTGTCCGGGGCGATCCTTGACATGTCTAGGTAGAGCGGGTCGTTGCCCTTCTGCTTCTCCATAGCCATGGCGCGGGCGATGCGCGGCACGTCCGCCTGGTCACCCCATTCGGGTTCGTATTTCTTCATGAACTGACAATCTTTTTCGTTGACGAAACTGGCGCCGTCCTGAATGGCGAAGGCTATCCCCTCGAAATAAAAGCGCGGTGTACCTGGGCGCAAGTAGCTGAATTCGGCGTTGCGCAAGCTGGCGCCGGCACGGTAGGCGAGCAGTGTTCCCGTACCCGTGAGGTCGCGCACGAAACCGGTTCTGAAGGTGATGGCATTGGTGGCGATGATGGTGGCCCTCGCGGAGATAGCGAAGAATTCGCCGGTTCGCGAATGGATGCCAACTGCGCCAATGACGCGTTCGGTCTCGCCTTTCATCAGGCCAGTCACGAAAAAACGGTCGAGAATTTGAACGCCTTCGTCCTCGATGCTGCATTTCAGCTTCCAGGAAAATTCCAAACCGCCGCCCACGGGGTACATCACCCGCGTGTCTTTCAATCCCCGGGTCGGACGACGGTAATAACTGCCATCGTCATTTTTTGGCCAGTCGAGGCCGATTCCTTCTAGGTCTTTCAGCCGATCCCATGAGGTTTCTAATACCCGATGGATCAAAGGCTGGTCAGCGATCCAGTCGTTGCCGGCTATGATTTCCTTGGTGACCGCCTCGAGGTCGTCATCGGGTGACACCATCACGGTCCAGGCGTTGGAAAAAGCGGTATGCCCGGAGCGCCCAACCTTCCAGGCATCGACAATTGTGACCCTGGTCCCCGGCGGTGCCGAGCGTTTGGCTGAAAGAGCAGCGACCAGCCCACCTGCTCCAGCACCAATAACCAAAATATCGGTCTCCACGTGGACTCCGTGACTTCCATTTACCGTCATAATGCTATTGCCCTCACTCGTTACCAGGGCCGTGGCCTGTTCTTGACCGAGGGATGCACGTCGACGATGTCCTCAGGGCAAAACAGTTCGCAGTTGAAGCAAGTCACGCAATGCTGCCGGTATTTTATGGCTGGAAGCCATTTTTCGCGGTGGAGTCCCGTTATCTCGTTGTGCACAGCCACCGTTTCCATGTGGATGACGTCGGCTGGACAGACTTCATCGCAGACGCCGCAGCCGGTGCACTT
>Ga0315336_1004978_pt1 | contig 15023 bp, 12 predicted proteins | sample ASW5metaG_FD_204512 | JGI IMG/M metagenome (GOLD analysis project Ga0315336, IMG submission 204512) | Ammonia-oxidizing marine archaeal communities from Monterey Bay, California, United States - ASW #5 | ecosystem: Environmental > Aquatic > Marine > Intertidal zone | place: USA: California...
AACAGGAAGTCAAATCACCTCTCCGGCTATAACTTAGCACTAGACAAAAAAAGGTGCAACCCATTGGCCTAACCCACAAAAAAGGCACCACACTGGCATCTCTGGTCTTGGATAAAACTCTTGAGAACATGTTAAATTTCATCCTGCTTAACATGTCAAAGGGTTTAGGTTTTCATCGGACTTACGCCAAAAAACTACTGGTATTTTTTTTTCATGTTACCCGGTTCGTCTGCGGGAAGCCCATGTTGGTAAGTTTCGTGTTCCACACCTTGCAGATAATTTCGGATTTCATTTTTATAGGAAATAAAAGGATCAAGCATAAGAAAAGGTTCTTCGTTTCTACTTAGGCGGAATCCGATCCAATCTATCAGATACCCGGCCTGAGCATTCATAAGACTCTTTACCAACTCACCGCGTCCATCGGCACGTGTGCCTCTTGGCGGCTTGGTCTTGGCATACTTGATGGCTTCATCGCTGGTTTTTCTGCTGGCATCTCCTGTGATCTCCAGACCCCAGTAAAGCCCGCTTTCTTTATTAATGTTATGGTATTCCAGATCAAGACTTTTGAGCCATGGATCGTGCCACTCTAGATCCTCTTCTTGTCTGAACTCGCAAAGCATCCAGTATTTTGTCGCCCAATCGACACGACCCATTACTGCTTCGGGTCCTTTGGGTAAATCATTTAACACTGACCCCCATCCGTCAATAATCCAGTCGGTTTCATGATTCATCCCCGCGAGATGTTTCTTTGCGGTTTCCATCATATTCATTTGCAATTCGAGCGCCGTGGTACGGCGTCCGTTTCTCAAAGTGAGTTCCCATTTGAATTCCGGATCGCGCGAAATCGAACGCATGGTCTCGACAGATTCGGCGAGTATCCAGCTAGGATCAGCGATACCCTGTTCCATGAGTTCGAGCATGAGAGTAGTAGTCCCCATTTTTATAGCAGTAGCAAATTCGCTCACATTCGAGTCGCCGACCAACAAATGGATTCTCCGGTATTTACTAGGATCTGCTAGAGGTTCGTCACGAGTATTTACGATAGCCCGATTGTATTGAACCCATCGGTAAAATTCATTTGGAATATGGTCAGCTCTCTGTGAAATCTGAAAATCAACATCATCTTCCGGTTCCTCGATAGAGGTGCCTTCCCAGTCACGAAAGGGGTGTGGGTTGCACGCGCCAATTCTTCCCGAACCACAGAAAATTTGACGTGTTACTAGAAACGCCGACAACAACTTCAGGTTGTCACGTTCATCAAAGGGGAAACTCCGACCAACTAGATAGTTTTCGTGACAACCAAAAGTCGCATTGGTTTCGAGATCAACATTATTTTTAATAATTGCTATCGAATCGCTCCAGCCTAGTTCGTTTACAGCGTCTTGAATCACTGTATCTCCAGCTCGATCATAGGTGACAAGATCCGTTAGAGTGGAACATTCTGGGGAGGCATATTCCAAGTGACCCATATCCAGGTAAATGCGTCCCGCGTTGAGGAGGAATCCTCCATTGCCTGGTGGCTCGTCATTAGCTCGATAATGCAGGTCGAGAATCCCAAGTTTTGAGGAAAAGATATGGTCCTTAATCTGGTTGGCCGCTTCCACTGGGCCCAGTTTGAATTCGGTATCTTTGATCAACAAGCCATATTCTGTTTCAATACCATAGATTCGCTTTCTCATAATTATTCAGTCACCGTTGATTTTAGAGTGGAAATTTCATTTTCACTCAATGCCCGGTAGAGACACCTACGTCCAGTATTTCGGTTAAGGACTGCAACTTCAAGGTTCCAGCGGCCAAATGCTTCCACAAGAGTGACAGGAAAGTTTTCCGTTTCCTCTTCACTTTGATCTTTGTCTTCCTCCGTGGACTCCGCATCGTCCTCTGCCTTAATTTTTTTCCGGCCTTCTTCCCACAGGCGTAAAGCCGACTGGAGTGCTTTATCAAGGCTGAATGAGGCAAAGTTAGTATTTTCTATTTCTTTTTGTATACGCTTGCTAACCTTGCTGTCACCCGCAATGACGGTTCCCTTCTTAAATTTTTCCCAGTAACCGTCGTAGTTGATGCGAAAAAACTCCGCATCGCCTTCTTGGTTTATTTCAGCCAGGAGCATTTGAATAAGATAGGGAGCGCGTTGAACCTCTTCAAAGTTCTGTTTGAGTGCTGGAGCGAGACCAAATTGTAAAAGCCTTCCGATGGTTACATCCTGTGCCGAACGATTAAATCCTTCCGCATGCGCCATATCGAGAAGAGTCATGCGTAAACGTTCCACATCGGCGGGGTGTCCTAATCCCCCTAGCGCGATACGATCATAAATTTCAAAAATTTTTCCAGGTTGCGGAGAGAACCCAAGAATCACTGCCCCTTCATTGTGAGGGACACCTATAACCGGCTGGCCCTTACCCAACTTTTCACGCACATAACTATGGCGCGTAGAAATGGCTTCCATCCAACGAAAAGGTTCTTCAAACATTTTCAACTCCTTTTCATAGATGATTTGTAAATAGCTTCCATTTCGTCATCTGAAACAAACTGATATCCGTCTTTAGTGATATTCGCGATGATAGGATAAAGTTTGTCTTCGGGGCGGGCTTGTCCCGTAGCCGAATCAAATTGTGCTGCTGTTTGCAAAAGCCGAATAGATAAAGACATCGCCTCCTCCTGTGTTCTTTCCTCCAGCGCTCGAGAGCCCCAAAGATTTTCATATTCAAGCACACCTCGTATCATAGGAGATCCAGATCCTGTCGCAACATGAGTTAGGACCTGGAACTCAGCCCCTAGCATATCGTAAAAATAAAGAAACGGTTTTTCTTGCCGTATATCAAAGGTGGCAAATATAGGGCTCACAGCACCCACACCCTGTAAGGCCATGGCCACATTGTCCTTGAGTAGTCTCGATAAGGCACGGACTTTGCCCTCGGTACTCATGCCCCTCAATTGTGAACGGCGATAATATTCGAAGTTATGTGACAAAATGCGTGCCATCTCGAACGCTGTCGCCGGCACACCCGCTATAGCCATTAACGAATGGCCATCTATCGGAATTACTTTATCGCAACGCTCGTACATAATTGCGTTGCCAGCGGTGGCCCTTCGGTCACCCGCCACGATGATGCCTTCCTTGTAATGAAAGCCCAACACCGTAGTTCCCTGAGGAATTTCCAGATCTTTGTTTTCGGAAATACCTGAAAGTGCTCGCGGTAGACTGTAACCTGACCTTTTGAGCAGTTCGAAGAAGTCACCAGAGCTGTGGATATGGTCGGAGCTTGCTGTCATTGTCCGGTTCGCTGTTTGTATTTTTCTGACTGTTTGGGGTCAACCCGCTTCATACGTTTTAGAATATCATCCCGCCCTGGTCTCTCCACATCCGGACTTGATGGTCCGGACTCCTGACGCTCGGGGGCAGACTCCTTTTTTTCTTCTCTCCTCAGGGGATCATTCATAACCATTGAAATTGCTCCTTTTTAGAATTACGCAAATGTTCTACGTCGGCGGAACTGACGATTTGTGAAAGATCGAGAAATCCGCCATCGGTGAATTCAATGCCAGTCCAGTGAATATTTTTTATCCGGCCTGTGCCGTGTGTGACTGCCAAACCGCGTACCAAAGCCCGCGTATCTTCTGGTGGTTGTCTTACCGCAAGAAGAACTTCGTCTTCAGAAAACATAGAATATACATCACCTGCCTGCTCGAGTCCTCGGTATAACCCTCTTTCCGGGTCAAGATTATGATACTCCAAATCTAAGCTCTTAACCCAAGAATCCTCCCAGTCCACTCCCTCTGATTCAATGAAGCGGGTAAAGATATCTTTTTTAATCGCCCAGTCAATCCGGTCACCCAGTTTTTCAGGATGGTGCTTGAGTTCATCCAAAGTACGCGCCCACTCCCAGATAACCCAGTCCCATTCCTTGCATTGACCCGAAAAACTTTTTTCCACTGCCTCTAAATAAGATTCCTGAATTTCGAGTGGAGTTATTGTCCCGCCATCCGCACGTCTTAAAGCCGCAGTCCCTGTGTTATCACGAGAAATCGTTTTAATATCATTAACCGGATTATCCAGCACCACCGGAAGCAAAAGTTTTTCTTCGCCTATCAGTGCCAGTATCAGGCGAGTGGTCCCTACCTTAAGCGCGGTTGCGTAAGGAGACATGTTCGCATCGCCTAGAATAAGGTGAAGTCGGCGGTACTTGTCTTGTGTCGCGTGCGGTTCATCGCGGGTATTAATAATGGGCCGCTGGGTCATCGTTTCGATGCTTAACTCCGTTTCAATGAAATCTGACCGTTGTGATAACTGCAGTCCGCTAAACGAATGATCATAACGCAGTTCGGTGCCAACCTTGCCTGCTCCAGCATAAAGTTGGCGTGTTACAAGAAACGGGATCAACCTATCTACCCAATGCTCGAAAGGCAGTCGGCGCGAGATTAGGTAATTATCATGTGTCCCGTAGCTATGCCCAATGTAGTCGGTATTATTCTTAAATACTTGAACGTGGCCCGCTTCGCCGTCTTGATTTCGTAAGCGGGCACATTCGAAAACGATGCGCTCCCCCGCCAGATCGTGAGCGACCAACTGAAACACACTGCCGCACTCAGGGGTGCTATATTCAGGATGGGTGTGGTCGTTGTAAAATCTTGCTCCGTTTTCAAGCACCCGGTCGCTTTTCATTTCCCAGTAACTGTAGGGTCGTTTACTATCCTCAGCACAAAAAGTATCTTCTTCTTCATCCTGCGCTAGAGAAGTTACATTAAATCCTCGCATGTCGCGATGCGAACGCTCTCGGGAATAAGCCCAATTACAAAATTCGCTTTTCATTTCGCAACGGCGTACGAGCTGCATCGACTCCTCGACAACATCGTAGTTTTCCACTTCGTCACGCACAATGCCATATTCTGTTTCTAGACCAAGTAAGGGAACAGTCAAGCTCATATGATCGATCGGTTGAGGGTTTCGGCAGCGGCTTGATCAGACTCGTTAGGACGACGCACCCGTACCACATTACGCGGGTCCAGATCGAGCAACTGAAGCCAATCTTCCAAATTCGACTCTGTGGGAAGTAGGTTGCCATCCTTAAATTCGGTTTCCAGACATTGTATTAAATCTTTGGACATAATTTTCAACTCTTTGCCATCAATGGCTCTCTCGATAGCTTTTTCTTTAGTTCTTTTGACTATCCCTTCAATAATCGCTCCAGAAATAAAATCCTTCCAGTACATTTTTTTGAATGTACCAGAGCGTAGAGTCAGAACCAGAACCTCCTGTTGAGGGCTCTTTTTAAAAAGTGCATCGAGAAATGGTTGAGTCATCTGATCAAGATCTTCATGTTCTCTGGGCAGGTTGGGTTTTAGATAAACTTTGAGTATCGCGTTACAATCTTTGCGATTGGGACGACCCACTTTTATCTTTCGATCTATTCGACCGGGTCTTAAAATGGCGGGATCTATCAAGTCAGGTCGATTGGTGGCCAAGATAACAACTGTTTCACGAAGTGATTGAATACCGTCCATCTCGGCACAAAACATTGGCACTAGCGTATTGCTGATATTGTTTCCACGAATAGCTTGTCTGGTGCCAAGGATCGATTCTGCCTCATCAATAAAAATAAAGGGAACCTGCCCCTTTTCCTTATAGTCACGAGCCTTCTTGAAAATTTCCCTTACCTTGCGTTCTGATTCTCCCAGCCACATGTTAAGAATTTCGGGACCTTTGACATGAATGAACCGACCTTCGAGTTCGTGATTTAATTCCTTTTCCTTAAGTTGACGGATGATATCTGAAAGGATTGCTCGACCAATAAGGGTTTTACCGCAGCCTGGCGGACCATAAAATAAAAACCCCTTCGGCAGTTGGTATTCCATGGTTTCAAGAATCTCCTTGTGCAAAATAGGGTACTCGATAACCTTGCGCACTTCTTCGATAACTTTATTTTGTCCGCCCACCTTGGACCAGTCGATTTGGACTAAGTCATCTTCGACCACAATGCCAGATTGCCTCTTAGGCAATCGATTTAAAATAACTCTCTGGTTGGGATCGAGAATAACCTCGTCACTCACCTTCAGCGAATCCGTTTCTATATCAGGATGATTTAAAACAAGAGTTTCGCTATTGGCAGCTTGCCCGGTTACCAACCATTGTCCATCAGTCAATCGTGCGGTAATACGGGCAATCGGTCCTTGCTCAGGCTTGGGCAACTTGGCTATGGCAACAAATCCTTCATTAAGCGCAACCTGGTCACCGGGTTGCAGGGAATCTTTTTCAATAATTTCTGGCGAGACTGCGGCCTGATACTCGGTACCTCCAGTCACTAAACGATAAAGGCCTCCCTGGCCCGGTCCCAACACAGTACCGACACGGTGGGCAGGGGACTTGAGTTTCCCAATTGTTTCCTCGAGTGTTTTAATTTTTAAGGTATGTTGCTGTGATGCTTGTTGAGCCTGAAAGAGTGCGTCTCGTAAATCGAATATCTTCTCTTGAAGACTGGGCTTATCAGCTGTTTCATCCAGGATCTGATCGATCAGTTCAATGATATGGGATTGGTCGCCCATGAATAAATCCTTATAAATTAATGTCGATCTTTAATTGTAAGTCCAATAAAAATTCCACGTCAAGTGAATTTGTCCATACAAGTTCTGGTTCTGGTTTCTTTGAGAAGTATAACAGAAAGGGGTTGTTTTGATCGTTTCGCGCTTTGGAGCTTTTCTGGTACAATCTAGATTTTGAAATAAAAATACTATTGCTTTACAGGATACGTTATAAGTCCTCTTACTCTTTGTTAAAAAAGCGTTTTTTTACAAATCACTCCATTTGGAACGTTTGCAATGTAGCTTACTTTGACAGATATTTATGACCACCATCAGACATCGGACGAATATTGATAAGTGTATCTTGAGTTTCAGCCACGATAGATACCCCTCGCGTAAAAAAGCAAACGCCATTGTCATAGCAAAAGCCGAGCGTGAGGTCGCAGCGAGTAGGAAGGGTGTCAGCCATCTTATCCTGCGAGCGGTTGACGACCAAATAGACCACTTGAAGTTTCTTTTTCTCATTAACGGCATTCCTGTCATGTGTTACGCACTAGGGAATCTGCTGATTTCCAGTCTCAAGGAAGTTGTCATTGTCGGTTCAGAAGAAGTTGAGAGAGTCGCCACCACTTTTCTGGAAACGGTAGGGACTCAGGGGAAAAAAATCTCATTTGTCCGAGAAGACCCAAACAAGCTGAACCTGCTCAATACCATGCAGCTGGGGCAAAACCGACTGAATATCGAGCCGGACGAATTGGTTCTGTTCCAACCTGGTGACTTACCCTTCATGTTCGATATCGAAAAGATCATACAGGATGACGATATCCGAAGCCACAACCTGATCCTTTGGCTCAACTCCAGACAGATGATGTTTCCTAATTACAAGGAGAACCCTGAAAGCGAATTTGTTCAGCGCAACTATCATTACCGCGCACTATGTGAAGAAACAAATGAATTGCACGAGATCAAGGAACCTAATGTTTATCCAATCAACCTGTCTGCAGTGGACCCGAACATCATTGATCACCTGCATTCAACGAGAAAAGACGGAAATATAATTAAGGCAGGGATCCGGCAAGTGATGTCCATGCCATCAAGAATTTTAAAGCTGCTTCCTGTAATGGCGCACCACGCATTGCATTTCAAATCCGATCTAAAACAATTCCGCAAAAAAGACGAATACCAGTTTGGAATGCACAGGGATAATTTCCATCGTGCGGTTTCAATCTTGCTAGATACCGAGTTCACAACCAAATTTCATACAGATCCAGCATTTGTATCCGATGTAGATGCACTGGAAGATTGGGAGGATTTTGAAGCTCTTACACATTATGCCGAATTACATTATGGAGAAGAAGGCCTAGCCCGCATCCATCCTTTTGGCGAAGAGCTAAGCCAGTTTCGTGAAGAGAAAATGCCAAGCCTAAAAAAACACATTAGCATGTATAAAAACTTTCAAACCTACGTCAACTCCATTTACCAATCGCTTAAAATGCAGCATGTACCTTTCCCAAACGGAAAACGATACATGCCGATCTCACCTAACCTAAAAAAGGAACAGTATACTCAAAAAACAAAACATGCTTTTTCTTGGTATTCCAAAAAATGCAGCGCTCTTAAAGTAGAAAACTAGAGCTCGTGCCACTCGAATACGCTTATGGCCATTAATGAAACCCAGAAGTTACGCCGACTCATGCGACATTCCCAAGAAGAATTTTTGCCACAAGGAAGTCTACTTAATCAAACTAGATTAAATCGCTTTATACTCATCGCCTTATTGCTCCACGTCTCGGTGATTTTTTTACAAACACATATTATTGCAAAACCTAAAGACTTGCCGATACCTCCACCAATCAAGGTAAAATACGTTGACATACAAAAACCTGAACCCATTGATAAAAAAGGGACCCTTATTAAAGCTCCGAAACCAACAAAGGCGAAAAAACAAAAAAAATACCACCAAATAAAAACAGCTGCTCCACAAATCCGCGGAAAACCGAATATCACCAAACGCACACAAGCCCAGGTGAATTTCAAAAAGACGCCAGTCCGTTTGAAACAGAGAGCCACCAAAAAAAACACTCCCATTCCACTTTCAGATAAAGTGCCTGTTATTTCAGGGCCCATTAAACAGGATAATCCCTCGGTTCCATCCGAAAAATTAGGTTCCCGTGGGGTTCTCTCCATGCTTGATGGATTAGATGTGAAAAAATATGCCATGCAAGACACCCGGACTCTGGTTGAAGATGGCTCAGATGACGACAAACCTATTTCGCTCAATACGACAGAGCCAGAATACGTTTCATATTTTAATCGCATCAAACATCAAATTCAGCTCGTTTGGAGGTACCCAGCTCAAGCAGCTCAAAGAAAAGTGAGCGGGCAGCTTACGCTTAATTTTCAAGTTTCAAGGAATGGCAATCTTCTTGGCGTACGCCTAGTCGATAATTCAGGTTTCGAGATTCTAGACCTGGCTGCTGTCAAGGCAGTGAAAGAAGCAGCTCCCTATTACCCATTCCCGATAACAATCCATAAAAAGAAAATTTCCATACTTGCAACATTTATTTATAGTCCTAATTCGATGCAATCAAATGCACAATAGCAATCAGATTTAAAAATGAACCCGCCCACAACTGCCATTATAAGAACAGTTTCCTTAAAAGAAGATGAACAGTTGCTATTTCGAAAAAATATTGCAGGCCTTTCTGTTTTCAAACGTTTGATCCTTTCTTTACAAAGAGTAGGCATAGAAAACTTTTTTATTCTCGCACAAGACATCTTAGCAACTGATAATCATTGGATTAAATCAGATATCCAAAACGATTTTCGATTTAAAAGTGATATCCAGTGGAACCGCCTGAGCAAAAAGGCTTCCGAGGATGAATTGAATTTGATTGCATCGTCTCCGAAAAGCAATAGTGTTCTAATCGTTGAAAGTGATCTTGTAACAACCACGGGACTGATTAAAGATTTTATCACGACAACCCTGAGGCTTCGAATAGGAGAAACCGCTGGCTTGGTTTCTGAGTCCGGTCACTCAGATGGTATATATCTACTTCCTCTTTCCAACATTTACCATTACTTACAGTCCGGAACCTTTGAAAAACCAGTAACCCCTATCACTCTTTCCGGCCCATGGTTTTACCGTGAACGAGTAAAAGATTCGCAGTCAGCTCGGTCTGTTGAAAAAAAGTTGCTGAACGAGCACAAATTAAACTATAGGCAGGCTATGGATATTTGGGTCAATTCCCTATTCTCAACGAAGATATCTTCGTTCCTAGTAAAAACTTCAATAACACCAAATCAAATAACATTGTTTGGTCTGATTATCGGCATGGCTTCAGGAATTTTATTTGCGCAAGGAAACTACTGGAGTGGTTTTATGGGTGGTCTATTGTTTGTGCTTACCGCTATTTTGGATTGTTGCGATGGTGATGTCGCCCGACTTAAATTTATGGAGTCGGATTCTGGCGAAAGACTGGATACTACATGTGACAACATCATAAACATTTTTGTCTTCACAGGAATAATGTTTGGGGTGGCCCACTCCCAAGGCTTAATGCAGGCGATGATCCCTTTCCTTTTACTTACCTTGGGCGGAAGTTGGATTTTTTACCTTATCTATTTCCCAAAGGGAGGTAAGGGGTATTTTTTTAAAAATACCCCGATTTATCCTGTTATCCAGAACTTAGCTAGTAGAAACTTTATTTATATTGTTTTCATATTTTCCATCGTCGACAAACTGGGCTTTTTTCTGTGGCTGGCTGGAGTCGGATCGAATATTTTTGCCCTCAGCATTTACACAGCCAAAAGAAAAATACTTATTTCAACAGCTGCGGAAGTCGGAAAGTAATTTTTTATCCCATTAAATTTGGCCATCATTTAATTTTAAAAAATCACAACTTAATCCCAGTTTAATTAAAAATGCATGTACAGCCGATCATCGCAAACCTTCATTTACATTCTCATTATGTATTGATACCCTCTCAAAAAACTTAATTTAAAAGTACCTCCGCCATGCAAAAACCTAATTCCAAGGAACCCGATTTAATGGTTTCTAAAAATGTTTGCGCAGTCCTAACTTTACCGCGTCCTCCGGAAAACCGGTCTGCAAGTGATTGGTATTGGGGGGGAATTTGCGGGATTCCGTTTCTAATGAGAAACGTATTCAATCTTCAACGAGTTGGGCTAACTTCTTTAATCATCTACAGCAATGAGAACAATGTTGAACTCTACAAACGAATCTGTGAGGAAAAAAAAGTTTCTCTTAAATTGAGCTGGACAACAGATGTTATGGAAGTAACTAAATCAACCAAAAATTGCGCTGTTCTAGTTTTAAACGGTGGCGCACTTTACACGAAACAAGAAATTGAATCTGGCATAAACTCCTTAGCAAACAGCAGTGAAGGTTCTGCCCAGTTTCTTGAGCGAGAAACCATGGTTAATGCCCTTAACCAAATAGTTCTTGAAAATAAATTTTCTTTAGCTCCATCGGGTGGCAAACTGGATTCTGGAGTCATCTTTTTACCGGCTGGAAAGAATTCTTGGATAAGTCAACCGCAGGATTTTTTTACTCAACACGAAATTCTTCTAAAGGATTGTGGGCTTGATAATGATAGTTTGATGGACAAGGCCGTCACCCGTTTTTTTTCTCGCCAAATCACGAGATTTTTTTTAAAAACTTCTCTCAGCCCTAACATGATCACTTCATTGAGCCTTGTTATAGGCTTGATGTCAGCGGGGTATTTTTTTCAAGGTACGCATGAAAATAACTTAATTGGCGCTGGATTACTTTTGCTATCCGCCTGGATCGATTGCACGGACGGAGAAATTGCCCGACTTAAATTTATGGAATCAAAAATTGGAGGAAAGCTGGATATCATTTGCGATAACCTAGTTCATTTCGCAGTCTTTTTCGCGATTGGCATCGGCTTATATCGATCCACCGGGAAAAATATTTTTATACTCCTTGGAGCTTTAGCTGTATTAGGGAGTTTGATTTCATTTCTTCTTCTAAGTTCATCAATCATTGATGGGAAAAAGAAACATTCGGAAAACACGTCTGGTTTGATATCTAAAAAAGATTTAACCGCCAAGTTAGCCAACAGAGACTTTATCTATTTACTTTCTTTGATGGCATTAATTGGTAGAATTGACATTTTTATTTTTATCACTGCCGTTGGTTCAAACGTTTTTTCAAGCTATCTCATCTATTCTCGATTTAAATCTTACTTACTAACCAGTTGAAGTATTCCAGTTGGGGAAGAATAACAATACCGATCCGTAAATTTAGTTTGGGTTCAGGCTTTGAGCCTTTCAGCGAGTCGGCCGCATGCAAGTTGAAAAAAAATCTTTGACCTGACCTAAATCTTCCACCACACGGCAGGGAGGCAACGAATTTAAAAAATGCTTACCATAACCTCGGCGAATAATTCTTGAATCTAAAATAGACACAACTCCTGTATCTGACTGTTTTCTAATCAACCGACCAAAACCTTGTTTCATTTGAATGATAGCGCGTGGTATCTGATAATGTATGAATGGATCAATCGATCTCTCGCGCAAATCTTCCAAGCGAGCTTCAGTGAGAGGTTCGCTCGGAGCATCAAATGGTAGTTTAGTGATGATCACGCTTTTAAGAGCTTCGCCTGGAATATCAACTCCCTGCCAAAATGAACTTGTTCCAAAAATAACAGAGGGTGTCTCCTTGAAACGCCGTATCATATGTCCGGTGGGAATTTCACCCTGCTTAAGAAGTTGTAATTGACTCGACAAATGCTGTAGTCGGTCAAATATTTGATGCATCAAAGCATAACTAGTAAAGAGAATAAAAGTCCTTCCTCTAGACGCTTGCACTAATTCGCTACACCGCTTTGCCATGGCCGACGTGTATTTTTCGACCTCTTCAGAAGGTTCAGGCAAATCATCTGAAATATAAAGAAGAACCTGATTAGGGTAATCAAACGGAGAATCCAGAATACTCGTTTCCTGCGGCTCAAATCCAATTCGCTCCTGGATAAATTCAAAACCTCTGTGCGTTGTTAGTGTCGCTGACGTCAATATGACTCGATCTATTTTTGAAAATACCTGAGCCTGCAATTCTTCTGCCGTATTAACAGGAACACCTTGAAAAACAACACGACTGAACCGTTTTCTCTCCACAATCTCCAGCCAGTAAACATATCCATCAAGGTTCTGATTTAGAAAGGCAGTCATGGTGTTGTTGAACTCCATGCAACGGTTTGCAGCAGCCGTGATTTCTATGCGATCTTCTTCAGCATAAACCATACCTTCAAAAGTTTTCAAACCTTCATATAAATCCTTCATTGGAATATAAATCGAATTATCTATAACGAGAGGCTTGTAAAGGCGAAGCACCCGATCTCTGAGTCCGTATTCCTCATAAATACGGGTAAAAAAACTATCTACTGCCTGTCGCACCACGCCAACCTGGTTTCGCAGATGAAGAACATAATCGTGCTCAATGCGGGAAAGCATACCTTTGCGAGTGCGTGGATGGTACAATCTATCCAAAAAATAAAATAAGTAGGAGTTTGATATTTTCAGTCCAAGAAAAGATGTAGCTGATTCTTCTATATTCTGCGCTTCATCAAAAATAACAGCATCAAACCTCGGAAGCACCGCCCCACTGCTGGCCACGTTGGCGAAAAAAAGATGATGATTGACTATCAGTAAATGCGCGCCGAACCATCGTTTTCGTTCTTTGAAGTAATAGCAGGTATTGTATGTTTCGCAGTTTTTCCCAAGACATAAATCTTTCTGTCGACCTACATCTTCCCATACCGAAGAGAGCGGTTCAAAAGGTAAATCCCCTTTTACACCCGTTGGTGTTTCACGGACCCAATCAAAGATGGCTTCCATCTGGCCATCCTCCTCTGGAGAAACAAACAGACCTGCCTGACTTGCCCGCTTTAGTCTTCTTAAAGAAAGGTAATTTTCATGACCCAAACATAGCGCATGTCGAAAAGGGATTTTTAACTTTTCACGAAGGAGTGGAATATCTTGATAAAGAAGTTGTTCCTGCAAGGTTTTGGTATAGGTAGAAACCACAACTTTTTTGTTAAATCTCACTGCCCATAAAACCGCTGGTATCAGATAAGCCAGGCTTTTCCCCGTTCCAGTTCCTGCCTCTACAATTAAATGATGCTGATTATCAAAGGCCCTCCCTACAGCTTGAGCCATGGCAATCTGTTCGGGACGGTGCTCGAATTCCTTTATTCCGGCAGCTAAAAGCCCGCCCTCATCAAGATATTTTCCTATTTCATTCTCAATCATGGTCAAACATGTTATGCGGACAAAGTCCGGTGGTAAAGATATTTTTCCCTTTTAATTCCAGCAACACAATTTGCTAGGTTGACCTTAGATCTAAAATTTCTTATTCTAACGAAAGTGAATTTTTTAAACTCACTGTTTAGAATGCGCTTTACTCATAGTTTTCGGTCATGAAACCCTAAGCTCGATCCAACTAAACTGAATTTCTATTTTTAATTTTTTATGAAAAAAACGGTTTTATTTATACTACTCCTCTCATTTGTTTCTACAAACGCTCAAGCTGAAGAAGATGAGCGGCAGAAACTTCTCAGTGACTCAGCCTCTGTTGTCGAGGAAATAATGAACTCGCCCGATCAAGAAATCCCTTATGCCCTAATTTCTCAGGCAAAAGCAATCCTTATTTTCCCAACCATGGTCAAAGCAGGGTTTCTCCTTGGTGGCAGGTACGGCGGAGGAGTAGCATCTATGAGATCAAAGTCAACCGGCGAATTTGGGCCGCCAACATTTCTTACTCAAAGCGGGCTGAGCTTCGGGTTCCAAATCGGGGCCGAAGCGGTTGACCTTATTTTGTTGGTCATGACAGAACGTGGTCTGAAAAGTTTGCTTAAAGACCAATTTACCTTAGGGATCGATGCAGCCGTTTCCGCAGGACCGGTCGGGCGTCATGCAGAAGCAGCGGCCGACATAAGAATGCAAGGTGAAATATATTCTTACTCAAGGAGCAAGGGTGCTTTTGCCGGCATCTCCCTAAAAGGGACTGTCATAACAACCGATGAAGATGCCAACCATATTTATTACGGCCAACCTTTTAAAACCAAAGACATCCTGCTAGGGGGTAAGGTTAAAAAACTTCCGGAATCGGGCCGGCGATTTATCAAAGATTTAAATACTTTAGCTCCGGGCAAGCGAAAAAGAAAATAACCAAGAAACTTTACGGCTACTTGGTTTGAATTTAAGTAATTACTTTCTCCCTTATTTTGGCACTGAGCATATCCAGAGCAGTTACCACACATGCAATTGCGAGAAGAGCCGTTCCAGCCTGATTATACTGCAATAAATTGATCCACTGTTGAAGCAAAAACCCTATTCCTCCCCCACCCACAAATCCGATTATAGTCGACATACGCACATTGATGTCCCAACGATAAAAACTCAGCGCCAAAAACTGCGGAAACACCTGAGGTACCACAGCGAACAATACTACTTGTATTGAT
>Ga0315336_1004979_pt1 | contig 15021 bp, 14 predicted proteins | sample ASW5metaG_FD_204512 | JGI IMG/M metagenome (GOLD analysis project Ga0315336, IMG submission 204512) | Ammonia-oxidizing marine archaeal communities from Monterey Bay, California, United States - ASW #5 | ecosystem: Environmental > Aquatic > Marine > Intertidal zone | place: USA: California...
GGACATTGGGCTCGCCGATTACGCGTCCAAAAAGCACCCTGACCTGCGGCTCCATCTGTCAGTACAAGCGGCCGCGTCGAACCCGGAGGCGATCAAGTTTTATCACGAAGCTTTTGGGGTTCAACGGGTGGTACTGCCGCGGGTGCTCACTCTCGCCGAAATCACGGCCCTCAATAAGGAAATTCCGGTCGAGACCGAAGTCTTCGTGTTTGGCGGCCTGTGTGTGATGGCCGAGGGACGCTGCGCGCTTTCGTCTTACGTCACCGGCGAATCCCCCAATATGAACGGTGTGTGCTCTCCCGCCGACCACGTTCGCTACGAAAAGGATGGCGACCGGATGGTGTCGAAATTGAACGACATCACGGTTAATGTTTTTGGGCCGGATGAACCGGCCGGGTACCCCACACTGTGCAAGGGCCGCTTCGTCGCCGAGGGCCGCGCCTCCTATTTGTTTGAGGAACCGACCAGCCTGAATGCGGCCGAAATGTTGCCCGAGCTAATGGCTGCGGGCGTAAGCGCCCTCAAGATCGAAGGTCGCCAGCGTGGTCGCGCCTATGTGGAACAGGTTGTGTCCGCCTTTCGGCTTGCCATTGACGCAGCTGCGAAGGGTGAGCCGGTGCCGCCGCTCGGCCTCAACTCGATAACCGAAGGACAGCGCAAAACAGCTGGTGCCTATGATAAAAAATGGCGATGAACCGATGGTGAGTTCTTCCTCAAATCTCACCCTCGGGCCCGTGTTGTTTAACTGGCCGGTCGATGACTGGCGGGATTTCTATTACCGCATCGCCGACGAAGCCGACGTGAATACGGTCTGCGTGGGCGAGGTGGTGTGCGCAAAACGAACCCCGTTTCGCACGCCAATGATGGCTGACGTTGTCGAGCGCCTAATAGCGGGCGGCAAGGAAGTCGTTATTTCTACCCTCGCCCTGATTATGAACAAGCGCGAGATGGAAGAGGTCCGCGTGCTCGTGGCAGACGCCGACCTTATGATCGAGGCGAATGACATCGCAACCGCCTCCTTGTTGGCCGGACAGCCCCATGCGTTAGGGCCACTGGTCAATGTCTATAACGAAGGTACCCTGTCGTATCTGGCGGCAAACGGTGCGACCCGCGTGTGTCTGCCGATTGAAATGAAAGCCCCGGCCATCGAAGCGCTGGCCAATGAAAAAGTAGCTGAGATCGAAGTTATGGTGTTCGGCAGACTACCGTTGGCGATTTCGGCCCGCTGCTACCATGCCCGCGCCCGGGCCTTGTCGAAAGACGGGTGCCAATATGTTTGTGAGGATGACCTGGACGGCATGGCCGTTGATACATTGGACGGCGATCCGTTTGTCGCGGTTAATGGTCTGCAAACCCTATCCCACAGTTACACCAATCTCGCCGGGGAAATCACAAACTTGCAATCGATGGGCGTCAATCGGTTCCGCCTGTCCCCCCACAGTATCGACATGGTCGCGGTTGCGCATATTTTCCGCGATGTGACCGAGGAACGAATGCAGGCGCCAGAAGCCGCATTTCTACTCGGCAGCCTGATTGGCAATTCACCACTCAGCAACGGGTACTATCACGGGGCTGCCGGCGCTGCGCTGATCACTGCTCAAGCTTAAGAACGCTTTTTGCCGTGCAATTCTGTGGCGCAGTCGCCAAACTTCACCCAACGTTAACTCGACCCCTGCATTATGAAAATGGTTCATGAAAGACATGTTACTCTCATGGACCTGAAATTGATGATCTGGGCTGTTTGTTAGGCTTCCGGCGATCCCTACCGAGGGGAAGCGGGTCACACTCAGACACCGCTAACATATCGAAAGTCGAAATGAACAGTACTGCGATCCCTGCCCCGAAAATTGATCTTTCTGCGATTCTCGAATCTAAAGAAGCTGAGCTTGCTCTTCAAAAGCTGCCGGTTCCAGCTAGCTTCACTTTTGTTTGGCATAACAGGCGCTTTCGGGGCGAATTAGATCACCTGGAAAATGGTGGCGGAGGCGATCTGACCTTAACCATCCGCGCTGACCTGGGACCCCTGCCCTTCAGCGCTGAAGATCCCCATGGCCGGCGGAATATGCTCGAGTTTGCTGGGCATTCGGACGCCGGGCCCTGGGGGCATCAACGGATCAGTAAAAAGAAACGCCTCGAATATGCGGTCAAAACCCGTTTAACCGGACCGGTTCTGGGTGGCGATATCATGACCGCGGCAGTAGTGGTATTGCTGCAATCCGCGCCATATTTTGAACACGCTAAGGCCGCTCTGCCCGTCGAGCACGTGGCCGGTCCTAAAGTGTTCGCGGCGGAGCGAAACTCACTCTTCCTTCACTAAACAGCACCAAATCAACCAAAATCTAGGTAGCCCTCCCCCGATAGGAGGATACCAATCCCTATGCCTCCTCCCAATGCGCGATTGCACGCTCTACGAGAGTGGGATTATGATCTGACAGGTTAATTGGGGTGATCGAGAACCCCTCCCTCGAGAAAGGCAAACCGCCGGTGACGGCGGGACGCAAAGCCACCGGCCTCACACCTGATTGGTGAATTCGAATGAGGCAGCGGAGTTACCGAAAGGACCCCAGCATCATGGCCACTTCAGATCCTCTGCAACGTTCCTGCGACCGGTTCAAAGTGCGTGAGCGACACGCACGCGCGGCCTCCCAGCCAGACGTAAGTACCGGCCGCTGGCTAATATTCGGACCCGGCGGCAGGGTGCGTCTGCACAAAGTCCAAACGGGTCTCGATAATGAAGGCGTGATTGGCAATCGGTTTCAGCTAAGGACCCTAAAGGTTGCCCTGGCCGTGATGATTGGCCTGACTGCGGTGGGAACACTTTCTAAAAATGAGGGCGCCGACGGCGGGCAAGACAACATTGCCGCTTACCTGAAGCTCGAAATCGCGGCAGCCGCCGGGAATTCGGCTGCCGGCCGCGACCAGAAAAATCTCACAACTTTGATGTCGCCCACTGAATTGAAGGCCGCCCTTGGTCTTTCCCGGGATTGGCGGCGTTGGCACACGACTTAAGTCAACGCTCTCCATACTTCAGCCCAATAAGGGAGTCCGATGTCATGACCGCGCGCCCAATTGCCGCAATCCTACTCATAACCGCTTTGCTGGTCAGCCCGTCATTACAGGCTCGGGCAGGCGATGGCATGCGGGCGTTCGAGCGCGGTGATTACGGGGCCGCTCTTCTAGTTTGGAAACCTTTCGCCGAGCAAGGGTCTGCCCGCGCCCAGTACAACATCTCATTGCTCTACGAAAAGGGTCTAGGTGTAGACCAAGACGCGGCCAAAGCCTTGCTGTGGCGCACCCGTGCCGCAGTGTCTGGAAGCCTGTTGGCACAAAAACGACTGGCCCGCATGTATGACGAGGGCTCGGGCGCTCACAAAGATCCAGCAGAAGCCCACAAATGGTATTTGGTTACGGCACCCCGGGGCGACGTGCATGCCCAAAAACGTTTGGCTTACCAGTTCGTTTCCGGAGAAGGCGCAAGGCCGGATATGACACAGGCTTACTTGTGGTACAGCGTCGCTGCACATTCCGGTGACAAAGGCGCCGAGCGGGATATGAAGTGGCTGGTCGCCGAAATGACGCCCTCCCAATTTCGTGAGGGAAAACGACTCACCGAAATTTGGTTTGAAAACCGCCGTCGCTTGGATTGACTGCCTGTGTTGAAGCCCGATTCGACCCCGGGCTTCTGTGCACGCGCACTTTAATCCTGTACGGCGGGCCCCTGGAGTTTGGCATACCCGTGGCAGCTCCGGGGGCACCCTTTCAACGAACCAGTAGCTCAGACGACACTTTTCTTGGCTTAGGTTTTCTGAGACAGTGGCGACCGTCATGACTGATAAATCTTCCCACTCCTCTCTTTCCATCTGCTTATTCTGTGGCTCCAGTGAAGGCAATGATCCGCAACACGCGCGAACGGCCGCTCGCTTGGGGCAGCTGTGCGCCGAGAATGACGCTCGTCTGGTGTATGGGGGTGGAGGCATAGGGCTGATGGGCATCGCTGCGCGCGCGGCTATGGCGGCCGGCGGTGAGGTTATTGGCGTGCTACCAGAATCCCTCGAAAAACTCGAAGTCGGCCTCAGTGAAATAACCGATCTGGTAATTGTCGACAGCATGCATTCACGCAAAAAGATGATGTACGACCTATCTGATGCGTTTGTCGTTTTGCCGGGTGGCGTTGGCACCCTGGACGAAACCATCGAGATGATTACTTGGGCCCAGCTCAAGCACCACACCAAACCGATCATCATTGTCGACGGAAACGGCTATTGGCTGAAGTTTGTCGAGCTTTTATCCCATGTGATCGATGAAGGCTTCGCGCCCCCTCACACAGCCGACATGTACACGGTTGTTGCAGACATCGATCATGCCTTGCCCACGATCCGCTCGTTAATTCAAACCACCTAATTCAATATTTTATTTAGGGCAGTCGGTTGTGAATTTCTGCAGCCGGTGACTGTCCAGTACCTCGCCCACATAAACATCCAGATTTCGCGACGCCGCCAGATCATGCGGCCACACCAGCCCACCCGCTTGATAGCCGTACTGGCTCCAGCGCGCGGCAACATTTCCAGCCGGCGAAAGCATTACCAAACCGCTACGCGGTTGATGGGCAAGTTGGTCACCCCCATCCGCCACAAATACATGTCCGTCGGCGGAAACATCGACGGCCCATGGGCGGCCAATTTCCGGGCCCGCATAGGCCGCTAGAAACTTACCCGCAGCATCAAATACCTGCAGCCGCGCATTACCCCGATCAGCCACATAAATTTTCTGATCTCTGCCGATCGCGATCCCATGGGGTGTGTCAAACCTGCCGTGCTCGGTGCCTTTACCGCCCCATTCAAATTGATACGTGCCGGTAGGTGAAAATTTGACGATCCGGGCATTGCCATAGCCGTCCGCCACGAAAAAGCTACCGTCACGTGCCACGGCCACATCAGTGGGTTTGTTAAAATGAGTTTGATCATTACCAGCGACACCGGCTTCGCCGACCACGAGTAAAACTTTTCCCTCCTTGGACATCTTGAATACTTGGTGAAGACCAACGTCGGTCAGCCACAAGTTATCCTGCGCATCTACGGCCAAACCATGGGGGATGAGGAACTGGTTGGTACCAAACGCCGATATCACGGCACCGGTTTCCGGATCGACGCCGAGCACTGCAGTTTCCTGAACGGGTTCTAAAGGGTCCGCCGGCGAGAACCAGTGCATCAAATAATTTTGCACGCGCGACCATATGCGTCCGCCACCGCCCCAGCTTTTTTTGCCACGATGGAAAACATAGATGGTGCCGTCTCGGCCGACCCCCAGTCCGCCCACCTGCCCCAGGGTTTGACCAGCCGCCAATTGCGGCCAATCCTCGGCCAAACAATAAGGGGCTACGCTGCCATGCGCGCCAAAGGTTAGAAACAGCACCAAGCAGAAAACCGCTCTTAAACCAGCCTTTTTGCCCCCAAAACTATCTCTTTTGCTCCAAATCACGCCTGATTCCTTGAACTTTGCCCTACCTCAGCCAGGGATTAGGTTGTCATTTTATAATTATTTAAATGATCTTTGTGTATAGAGCGTTGCCATAAATGATCGTAGGAAAGAGTGCAGGGGCGCGCCGCTAAATGCAAAGTCTGTATGACATTTTTGGACGCTTGATTGAGCGGATCCTCAACGAGCTCCACAATCGATTGATTGTCGACCCACTTGGTTTTCCCTTTATCGAAATACCGGGCGACCGATTGTATTTGCCCTATTTAATTTCGTTCATTGTGATCAGCATTGGCATTTACGCGACCGGCGCCAAGCGAACGCCAGGCGCGCAAACGGGACTTGGCGGGTTTCTCAAGTTCATGTTCCCGCGCGAGATATTTCTCCATAAGTCAGCGACCACCGACTACAAATTTTATGTAATCAACCGCTTGTTCGGGTTCCTATTTTTATCATGGCTCGGTGGTGTAGGTATATTTGCTGGTGTTGCAACTGCCGCATCTCTCGAAGCGTTGTTTGGTCAGGTAACCAGCGAATGGTCGACCGGCGCAATCAACTTTTTGGGTATTGTGTATTTCATCGCAACCGCCCTCGCCGCTGATTTAGGTCGTTTTCTGTCCCACTTCTTGCACCACAAATCGAAGTTTTTTTGGGAATTTCACAAGGTGCATCATTCCGCTGAGGTGCTGACACCGATCACCAACTATCGCTTTCATCCGGCCGAAAAAATATTGATGAGCTCCATTACCGGCATTACCTCCGGGATTGTGATCGGCTTATTCTATTTTTTGTTCGGCGAGAGCGTAAAAACGCCTGATTTTTTGATGGTTACAGCCCTGAATGTTGGAATTCTCGATTTCGCATTCCGTATAACTTCGAACCATCGTCACTCCCACATATGGTTATCCTACGGCCCAGTACTGGAGCACGTATTCCTCAGCCCCGCACAGCACGTCATTCACCACAGCAACGAAGCCCGGCATCTCGACACAAATATGGGACTTCTATTTTCAATCTGGGATTGGATGGCCGGAACTCTTTACGTGCCGCAGGGGCGCGAAGAATTCAGCATGGGTCTCCAAAATGGGGAGCACGTGGAATATCACTCCGTGCTCCGCCTTTATTTACTTCCAATTCGCAAAGCCTTCGCTGTGCTCACCGCCGGACTGAAAAAATCAACCGGCCGCTATCCGCAAACCGAGACTCAAGACCGGTCCGACAGGACATAAGGCGTCTGAGCCCCCTTATTCATTCATTTTGAGCGCAAATTAACCGCATTCAACCCGTGTCGGCCCTTTTCTGCGCCGGTGGGCAGTGCTATGTTCCGCGCGCCCATTCATAACCGGCGACTGGCGGTTGCCTATTTTATTGTTCCGGCACCGGTCCGCCGATCTAATTTCCTAAACCAATCGCAATGAAAGTATGACGAGGAGAGGCTTTTCATGAGCAAAATCAAGGTCAAAAACCCAGTGGTCGAACTCGACGGCGACGAGATGACTCGGATTATCTGGGCCTTCATCAAAGAAAAACTGATTCTTCCCTACCTTGATGTCGACCTCAAATATTACGACTTGGGGATCGAATACCGGGACGAGACCGATGATCAGGTCACTATCGACGCGGCGGAAGCGATCAAAAAGTACGGCGTTGGCGTCAAATGCGCGACCATCACCCCGGATGAAGAGCGGGTTGAGGAGTTCGGTCTTAAGAAAATGTGGCGCTCGCCCAACGGCACCATCCGGAACATCCTGGGCGGCACTGTGTTCCGCGAGCCGATCATTTGCGACAATGTACCTCGGCTGGTTCCCGGCTGGACCCAACCCATCGTCATTGGCCGTCACGCGTACGGCGATCAATACCGGGCGACTGATTTTGTCGTACCCAGCGCTGGCAAGTTGACCCTCAAATTCGAACCCACCGATGGTAGTGACCCGATCGAACACAACGTGTTCGATTTCCCGGGTGGCGGCATTGCCATGGGCATGTACAATCTGGATGAATCAATCCGGGGTTTTGCCCGCGCCTGTATGGCTTACGCGCTCGAGCGTAAATGGGACCTCTACATGTCGACCAAGAACACCATCCTCAAGGCCTATGACGGGCGCTTCAAGGATCTGTTCCAGGAAATTTTCGAGGCCGAATACAAAGACAAGTTCGAAGAAGCCGGAACCCTTTACGAGCATCGCTTGATCGACGATATGGTCGCCTGCGCGCTCAAATGGTCGGGCGGCTTCGTTTGGGCCTGTAAGAACTACGACGGCGATGTCCAGTCGGATATCGTCGCCCAGGGCTTCGGCTCGCTTGGTCTAATGACTTCGGTGCTCATGACACCGGACGGCAAAACCATTGAAGCCGAAGCAGCCCACGGCACCGTGACCCGTCACTACCGGATGCACCAGCAGGGCAAGGAAACTTCGACCAACCCGATTGCGTCGATCTTCGCTTGGACTCGCGGTCTTCAGTACCGGGCACGCATCGATGACACGCCGGACGTCGAAAATTTCGCCGACACCCTCGAAAGGGTCTGCGTCGAAACTGTTGAGTCAGGCTCTATGACCAAAGATCTGGCATTGCTGGTGGGACCCGATCAGAAATGGCTGACCACGACCCAGTTCTTAGACAAGCTGGACGAAAACCTGCAGAAAGCTATGAGCTAATTCAGCCTTAGCTCTGCTTCCAAGTTACGCGCCCGGGATTGTTCAGCAACCCCGGGCGTTTTTCATACTGCCTCGTCGATGACAATCCGGGCGCTGGACGACAAAGCCCGCCCCAAGGCCTGTAACCGCTTCTCTACCGCTTCGCCTTGAAGCGGGCTTCGGTGTGGCGCGAGCCGCAGCACCAAAACGTCGCCATCCACCTCGAGCTGCGTGTCACTCAACAAGGCGGGAACGCCACCCGACAAACGGTCACCCAGGCGCAATGCCAGGCCGGTTATTTCGGCAATGTGGCGCTGTTCATCGTCAAGCAAAGTGTCGAACACTTGAAACCCTTTACCGTCCTCAAGTGAACCGCCGTAACGCACCCAAATGGTCAGCGCAAGCATGGCCCGCCCCGGATGATCGGTGCCCATGAACGCGCCGTGCAAAATCTCGCTGACGGCTTGCTCGGCCCGGTAACTGGCGTGGGTGCGCCACCCGATGTCACTCAGTAAACACGCCGCCAGGCGTAAACGTTCATAGGGGTGGCCAGAGAACAATGGCGATATCCAAGTCATGAGTTCGTCGCCGTGCTCGGGAAAGCGGCCCATCTTGGCAGCCAGGGTCCTGCACACGGCAATCAATGGATCAGCTTGGCGGGTGACTTCGTCCATATGCGAAAATAGCAATCCCTCGCGCAGACCGTAACCGGAGGCGACCAGCCACTCAGGTTTGGTGGCGCGCAGGACACGATTGAGTACGAGGGCCGCCATTGGCAGAGCGTCAAGTCGTTTGCGCGGTACGTTGGGGGTTCGCCCGAGGCTTTCCCGACTCATGCCCGCGATCACCTTGGTGAGATCCTTCATTGGCCGGCGACGCATGGTATAGCGATGCAGTATTCGCAAGGGGTGCCGGGTCTGGGCCATGTGCACGTTGGCCAGTGCCCGCCAAGCCCCACCAACCAAATACAAAACCTGTTCTTCACATTCTTTCAGCCAAGGAACGTCACTTAAGGCGTCGTCGATGAAGGCGGTCGCTTTATCGATATCACCGCCGCTGAGGTCATTGAGACGCAGTGCTCCCAGGGGCAAGGTCACCCAGTCACTCGAAGTACCATTGTCCACACGGATAAGTTCAAGACTGCCGCCGCCCAGGTCGCCGACCAGACCCGAGGCCTCTGGGATTGCCGATAGAACGCCGTCGGCCGCATAGCGCGCTTCCTCCTCCCCCGACAGCACCCGCACCGGGCGTTTATTGACGCCACTTACCCGATGGATAAACTCCTGTCCATTCAGGGCTTCGCGCACGGCTGCCGTTGCCACCATTTCCAATTGGTCGACACCCATTTCCCGCGCCAACGTCTCGAAACGGCGCAAAGTTGCATGGGCCACGTCCATGCCATCCTCGTCCAAACACCCGGTAGAGGCGATCGACCGTCCCAGCCCACATAATACTTTCTCGTTAAAGATAATCGCGGGAACGCGTTGTTCGCTGTCATAAACAACCAGTCGTACTGAGTTCGAGCCGATATCCACGACCCCCACTCGGCCGGGGTATCCCGTACTGCTTCCCGCCCCGCCCCTACGGTGTCCGCCGTTCAAATTCATAACAAAGTAACCCGTTCACAGGTCGTCATACTCATGACCGTAAGAACAATCCGTAAATAGTGAATTAAATGTCCCAGTTGTCCAACACTAAACGTGGCACCGGCGCGCCTTCGCGCAAAGACTCACCCCGGCCGGACAAGCTCGGATTGGTCATGAAATACTCGTGGGCACTAAAACGGTCGCCTGGTGTTTCAGCCTTCAGCCGGTGATAGTTCCCGCTCCCATCTAGCTCCCAGGCCTGTGTGTTGTCTTTAAGGTTTGCGACCATGATCTGATCCAGAACTTGCTCGTGCACGGTCGGATTTTCGATCAACACCATGGCCTCAACTCGGCGATCCAAGTTGCGCGGCATCCAGTCGGCCGACGATATGTAAACTTTCGCCTCCGGTGACGGCAGGCCGTGACCGGCACCAAAACAGACGATGCGCGAATGCTCTAAAAACCGACCGATAATGCTGCGCACCCGAATATTTTCGGACAGACCTGTCACGCCAGGGCGCAAACAGCATATACCTCGCACAACCAGATCAATTTGAACCCCGGCTTCCGACGCACGGCACAGGGCGTCGATCACCTGGGCATCGACCAGGGAATTCAATTTCGCCCAAATTGCTGCGGGCCGCTTCGCCTGCGCGTGCTCAATCTCGTCTTCGATGAGCGACATTAAAGTTTCACGCAGATTGTCTGGTGAAACCGCTATTTTTTCAAATCGTTCGGGCACCGCATAACCGGTCATGTAATTGAACATGTAGCTGGCATCACGCCCCAATAATGGGTCCGCTGTGAAGAACGACAAATCCGTATAACTGCGTGCTGTAACCGGGTGGTAGTTCCCAGTACCGTAGTGCACGTAGGTTGCCAGGTCGCCGCCGCCTTCCCGGCGCACCACCAGCGACACCTTGGCGTGGGTTTTCTTATCCAAAAAGCCATAGACCACCTGAACGCCGGCCCGCTCCAAGTCGCGGGCAAGTTTAATGTTGGTGGCCTCGTCAAAGCGCGCCTTCAGCTCAACCAGCGCTGTCACAGATTTCCCGCTCTCCGCCGCTTCGATCAAAGCTTTGACAATCGGCGACTCCTCGCTGGTACGGTACAAAGTCTGCTTGATCGCGACCACATCCGGGTCCCGCGCAGCCTGACGCAAGAACTGAAGTACCGCATCGAAACTCTCATAGGGGTGGTGGACCACCATGTCCTTCTCGCGGATTGCCGCAAAACAATCCCCGCCATGGTCTCTAATACGTTCCGGAAAACGGGGCTCGTAAGGCTCAAATGTCAAGTCCGGCCGGCCACCGATCATCAACTGATCTGTGTCCGCAACCCCAATTAGGCCATCAACCAGTACAATGTCATTGCCGCTCGCGCCCAATGAGTCAGCAACGAAACGCTGCAAATCAATTGGCATGGCTTCATCGACTTTTAGCCTTATCACCACTCCCCGGCGGCGGCGGCGCAGAGCCGATTCAAACACGCGGACCAGGTCTTCGGCTTCTTCTTCAATTTCAATATCGCTATCCCGTAAGATCCGAAACACGCCCTGACCCAGAACTAGGTAGCCCGGAAACAATTGCTCCAAAAACAAAGTCACCAAATTCTCCAGCGACAAAAAACGCACTTCGTCGCCGGGAAGTCGCACGAAGCGATCGGTCTGCCGGGGCAGCGGCAGCAATGCATTCAGCAGCTGTCCGTCTTGCTCTCGCTTCAGCTGAAGGACCAATGCGAAACCGCGATTGGGGATGAACGGAAACGGATGGGCAGGATCAGCGGCCAAGGGGGTCAGAACCGGAAACACGTGCTCCAGAAAATACCGGCCCAGCCATTTGCGTTCGTCTTCGGTTAAATTTTCGGGCTCAACAACCGTAATTCCAGCGGCGCCCAGCAAGTCACGAAGCTCGCGCCAGCAGGCCTGTTGATCTTTCATCAACTTGTTCGATTTCTTCTGAATTTCTTCTAGTTGTTGGTTGGGCGTACGACCGTCGTCGCTGATCGCTTCGACTCCTGCCCGCACCATACCTTTAAGGCCAGCAACCCGAACCATGTAAAACTCGTCCAAGTTCAAGGCCGAGATCGACAGAAACCGCAACCGTTCCAATACAGGGTGATCCCGATTAAAGGCTTCTTCGAGAACCCGGTTGTTGAACGCAAGCCAAGATAGTTCACGATTGATAAAGCGTTGAGGTGACGCAATATCTATCGAGCCATTTGCTACTTCGGCTCCAGTAGCTTCCTTAGGTTTGATCAGGTCACTCATTCAACTCGCCATCCTCAACAACTGCAACAGTTTAACTGTCCCACACAAATTTGACAAAACCGTGACGGTGTCAGCTCCCAGCGCGGTTTCGGCAGTTAATCCGGTGTTCTGTCCAGTACTTGGCGCACAAACGGTACCGTGACCCGGCGGCCCGCAGCCAAGGCCCCGCGGTCAATTTGATCCACGTGCCGCCTTGCGGCGTCGAACGAGCGCTCCATTCGGGTCAGTAAATAGGCGACAACTTCCCGGTCCACTCCCAATTGCCGGTCATGGAAAAGTTTGACGAGTAAGGCTTCCAGCATTCCGTCATCGGGCGGCAGTACTTCCGCCGCCGGGATTGCCGCCAATCGAGAACTCAAATCGGGTAATTTTGTGGGCCAGCGCGATGGTGACAAACGCCCTGTCAGCAATAGGTTACCACTGGTCTCCTTAAGCAAATTGAACAGGTGCAGAAGCGCAGTTTCGTCAACACCTGTGTCAGCGTCCTCAATTACAATTGCAGCACTCGTCGAGGCCAACTCAGCCACGTTTTCGACACACAACTCACTGGCCGCGACCCGCCGAACCACGGCTTCGGTTTCACCAACGCGGGCTTCCCACACATGGGCCAGATGGGTTTTGCCACACCCCGCGGGACCAAATATGGCCAACGCGTGTCCCGGCCACTCGGGCCAGCGATCAATCCAGCCGACAGCGTCTTGGTTGCTGGGTGCCACCAGAAAATCGTCATCGCCAAGAGCCTGCCGATGCCCCAGGTCCAGGGGCAACTGCTGTCCGCCTTCCGGTGCTGGGGTCATTCGCCGCCGGGCTCGCCTGTGCGGTCCCCGCCCAAGTACATAGGACTGAGTAAATAGCGGCTAACCGCGAACCGCGCGAGGACACCCAGTGCAGCGGCTGTTGGCACGGCAATCAGGACCCCAACAAAACCCATCAGCGAGCCCCCCGCCAAAAGGGCAAACAAGATCCACACAGGATGCAAACCGACGCTATGCCCCATCAGCCGAGGTGTGATCAGTGTGCCATCCAAGGCTTGGATAACACCGAAAACTACCGCGATCATGACGATCGACAGCACATCGGGCCAAAATTGACCAAAACCAAGTGCGAGCGCGAGCAAAAACCCAAGAAAGGCACCGGCATAAGGAATAAAGGCCATTAACCCGGTGATCAGACCGACGACCAGACCGAATTCAAGCCCGACCAATGACCAGCCAATGGCATAAAGCGTTCCCAGAATGACGCACACTGTTGCCTGACCCCGCACAAATCCGGCCAAGGCCGCATCGATCAAGCCAAACTGTTCGCGGATTACGTCAGCGTGGGGCCGGGGCAGCCAGCCGGTTACTTTTTCGACCATATGATCCCAATCCCGCAGCAGATAGAAAGCGACCACAGGTGTAATCAAAATCAAAGCGAGTAGATTGAAGAAAGCTCCCGCGCCCTCCCACAAACCACGGGCCAATCCCCCCAGCCACTCAACCAGATAATCAGCCGCACCGGTTGCCACATCTGACACGTCGCCCGCGCGCTCACCGGGCATAGCGGCAACGATCCGTTCAACAATCGGCGCCAAGGCGCCCCACCCACGTTCCACATAGGTTGGTAAATGATCGAGAAATCCCAATAATTGATCGCGTAGTACCGGGGCGAGAAACACCGAGGCGGTAATCAGCAAGGCAAGGAACAGAACAATCAAAGTTGCCGCCGCAATCCCGCGCGGCCACTTCCAAACCTCCAACTTATCCGCCGCCGGATCGAGGAAATAGGCAATGGCCATGCCCGCTACAAACGGCAAAAGCATCTCATGAAAAAGGTAAATGACAGCGCCCGCAGCAAGTATCGCCAATGACCAAAAGCGAATTTGACGCCCCGTCGAGGCTGTGCTGTCGGCGGATCGTGCGTCAGAACTAGCGGTCATTGCCCTGCTCGCCACCTGTCGCACGAATCCAATTAAACATATAGGCCGAGCCTGACATTACGGTACTCACCGCAACAACCATAATTAGGCCGATCCCGAACATCCCGGCGCTCCAATTGAATGCACCTTCGCTCATGACAATAGTCGCCAGGCCAATTTGCGCGAACGTATTGATCTTGCTGATCATCAAAGGCGACATTTTTATGTGCTGATCCATGGCAAACGACAGGATCACCGCGCCGACAATCAGAATGTCCCGCGAGACTACCAATATGACCAGCCACAAGGGCAGCAAATTTGCTTGCCCTAGCGAGATATAAATACTGACCAGTAAGACCTTGTCGGCAATCGGATCTAGGTAGGCTCCCAATGCGCTGGCACTGTTGAAACGCTTGGCGATAAAACCATCAACACCATCGGAGACGGCAGCAACCATAAACAACCAAAAACCGAGTTCGATAAATCCGCTCAGCAGTACCCATACAATAACCGGCACGCTCAACAAGCGACCAAGGGTAATAATATTGGGTATGGTCATGGCAGACCGTCGCCCCTTTCTTCACCCGAGTTACCGTGATCTGCACCAAATCCACCGTCGATCCCGGCAGGTGGAAGGGGGACAAGTATTGCCGGGCTATCTCTAGAGAAACCATCGCCAACTTGGATCGAAGGATGTAAGCCGTTTTCGTCCTGATCTAGCCTTTGATTTTCCCCTTCCAACTGCCATTCGATCTCGCCAGTTGGATATTGCAGATCGTCGGGAGAGGCCGGATCCTCCCCGATAGTCTGTTGCCCTACCACACTTCCGTAAATCTCGTCGTCCGGGATCGTATCATGACTTTGCGATCCTTGATTAAGCAGTTCGTCCAAAGAACGCTTTAGCATTTCACTGTCGGCCGCCCCTTCACCTTCGCTGCTGATGGCATTTTCGATCACCTGCTCTTTTCGCAAGCTCAGTGTCCACAGATTTTCGTTGTACACCAAGTCTAAGTCCCGTTGCGCAAGTGCCACCACCAAACCTTGCGAGGCACCGACAAATTCGACATTAATTTTGGCTTCGTCGACGGTCAGCGCGGTCAATCGGCTTTTCTGGACCACCGCACTTTCTTTAAGCACGCGGCGCACCGTCAGCCAGTC
>Ga0315336_1004981_pt1 | contig 15018 bp, 11 predicted proteins | sample ASW5metaG_FD_204512 | JGI IMG/M metagenome (GOLD analysis project Ga0315336, IMG submission 204512) | Ammonia-oxidizing marine archaeal communities from Monterey Bay, California, United States - ASW #5 | ecosystem: Environmental > Aquatic > Marine > Intertidal zone | place: USA: California...
AATCGACCTCGGCCATCCGCCGCGCCGTCGCCGAGCAGATCAACGCGTTGAAGGAGCTGTCGGATATCGTCGCCAAATCCGGCCGCAGCGGCAGCAGCGAGCAGGGCGAGCCCCGCGGTCTGCGCCCTGCTCCGCAGGCGCCGGTCCGAGCCGCCGAACCGCCGTTGCGCCGGCCGCCGGCCCCGCAGCCACAACCGCAGCCGACGGCTCGTGCTCCGCAGGCTCCGCTCGCCGATGCCACGCTGCGCGGCACGATCGATCTGGAGCGTCCAGCCGACACGCGCCGCGACCCGAACGGCAAGACGCCGCAAGGCGGATGGGTACGCGACTTGCTGACCAACGCCTCGCGTGAGGAAGAGCTGAGGCCGGCGGCACCGGCGGAAGCGCCGCGCGCGGCCCCTGCTGCACAGCGTTCGCCGCTGCATGTCATGGAGTCGCTCAACTCGCTCTCGGTCGACATTGCCCGGGCCATCGACCACGACGCCTCGATCGAGCTCTGGAACCGTTACCGGCGCGGCGAGCGCGACGTGTTCACGCGTCGCCTCTACACGCTGAAAGGCCAGCAGACCTTCGACGAGATCCGTCGCAAGTACCAGGCCGAGGCGGAGTTCCGCGCCGCGGTCGACCGCTACTGCGAGGACTTCGAGAAGCTGCTCAAGGATGTCTCGCGCAACGATCGCGACAACATCATGGCACAGACCTATCTGACGTCCGATACCGGCAAGGTCTACACCATGCTTGCTCACGCCAGCGGCCGGTTGCACTGACGCCTTCAGTCGGAAGCAGAAGTAAAAAGGCGGGTCTCGACCCGCCTTTTTCATGTCCGTGATTTTGATTGTCGGCCTAACCGAGAGGCTCAGATCGCCGAATCCGTCCACCGGACGATCTCGGTGGCCGCCTGGCCGAAGGCGCGGTCCAGCGCGCCGACATAAGCGGCATTGCCGCTGCCGGAGACCGGCGCGCTCGCTGTGAAGTCCTTCGAGGCGCGCACCTCGCCGTTGCGGTCGTTCAGGATGCGCACGAAGAGGTCGACATCGGCGTGCTGGCCGCCATTGACGCGCACCTCGAAGGAGCGCACCTCGACGATGATCTGGTAGTCAATCGCCAGCCCCTCGCCTGGCTTGCCGACGCCGGCGAAGCTGCCGGAACGCTGGAATGTCTCGGCCAGCCTCGCCTGCACGATCAGCGGCAGACGATCCGCCCATTGCGCGCCCTTGAGGAACTGGATCGAGCGATCCGAGGGCCTGATGACGATGTTCTGGCTGTCCAGCGCCTTGAGCGCCGACGGCTGGGCGATCAGGATCTGGCGGCGGCTGTGAGCCCGCACGTCAACCGATGGCGCTGACAGTTCGAATGTGTCGAGCGGTGCCGGCTTGGCGCCCAAGGCCGCGCACCCGCCAAGCGTCAGCACGAGCAACGCCGCGGCAGCCGACTTCAATCCTCGCACCTTGGCATACGTCACGCGTTGTCCCCGGATCAAACCGACCTCTTGGTTCATTTTCTGGCGGTCGCGGGAGCCGAAGTCAACGCCGCACCCTGCCGTCGTACTGTTTCACCTCGCCATCTCCGCCCGATAAAATGCGCTGCGGATTGCGGCTGAGGTCGGTCACCGCTTCCTCGATGCGGTTGATCGAGCGACGGCTGTCCTGCACCAGCGCCTCGACATTCTGCAAGCCCTGGCCGGAGAAGCGAGCCAGATTGTCGGTGATGGTGCCGAGCCGCGCATTCAGCGTGTCCGCCACCTGCTTGAAGGATTTCAGTGTCGCCCTGGCATCGGCCATCACGCCGTCGGCCTCGCCGGAGCCGAGGATTTTGTCCACCTTGGCCAGGATGCCGTCGACGCGCACCGAGGCGTCGTTCAGGCGCTGCGCGAGCTGGCGGGCATCCTTGATGGTCTGGTCGATGTCGTCGGAACGGTTGGCGATCTTGTCGGTGACCTTGGCGATGTCCGAGGCCGCCTTGTCGGCATTGGCGCTGGCCTTCTGGATGCTGGCCAAAGCGGCCTTGACATCGGCCGGATCGATTCCGTCGAGCACGCCGTTGACCTTTGCCAATGTCCCTTGCGTCTGCTTGGCGAATTCGTCGATCGAGCCGACGGCCGTATTGACGTTGCCGATGACCGTGTCGAACTGCTTGCTGGTCTCTTTGAGGTTCGCCGTCACCGTGTCGACATTGGCCACGATGCTCTTGATCTGATCCTTGTCGACGGAATTTAGCAGGCCTTCGGCGGCCTTCAGCGTGCTGTCGAGCCGGCCAGAGACATTCTTCAGTTGATCCGACAACGAGCTCACCGCCGACAGGAACTTGTCGATGCCGTCGGAATTCTTGGCCAGCGCATCCGAGAAGGTCTGGACATTCTTGATGGTCTGCGTCAGCGGGTCGCGAACGTCCTTGGTGAAGCCTTCGAGTTCACCGAGCACCTTGTCGGCGCGGGTGAAGATGTTCTGCGCCGTCTGCAAAAGGTTGTTGACCGCGGACGGATTGGCGACGATCTCGGCGACCCTGCCTTCCTTCTCCGCCTCGTCGAGCAGTCTGGCTTCCTTGGGGTCGGCGCCCTTGAGCTCGATATTGGCCTGGCCGCTGAGGCCGGTAAGTCCGAGATCGGCCTGGGTCGACTTGGTGATCGGCGTCCAGCGCGCCACCTCGGTATCGGCAATGGCGACGGTCGGGTCATCGCCGTCGATATAGACGTTTTTCACGTCGCCGACCCTGACGCCGTTGAACAACACCAGGCTGCCGCGGCTGAGGCCGGAGGCCGAGCCCGGGATACGCACGCGCAGCATGGCCGTTTCGCCCCTGCTGCCAATCGCGGCCGTCCAATAGACGAAGGCGAAGGCCGCAAGGATCGCACCCAGTGTGAAGATACCGACGATTACGTAGTTGGCTCTTGTTTCCATCGCCCCACTTATCGCTATGCCCGCGCCGCCAGATCAAGTTGGCGGGCGCGCTTTCCGCGGAAATAGGATTTCACCCACGGCTCGTCGCTTTTCAGCATGTCGTCGATCGTGCCTTCCACCAGAACCCTCTTATTGCCGAGCACAGCCACGTGATCGCAAGCGGTGAACAGCGTGTCGAGATCGTGCGTCACCATGTAAACGGTCAAATCCATCGTGTCGCGCAGCTTGACGACCAGTTCGTCGAATTCGGCTGCGCTGATCGGATCGAGCCCGGAGGTCGGCTCGTCAAGAAAGACGATGTCTGGATCGAGCGCAAGCGCACGCGCCAGCGCCGCGCGCTTGATCATGCCGCCGGAAAGTTCGGACGGGAATTTCTGCGCTGCGTCGGGCGGCAGCCCGACCAGTTCGACCTTGAGCATGGCGAGTTCGTCCATAAGCGCCTTGGGCAGGTCGAGATATTCGCGCATCGGCACCTGCACGTTCTCCAACACCGTCAGCGCCGAAAACAGCGCGCCGTGCTGGAAGAGGACGCCGAGCCGCATGTCGATGCTCAGGCGATCGGCATCTTTTGCCTCGTCGACGTCGACCCCAAACAGGCTGATGGTCCCCGACTGCTTCGGCATCAGGCCCAGTATGGTGCGCAGCAGCACCGACTTGCCGGCGCCCGAGGCGCCGACGAAGCCAAGGATTTCTCCACGCCTGATGTCGAGCGAAAGCTTGTCGAGGATGATCTTGTCTCCGATTGCGACTGTGACGTCGCGAACCGAAAGCACAATCTCGCCATCGTTCATGTGCTCGGCAGTCGTGGCGCCGTTTCCGTTCGCCATCTCAGAAGCCGATCGCTGCGTAGAACATGGCGAACAGGCCATCGAGGATGATGACGATGAAGATCGACTTCACCACTGAGGCGGTCACGTGCAGGCCGAGCGATTCGGCGCTGCCGCCGACTTTCATGCCCTCGACGGACGCAATGATCCCGATGATCAGGGCCATGAACGGCGCCTTGATCAGCCCGGCAAATATGGTGCTGAGATCGATCGCGACGCGCAGCCTGTCTATGAAGGCGGCCGGCGGGATATCGGAGTAGAGCCAGGCGGCGGCGATGCCGCCGGCGAGAGCCGCGAAATTGGCGATGATTGTGAGGCATGGCAGCCCGATCACCAGGGCGACGAGCCGCGGAAAGACCAGCACGCCGATTGGATTGAGGCCGATCACCTTCAGCGCGTCGACCTCCTCGCGCATCTTCATCGAGCCGATCTCGGCGGTGATGGCGCTTCCGGAGCGGCCGGCCAGCATGATGGCCGTCATCAGCACGCCGAGCTCGCGCAGGATCAGCACGCCGACGAGGTCGACGACGAAGATATTGGCGCCGAAATAGCTGAGCTGATAGGCGCCCTGCTGCGCCACGATGGCGCCGACAATGGCCGACATCAGCGTCACCACCGGTATTGCGCCGACACCCATGCGATCGATCTGGTTGAAGATCGCGGCCGGGTTGACCGCATGTCCACGGCCGAGCTTCATCTGCGCCCCGCGGATCGTTGCGCCGAGGATGTTCATCGAGGCGAAGAAATCGTCGCGCATCTCGTAGACCCGCCGGCCCACAAGCTCCAGGGCGCGCAGGATGATGTTGGGCGGGGCGGGCGGGTGTGATTCGGGCTCACGGCGCACCGCGTCGCCAACCGCGCCGAGCAGGATCGAGGCGACCTCGCTTTGCCCCTGCAGATGAACCTCGACGCCTTTCTTCTCGAAGGCGCCGGCCAGCCGGTCGATCAGCCAGGCGCCGGCAGTATCTATCTTTTCGATGTGGGAAAGGTCGAGCATCAGCCGTTTCGCACCGCTTCTCTGCTCGATCTTGCGCATGTCGGCATCGACCAGCGCGACGGTGCGTGTCGTCCACACGCCGGAAAAGGCGCAGCCCAGCACGCCATCTTCCTCGCCCACCGCAACGCGCGGCTGGTGCCCGGCGTCCTTGGCGGCCTCGCCGCTTGCGTCGCGTTTGCGGATGGTCAACATGGCGCCCTGTTTAGCGTGACGGGACTGGCGTGTCGATTTGCCGGCATGCCGGTGTCGCGCGGCTGGAGAAGAAAATTATGGCGCGTGTCATTTCGGTCGAAATGGAGCGGTTTCCGATCGCCGGCACCTTCACCATCTCACGGGGGTCGAAGACCGAGGCCGAAGTCATCACGGTCACGATTGCCGAGCGCGGGCATTCCGGGCGTGGTGAATGCGTGCCCTACAAGCGCTACGGCGAGACTATGGATGGCGTGCACGCGGCCATCGAGGCCATGCGCGAACGGATCGCTGGCGGCCTAAGCAGGACCGCGCTGCTTGATGCCATGCCGGCAGGCGCGGCACGCAATGCCATAGATTGCGCGCTGTGGGATCTGGAGGCCAAGCTGACCGGCACGCCCGTGTCGGCGGCGATCGGCGTGCTCGCGACCAAGCCGCTGGAGACCGCCTACACCCTGTCGTTAGCCGAACCGGAGGCCATGGCCGCGCAGGCGCGCGCCAATGCCGCGCGCCCCTTGCTCAAGGTCAAGATCGGCGGTGGCGACGACATGGCGAGGATACGCGCGGTGACGGAAGCCGCCCCCAGGAGCCGCATCATCCTCGATGCCAATGAGGGCTGGGCGGACGCGAATGTCGAGGCCAACCTTGCCTTCGCCGCGCGGCACGGCGTCGCGCTGGTCGAGCAGCCGCTGCCGGCAGGCAAGGACGACATCCTGCGCCGCATAGCGCATGCGGTGCCGATCTGCGCCGACGAAAGCGTGCATGCGGCCAAGGACCTCGATGCTCTTGTCGGTCTCTACGACGCCGTCAACATCAAGCTCGACAAGTCCGGCGGCTTGACGGAGGCGTTGAGGCTGCGCGACCGTGCCCGCGAGCTCGGCTTCGGGATCATGGTGGGCTGCATGGTCGGCACCTCGCTCGCCATGGCGCCGGCGGTACTTCTGGCGCAGGATGCGGACTTCGTCGACCTCGACGGTCCGCTGTTGCTGGCGCGCGATCGCGAGCCCGGCCTCGTCTACCGGGGATCGCTCGTTTCACCCCCTGACAGAGAGCTTTGGGGCTGAGCGGGAAGCGAGTTCGATTAGCGCTATTCCGATGATCGCAATCGGGATCATCGCCCAGAAACCGTCGACGCCCAAACGGTCATAGAGCGGACCGGATGCAAGCGTGACGGCGGCCATGAAGAAGCCGTTGAAGAAATAGGCGATCCCTTGCGCCGCGCCGGTTCGCTCCTCGGAAACCGTCTCGCCGATCATCTTCTGCAGGCCGATCAGCACCATCGCGACCGAAACCGAGTGCAGCGACTGGACAAGGAAGAAGCCGGCAACGCCAAGCCCCAGCGGCCAGACGAGCGGAAAAGCTATCCAGCGCACGATCGAGCCGATGCCGGCGATCACCATTACCTTGACCACCGAGACCGAGGAAAAAATGCGGTTGAAGAACAAGAACATGCAGACTTCCGATACCACGCCCCACGCCCAAAGCAGGCCGACGACGGAATCGCCGATGCCAATCGATTTCCAGTAGATCGACACGAACCCGTAGAGGAAGGCGTGGCTGGCGGTGATGACGCCGACGCCGAGGGTGAAATAGAGGAAGTAGGCGTTGAAAAGGCTCGGGGCCTTGTTCTGGAGGTCGGTGGCCGACAGCGGCGAGGCCTTGCGCGGCCGTCCGATGCGCGGCGCCGCCAGCGCCGCGACCAGGGCCACGCCGAGTGCCACGAAGATAATGGCCGGAACCGCATTCGGGCTGGTGGCCGCCAGGATGAATCCGCCCGTGACATTGGCGCAGAGGTAGGAAATCGAGCCCCATTTGCGCATGGCGGTGTAGTTCGAGCCATAGCGCCGCACGCCCGACAGCGCCAGCGAATCGGCTATCGGCGAATGCGGCGTCCAGACGACGGTAAGCAGCAGCGACACCGCAAGCACGACCGCGTAGGTGGCCGGCAGGAAATAGCCGGCCGAGACGAGCATCGAGGCGCCAACCAGCGCGATATAGACATTGGCGCGATCCTTCGCACGATCGGCAAGCGCGGTCAGCACTGGCGTCGTCACCACGCGCAGGAACATCGGCGCCGCCAGGATGACGGCGATCTGCTCGGGATGAAACCCTTTCGCCTGCAACCAGAGCGGAAAGTAAGGCAGATGCGTGCCCAGCGACACGAACAAGGTCGCGAAGATCAGGCTGATGCGCAGTTCGAAATGGCTGGGCTTGACGAGTTGCTCGGGAGACAGGGGCGGCAGCGACATGAATCGATCCAATTACGCCACACGCAACGGCCTGCAACGCGGCCCGATCCCTAACACGCGGCAAGGCAGGGCGGAACTGTCTGGACTAATCGATTGGCGGCAAAGCTGTTGAAGACGCCGCCCGGTTCGAATATCCGCCTTGCGATCCCGCCGCTCAGTGGACGTGGAAGGCCAAGAAGGCCGGACTCGTCGGCCAATCCTTCACAGGCGGTCGCGCTCAGGCCGCCCGCGCCGCCCTGCCCTTGAGGTCGATGATGTCGACCGGCACCAGTACATCCTTACCGGCCGAGGATTCCGGCAGCACATGCGCCCACGTCAGGATCTCCATGCGGCCGTCGAAATGCTCGACCACTGCGGTGCAGCTTTCCACCCAGTCGCCGGTGTTGATGTACTGCACGTCGCCATAGCTCTCGATGGCGGCGTGATGGATGTGTCCGCAAATCACGCCGTTGACATGTGAGCGGCGCGCCTCCTCGGAAAGCACGGTCTGGAAAGACCCGATGAAGTTCACCGCCTTCTTCACCTTGACCTTGGCCCAGGACGAGAACGACCAGTAAGGCAGGCCGAGCAGATGGCGCAGCTTCGTCACCACACGATTGACCAGCATCGCCGCGTCATAGGCGTGGTCGCCGAGATAGGCGAGCCAGCGCTGGTTGTGCACGACGGTGTCGAACTGATCGCCATGGATGACCAGGAGGCGCCGGCCGTCGGCGGTTTCGTGGATGGCGCGGTCGGCAACGACGATGCCGCCGAAATGCACGCCCTGGAACTGGCGCGCGAATTCGTCGTGATTGCCGGCGATATAGGTGATCGAGGCGCCCTTGCGCGCCTTGCGCAGCAATTTCTGCACAACGTCGTTGTGGCTCTGCGGCCAGTGCCAGCTGCGCCGCAGCCGCCAGCCGTCGACGATATCGCCGACCAGATAGATGATTTCGGCATCGTGATAACGCAGGAAGTCGATCAGGAAATCGGCCTTGGCCGCTTTCGAGCCGAGATGCAGGTCGGAAATGAACAGGGCGCGGAAAGTGCGGGGCTCTGGGTCAGACATCACGATTTACCCTTTGCTTTCGCGTGCCTATGCCCCGATTCATGCAACAATCGTATGACGGTTGCGGTTGATCCAGCCCAAGCGCTAGCTTGCGCGCAACTCAATCAGGAGAAAATCACCATGGATCTCGGCATTCGCGGCAAGAAGGCCATCGTCTGCGCCTCGAGCAAGGGACTGGGGCGCGGCTGCGCGATCGCGCTGGCCGAGGCCGGCGTCGATCTGGTCGTCAACGGCCGCGACGCCGCGCTTCTGGCGAAAATCGCAGCCGAAATCCGCGAAAAGTTCGGGGTCAAGGTGATCGAAGTCGCCGGCGACGTGTCGAAACCCGAGGTGCAGAAGGCGATGCTCGCCGCCTGTCCCGATCCGGACATCCTCGTCAACAACAATGGCGGCCCGCCCTTGCGCGACTTCCGGGAGCTCGACCGCGCAAAGATCCTGGAGGGCGTGACTCAGAACATGGTAACTCCGATCGAACTCATCCAGGCAGTGATCGACGGCATGGCCGGGCGCGGCTTCGGCCGCATCGTCAACATCACCTCGCTGTCAGTCTATGTCCCGATCCCCGGCCTCGACCTGTCTTCCGGCGCGCGCGCCGGCTTGACCTCGTTCCTCGCCGGCGTGGCGCGCACAGTGATCGACCGCAACGTCACCATCAACAGCCTCCTGCCCGGCAAGCTCGACACCGACCGACTGCGCGGCCCGCATGAGGCCGGCACCCCGGAAGACCCTGCCGCGGCCGCCGCGCGCAAGGCGCGCATCAGCGCCGACGTACCGGCGAAACGTCTCGGCACGCCCGAGGAATTTGGCCAGATCTGCGCCTTCCTGTGTTCGGTCCATGCCGGCTACCTCACCGGCCAAAACATCCCGGTCGACGGCGGCCTCTATGTAAGCGCATTCTGACCGTCGCCAATCCAAGGAGCGTGAGGCTTACAGCCCAACCGGTTGGAATCGATTGATTATTCTCGCTCCGGCATTGTGAAGGCCGGAGCCGCTATTTGCCGTCGCGAAAACGCGCTGGCGCATGCTAAAAGGCTCCAAAGCAGTATCGCAGGGAGGGGCCGCAATGGACGGCGAGAACAAGAAAACGGCCCGGTCGGATCTCGACGAGGCAGCCCTGTTTTTCCACAAGTACCCGACGCCGGGAAAGCTCGAAATCCAGGCGACGAAGCCGCTCGGCAACCAGCGGGATCTCGCGCTTGCCTATTCGCCGGGCGTGGCGGCGCCCTGCCTGGAGATACGCGACGATCCGGCCACCGCCGCCGACTACACCGCGCGCGCCAACCTTGTCGGCGTCGTTTCCAATGGCTCCGCCGTGCTTGGGCTCGGCAATATCGGTCCGCTCGCCTCCAAGCCTGTGATGGAAGGCAAGGCGGTTCTCTTCAAGAAATTCGCCGGCATCGACGTCTTCGACATCGAGATCGACGCGCCGGAAATCGAGCGGATGGTCGAAACCGTCGCCGCATTGGAGCCGACCTTCGGCGGAATCAACCTTGAGGACATCAAGGCGCCCGAATGCTTCGAGGTCGAGGAGCGGCTGAAGGCCCGCATGGGCATCCCGGTTTTCCATGACGACCAGCACGGCACGGCCATCATCGTCGCCGCCGCCGTCCTCAACGGGCTGGAACTGGCGGGCAAGGCGATTTCCGACATCAAGATCGTCACCTCCGGGGCGGGCGCCGCCGCGCTTGCCTGCCTCAACCTTCTCGTCTCGCTCGGCGCCAAGGTCGAGAACATCTGGGTCACTGACCGTTTCGGCGTCGCCCATAAGGGCCGCGTCGAGGAGATGGATCGCTGGAAAGACCCCTATGTGAAGGACACCGAGGCGCGCACGCTTGCCGATGTCATACCCGGCGCCGACGTCTTTCTCGGCCTTTCCGCCGCTGGCGTGTTGAAGCCGGAATTGCTGCGGCATATGGCGCCGAAACCGCTGATCCTGGCTCTCGCCAACCCCAACCCCGAGATCATGCCGGAAGTGGCGAGGGCCGCGCGGCCGGACGCTATGATTTGCACGGGACGATCCGATTTCCCCAATCAGGTCAACAACGTGCTCTGTTTTCCTTACATCTTCCGGGGGGCGCTGGACTGCGGCGCCAGCGCCATCAACGAGGAGATGAAGATGGCCGCGGTGCGGGCGATCGCAGCGCTTGCTCGCGAGGAGCCCTCGGACGTCGCGGCCCGCGCCTATTCCGGCGAGACGCCGATGTTCGGCCCCGATTTCCTGATCCCCTCGCCCTTCGATCCGCGCCTCATCCTTCGCATCGCGCCGGCCGTGGCGAAGGCTGCCTGCGACACCGACGTCGCGACCCGGCCGATCACCGACTTCGCCGCCTATATCGACAAGCTGAACCGCTTTGTCTTCCGCTCCGGCCTGGTGATGAAGCCGGTGTTCTCGTCCGCCAAGGCGTCGAGCGCCAAGCGCGTCATCTATGCCGACGGCGAGGACGAGCGCGTGTTGCGCGCGGCACAGGTTGTGCTGGAGGAAGGCATCGCCGAACCGACGCTGATCGGCCGCCCGCATGTAGTGGAGGTCAGGCTGAAGCGCTACGGTCTACGCATCCGGCCTGGCGTCGATTTCGCTTTGATCAATCCGGAAGACGATCCGCGCTACCGCCACTATGTCGACCTTCTGATCGAGCTGGCCGGCCGACGCGGCGTCACTACCGAGGCCGCCCGCACCATGGTACGCACCAACAACACGGTGATCGCGGCGCTCGCGCTGAAGCGCGGCGATGCGGATGCGATGATATGCGGGCTCGAAGGCCGCTTCGAGCGACACCTGCGCAGTGTCTCGCTGATCATCGGGCCCCGCGCTGGGGTCAAGGATCGCGATCTGTCGACGCTCTCCATGCTGATTTCGCAGCGCGGCATCATTTTCCTCACCGACACCTATGTCTCCATCGATCCGTCGGCCGAGGAGATCGCCGAGATGACCGTGCTGGCGGCCGAGGAGATCAGGCGTTTCGGCATGGAGCCAAAGGCCGCCCTGCTCTCCTTCTCGGATTTCGGTTCGCGCGACGCGCCGAGCGCGTTCAAGATGCGGCAGGCCGCGGAGATCCTGTCGCGCATTGCACCGGACCTGCAGTGCGATGGCGAGATGCATGCCGATACCGCCCTGTCGGAACATCTGCGCCAACGCGTCTATCCGCATTCACGGCTCAAGGGCGAAGCCAATCTGCTGGTCTTCCCGAACCTCGATTCCGCCAACATCACGCTGACGGCGTTGGGCGCCATGATGGATGCGCTGCATGTGGGGCCGATCCTGCTCGGCACCGACAAGCCCGCGCATATATTGACGCCGTCGGTAACCTCGCGCGGCGTGGTCAACATGACCGCGCTTGCCGTGGTCGAGGCGGCGCACAAGGCGCAGGCGCTCCTAGGCCCGGGCTGAGACTGTGAAAGCCGGATTCCCCGGCAGGCATGACAATTCGGTCCCTGAGCGTGAAGCTCAGGCTGTACCGACTCTGGCATAGTCGATTAACCATGGCGGGGTAGCTTCGGGTCGATAAGGCGATTTGGAGTTTCGGATGAAAGGCAAGGGGCTGAAGCCGACCCACCTTATGGTGCTGCTTGCGGCGCTTGCGGGTTCAGGCTTCGCCGTGTCCGAGGCGCAGGCGGCTTCGCGCGTCTGCCGCCAGCTCGAAACCGAACTCGCCGCGACGCTCGGTGGCGGCGGAGGCCCGGGCCTCGTGCGCAAATATGACGACGCCATCGCGCGCCAGCGCGAGCAGCTTGCCAAGGCGCGCGGGCGGGCAAGCGATGCCGGTTGCGGCTTCACGCTGTTTTTGCGCAATGTCGGCGAATGCGCGGCGCTCAACGCCTCGATCGAGCGCATGAACGCCAACCTCGACACGCTTCAGGCGAAACGCGAGCGGCTAGCAGCCGGCGGCACGCGGCGCGATCGCGGCCGCATCCTCGCAGCGCTCGATGCCAATGGCTGCCGGGACGACGAGATCGCGACGCGACGCGACGCGCCCCAGCAAGCGGCCCGGGACAATGGCGGCAATTTTTTCGATCAGCTTTTCGGCCGCCAGGACCAGCAGCTCGAAACGCTCGATGTCCCTGACGCGCCGGACACGGCGGCGGTCCCGCTCGACGATCCGAGTGTGCGCAACTTCCGCACTATCATCAACCAGCCGGACGGCATGGACCTGCCAAGACTGGGCGGCGAGTTCCGCACGATGTGCGTGCGCACCTGCGACGGCTATTTCTTTCCGATGTCCAACGCGGCATCCGTCGGCGACTTCGAACGAGATCAGAAGAATTGCGAATCGAGCTGCCCGGGCACCGAGATGCAGGTCTTCTATTCGCCCGGAATGGCGGACGATGCGGGCTCGATGACCTCCTCGGTCACCGGCCGCCCCTACAGCGAGTTGCCGACAGCGTATCTCTATAAGCAGACCAATTACTCGCGCCCGCCCACTTGCGGATGCAACGCGCAGGCCAGCAACGGCAATTTCACCATCATCGGCGGTAACCCGCCGTCCAACCCACAACAATCGCAGCCCGAAGGCGGGGTAGCGCCGTTCGTCCCGGTTCCGGTGAACAAGCCGGATCCGGGCGCCGATCCGGAGACGATCGCCAACGCCGAAGGCGGGCTCGACCGCGAGGCGATCAGGCAGCTGATCAGCAAGACGCCGGTGTCGCCGGTCTCGGCGCTGCCGCCGGACCAGCGCAAGGTCAGGGTCGTCGGGCCAGCGTTCCTTCCCGACCCATCAGCGGCAATAGATCTGAAAGCTCCGGCCCCGAAGTCCGCCCAGTGAGCGCCAGTCTCAGCGGCATGAACAGCGACTTGCCCTTGCGCCCGGTCGCTTCCTTGATGTTGCCGGTCCAATCCTTCCAGACCGTGCCGTTCCACGGCTCCTGCGGCAGCAGATCGAATGCCTGACGGAGGAAGTCGCGGTCCTCGCCGGAAAACTCGGCCGGCTCCTGCGGGCCCTCGCTCACGATTCGCCACCAGGCGACCGCGTCCGACAGGCGGTCGAGATTGCCGCGCACGGCAAGCCAGAACGGCTCGGCCTTCTCGCCGGAGATGCCCAGCACCATCAGCCGGTCACGCGCTTCCTCGAACGGCATATGATGCATCAGCGCGCGGTTGAGCACGAAGAGTTCTTCCGGGTCGAACTTGGAGGCGGACTTGGAGGTCGCCGCCAGGTCGAAATGGCCGGCAAGCTCGTTGAGATCGTGCGCGGCGGTGACATTTTCCGAGGTGCCGACCAGCACGGCCAGCGAAGCGACCGCCATCGGCTCGATGCCGTCCTCGCGCAGGCTTTCGATCGACAGCGCGCCGGTGCGCTTCGAAAGCCCCTCGCCCGACACGGTCGTGAGCAGATTGTGGTGGCCGAAGACCGGCGGTTCGGCGCCGAGCGCCTTGAAGATGGCAATCTGCACGCCGGTGTTGGTAACATGGTCGTCGCCGCGAATGACGTGGCTGACGCCCATCTCGATATCGTCGACTACAGAAGGCAGCGTGTAGAGGTAGGTGCCGTCCTCGCGCACCAGGACAGGGTCCGACAGCGAGGCGAGATCGACCGTCTCCTCGCCGCGCACAAGGTCGTTCCAATGCACGTCCGTGCGCTCGGGCTGCAACGGATCACTGGTGAAATTGGGCAGCAGGAAGCGCCAGTGCGGGCGCCGCCCATCCGATTGGTACTCGGCCACCTGCTCCGGCGTCAGCGTCAGCGCCTCGCGGCCATAGACCGGCGGCAGGCCGCGCGTGCGGCGCACCTTGCGGCGCAGATCGAGCTCTTCCGGCGTTTCGTAGCAGGCATAGAGCAGCCGCGCCGCCTTCAGCCGCTCGACCGCCGCGTCATAGATCTCGAAGCGGCGCGACTGGTACTCGGTGACATCCGGGAAGATGCCCAGCCAATGCAGGTCATAGAGAATGGAATCGGCATATTCCTGCTTCGAGCGGGCAATGTCGGTGTCATCGAAGCGCTGGATGAAACGGCCCTTGTTGTTCATGGCGAAAAGCCAGTTGAACAGCGCGGTGCGCGCATTGCCGATATGGATGCGGCCGGTCGGCGATGGGGCAAAACGTACGGTAACTGTCATGAGCGGGGCGTAGCGGATGCTTTTGGTGTTGACAAGGCGCGCCCCCGCGCGAACGCAACAGATAGTGCAAGCCAGTTAAAATGAAAAGCCGACGGCCCGACACGCTTCGCGCCAGATTGAAAAACCGCGTCAAGTGCCTGCGAAGCCGGACTTCTCGTGTCCCCGTTATCCACATATGTGACACACAAGATGTTGGGGTCACAAAAGCTACAAAAACGAATCCTTGACGGGTCCGAACGAGTCGCTTTTTATGGGCCATGCGCTCCTGTTGCGGGCGCGACCGGAGAGTTCAGAGGCCGGTCTTTTTCCCCGGATTTTGTGCGTTTTGCCCGGATTTCCGCCCGTTCACGAGGCTGGCGGAGCGTTGGGATCAGTAGGGCTTGGGTGGGCGAAAGGGAGAATTGTCGGCCTGGAAAAAATGATCTGTTAACACTATATTTAGTGTTTGCAGGCAGGCTGGACGCTAGATAGTGTGAACCTCCCTCTACGGAGGGAATCGACAAAAGTTTCAGTTGAGGGACCCGCGAGGGTCGGCCTGCAGCCCGGACAAATGCCTGGGAAGGCGTTTGCTGTCTGCATGTCGGTACTTGCGACGAGGAGAGTGCCGGCATGGCTTGCGATGCCGGCAAACGGCGGACTGTGCTTTTCGCCTGGTGGGGCAGAAATCCCTGCGGAAAAGCGCTATATATAGACACAAAGGGACCGGACCAATGCGCATCGAGCGTCGCTTCACCAAGCCAGACCAGTCAGCTTATGCGGA
>Ga0315336_1004982_pt1 | contig 15015 bp, 16 predicted proteins | sample ASW5metaG_FD_204512 | JGI IMG/M metagenome (GOLD analysis project Ga0315336, IMG submission 204512) | Ammonia-oxidizing marine archaeal communities from Monterey Bay, California, United States - ASW #5 | ecosystem: Environmental > Aquatic > Marine > Intertidal zone | place: USA: California...
GCCGGCGAACGGCCAGATGAAACCACGAGCTCAACGGCATCAGCCTTGAACTCATCGGAATAGGTAGGTCGAGCAGACATGAGCACAATCCTTTCAAACTGTGTCTCACATCAGTAGTACACCTCAGTGTGCCTGCGGCGCGGACGATCTGCGGCGGGACGAACCACCCGAGACTCCCCTTCCGTCGTACCGGAAGCACTCCGAAAAGACCAGGACTTTGAACAACCTGAAGGACAGACCCATGACCACAAACTCCTCAGATCTGGCCCTCACGGTCGCCGTCACCCACCGTGGCGCTGGAAAAGAAGCCTTCGCGCACCTAACGCGGGGTGAATCCCTGGCCATGATTCCGCCGTTGATCCTCGAACTTTCCGGCAGGATCAGCCGCCGGGCTGCGCTCCTAGAGGCGTCATCAATCGACGCGGCCCACAGTTCCGATGACCTGGCCGCCCTCGCCTGGATTCAGCAATCCCTGGAAGATGTTGAAGCCACCATCATGGGACTGTCGGAGGTAAACCGCCGCCGTTCTGCAGCGTTCCACGGTCCTGCCCCTTCTTCTGCCGGAAGCCTTGGTCCCCTAGGTTCCGCCGGGGCCGCCGGGATTTGGGCCCTGGCTTGATCATGCCGGCGGGCTGCCGCTCCTCCGTTCCGTCCCAGGGACATTTGGCGTGTCCCAAAGTACTGATCACCGCCCTCAGATTAAGGATTTGACCATGCACGCAGCACCCGGTTGTCTCGTCGTCGCCGTTCACACCCGAAAAGAACTGGACGCCGCCCTGGATGAAGCGGTGGATCTGCTGAAGCCGGCGGCGATGGCTGAACACGTCGGCATCTCGGTGGCCCGCCTCGCCCCGGGCCGCTATGAAGCGCGCCTGGACAGCGACGTTCCACGCGGTGTGACACTCGAAAGGTGGGGGAGCGGGCTGCGATGAACGGACAGCAGAGCGATCTCTCCGGCGCGCCGGCTGGCAGCGTTTTTAGCATGGTCTGCCCCGCCGCCCGCCAGGCCGGCTGTTCCCTGCGTACGGCGGCTCTCGGCGCAGCGCCGGGGAGGAATGGGTTGAAAGAGTCGCTGACAGAATGCGAAATCGAAGTCTTCCTGTCCCTGGCCCGCGGGCACCGCATCGCTGTGAGGGATCATGAAACCGGGGCATTGTGGTACGGGCGGGTTGACATGACGTTTCCGGAACACGGATTTGTCTGGGTCATCACGGACGTCGGTGAGCGGAAGTTGCTCGACGTTGGCGTGCACACAATCTGGCGGCCGGAGGAGTCCGGCGCCTGCGGCCGCGTTCGCCGGGAAGCCGGTCGCCTTGGGCCTTCGACGATGAGCAGGGTGAGGGCCGTCTGACGCCGGGGGCAGGGCGTGGCCGCATGCAGCTGCGGCGTGGTGCGGCAGGAAAGAGGTCAGGGCCTCTTTGAATTGGTCGCGACCAAGCAACCAATACCCAAAAGAGACCCTGACATGAATAACTCTATGTCGTGTTCCGGTGGCCGCTGGTGCACGCGCGCGGATGCGCTGCTCGGTGTCGAGGGCGTCCGCGTCAGCTCCGTCACGGCAACCGGTACCGGCCTGCTTCTGGGCGTCGAAACCGGGGAGAACGTCACCGGCTGCGCCGACTGCGGCGTCATCGCGGTCGGGCATGGACGCCGCCAGGTCCGTCTCCATGACATTCCCTGTTTCGGCCGCCCGGTGCGGCTGCTGTGGGCCAAACGTGTCTGGCGGTGCCCGGACCCGGACTGCCCGAGAACGACGTTCACAGAGGAGCACCCGCTGGCAGGACCACGGGCGAAGCTCACCGCCAGGGCCGCCGGGTGGGCGACCGATGCGCTCCAGCATTTCGACACCTCGGTCTCCGCCTTGGCCCATCAGCTCGGCGTCTCCTGGCACACCGTCTGGGACGCGGTCAGGATCGAAGCCACCCGGCGGATCGCATCGACCGGCCGGCTGACCGGGGTAGATGCGCTCGGGGTCGATGAGCATGTCTGGTCCCACACCGGCCCGCCCGGAACCGGCATGGTCACCGGGATCGTGGACCACACCCGCGACCCCGCGGGGGTGGTGCACGCCAGGTTGCTTGACCTGGTTCCGGGCCGGTCGGGGAAGGCCTATGCGGACTGGCTCAAAGAACGCGGCGCAGGGTTCACTGCCGGGATCAAGACCGCCGCGCTGGATCCGTTCCGCGGCTACGCGAACGCGATCCGTGACGAGCTGCCCGAAGCCATCGCCGTTCTGAACGCGTTCCATGTCGTGAAGCTCGGCTCGGCCATGATCGACGAGGTCCGCCGCCGGGTCCAGCAGGACACCCTGGGACACCGCGGCCGCAAGGGCGACCCGCTCTACGGAATCCGTCGAACCCTGCAGATCGGCGCCGAACACCTCACCGACAAACAAGCCGCCCGGCTCGATGCTAAGCTCAGCGCCGGGGATCACGGCCACGAAGTCACCCTGGCCTGGCAGTGCTACCAGAAGCTCCGCAACATCTACCACGCCCGCCCGGAGCGGGGCCGGGAACTCGTCAACGAAGTAATCACATCATTCCCGACCTCCCCATCCCGGAAGTCGCCCGACTCGGGCGGACACTCAATGGAAGACAGCGATCCTAGCCTACTTCGACACCCACGGCGCTTCCAACGGACCCACCGAAGCGATTCAATGGCGTCATCGAAACCACCCGCCGAATCGCCCGCGGCTTCCGCAACTTCACCAACTACAGACTCAGATGCCTACTGGCCGCCGGCGGCCACCGCCCCTACCGGAACAAACAGACCAACCATGCCTAAACGCGAAGCCGCTTTAAGTCTTCTAGACCAGGCGCCCCTGGAGTTCTTCTGCGGCTGCCCGGAGCATGCCCCCGAGGTCGCTGCGAAGCTCCTCCGACATGCGGTGGGCCGGCACAGATACGTTGATTCCGTAGACAGTGCCGCTTGGGCCGGCAACCGCGGCGGCGACCGATGTCACCCCGTCTTCGCTCTCTTCGCGGCTATTTGCGTAACCCCTGTGCCGGATTTCGTCGAGCTCCCTTTCAAGGTCCGACCTGGAGGTAATTGAGTTGGTAGTCAGCTTGGGGAGTTCCTGCCCTGGGTACAGATTCCGCAGCTGCTTCTCACCGAGGAGGCTCAGCATCGCTTTACCAGTCGCAGTGCAGTTTGCTGGCAAGGTGAGGCCCTGGCGGGAACCGACGCGGACCGCTCGCCTGCTTTCGATGGCGTCGATGAATTGGACGTCAGTCCTCTCAAGCCTGGCGAAGTGGACGGTTTCTCCCGTTTGTTCGAAGATCCGCTCGAGGACCGGCCGGGCCAGTGTCCGGATGTCCACCTGCCGTCTGATCGCAAAGGCAATCGAGCTCAGCGCCTGCCCAGGTTCGTAGGCCCGGGTCGCCGGGTTCTGCCGAACGAAGCCACGGTAGAGAAGCATGCCCATCAGCCGGTGCGCCGTCGACGACGCCACGCCCAAGTAAGTGCTGGCATCGGTCAGCCTGATGCTGGGCTGGGTTTCGAACAGCAGGAGCAGCCGCAGGGCGTTATCAACAGACTCGATGGGGTATTGCGGCGGCGGACCGTATTTGGATCCGTCTTCTGTCTCTGTCGATCGCATGCCTTGTATCGTACCCAGCGTCGGCGGGACTGTCGGCACTGCCGCGCTGGCCGGCTTCATGGGCTGACGCTCAGCCGGGCGAGCTCGTGTCGCCAGGCGGTCGCGATGTTGAACGGCCCTCCGAGATCTGGCAGCTCCGCCATGTCGGGACCGGGAAGGTCGTGCAGCTGCCCTCCGGCTGCTGTGATCTGAAGCGACAGGCCTGCCAAGGTGTTTACGCTGATGGCTTGGAGGACCGCCTGCTCCATCGTCGGCGCCGCGCTGGTGAGGCCGTGTCCGCGCAGCAGCACCACGGGCCGATCGCCCATGGCGTCGAGCATTTCCGCTGCGAGCTCGCGGTTTCGCACGAGCACTCCTCTGGGGTAGACGGGTATTCCGTCTGCCGCCAGGCGGGTGCCCGGGATGTCGAACGCCCCGACGATCGGCCGGATAGCGAGCCCTGCCAAGTCGGCGGCCACGACCTGCGGGGGGGGTATTGCGGCGGCGGACCGTATTTGGATCCGTCTTCTGTCTCTGTCGATCGCATGCCTTGTATCGTACCCAGCGTCGGCGGGACTGTCGGCACTGCCGCGCTGGCCGGCTTCATGGGCTGACGCTCAGCCGGGCGAGCTCGTGTCGCCAGGCGGTCGCGATGTTGAACGGCCCTCCGAGATCTGGCAGCTCCGCCATGTCGGGACCGGGAAGGTCGTGCAGCTGCCCTCCGGCTGCTGTGATCTGAAGCGACAGGCCTGCCAAGGTGTTTACGCTGATGGCTTGGAGGACCGCCTGCTCCATCGTCGGCGCCGCGCTGGTGAGGCCGTGTCCGCGCAGCAGCACCACGGGCCGATCGCCCATGGCGTCGAGCATTTCCGCTGCGAGCTCGCGGTTTCGCACGAGCACTCCTCTGGGGTAGACGGGTATTCCGTCTGCCGCCAGGCGGGTGCCCGGGATGTCGAACGCCCCGACGATCGGCCGGATAGCGAGCCCTGCCAAGTCGGCGGCCACGACCTGCGGGGGGTGGGCATGCACAACGGAGTTGATATCCGGGCGCCGCCGCAGCAGCTCGGTGTGCAGAGGCAGCTCGTTGGGGACCGTGTAGCCGCTGTCGAGCTCGCCTTCGGCGGCGGGATTGCCGTCGAGGTCGACCAGCCGGATGTCGTTGGCTTCGGTGTGCGCGAGGCCACGCTCCTTGGGACCCCTGCAACGGACCAAGAGCTCGTTCTCCCCCGTTCGCGCACTGATGTGGCCGAGGATTCCGTCGGCGAGGCCGCGGCCGGCCAGGACCCGGCAGGCCATTGCGATGGCCTGCCGTTGCTCTTCGTGGACCACCGGCGGCTGACTTCCCCGCATCAGAGTGCCGCCGTCGGCCGGGGCTCGAGCAGGAGCTCGAGTTTGTCGCGCAGTTCCTGCACGCCGATCCCTGATCCCATGCCGCGGCGGCAGGCAAGCAGGGCCTTCGGCCAGTTCACGATCGCGGCACCGTACAGTTCCACTCCGTCGGTGGTGTAGAGCGCTGCGAACCGACCGTGCAGCTCAGGGTCTCCGATGAGGACATGGTCGGCGTTGCCTCCCACGCGACCGACGACCTGGATTTTCCAGTCGTGCTGGTCGCTCCAGACGTATTCAACCGGTGTGTACTCGCGGGGACTGTCCGGATGGGTGATGTTGTGGGCGACGCATGAGGCTTGCTCAACCGCGTTTGTCCAGTGCTCGATCCGGATGTCCGCACCGTGCTTCTGATGCCGCCAGCGCGCCACGTCGCCGACGCCATACACGTTCGGGGCGTCCACAGCCCTGCAGAACTCGTCCAGCACGACGCCGTTGTCCACCAGCAGTCCCGAGGAGGCCAGCCAGGCGTCGTTGGGAACCGCGCCGATCCCGATGAGAACGGTGGCGGCTTGTACTGTCTGGCCGTTGGTAAGCCTGACGCTGAAGGACCCGTGCTCGCCCTCAATGGCCTCGACTCCGGTGCCAAAGATCGTGGTGACGCCGTTGTTGCGGTGGAGTTCTCCAAACAGCTGTGCGATTTCGGCGTTGAAGATGCGGCTCATTGGTATGGGCATCGGGTCGATGACTGTCACTTCCAGACCGAGCGTACGTGCCGTCGCGGCTGCTTCGGCACCGATGAAACCGGCGCCGATCACTGCCAGTTCCCCGCCTTTGAGGAGGTCGGCGCGCAGTTTCCGGGCATCGTCCAGGGAACGGAGCACGTGGATCCCGGGCCGTTGGCCCCAGGGTGAGGGTCGGGCAGATGCGCCCGTGGCGATCACAAGGTTGTCGAAGTGTAGGGGTTCGTGGTCCTGGAGGTACAACAGGTTTCCGGCGACATCGATGCCTGTGGCGGCGTGCCCGAGCAGCAGCCGGATGCTGGCTTCCTCCGCCTGCTCGCGGGTAAGGAGGCGGATGGACGACTCCTCTGCTTTGCCGGAGAGGACGGATTTGGACAACGGCGGCTTGTCGTACGGGAGTTCCGTCTCAGCACCGACGAGGACGATGTCGCCTTCATACCCCTCCAGGCGCAGGGACTGGGCAGCACGCACGCCGCCGGTTGAGGAGCCGACGATAACTGTGGTCGTGTTCATCAGTCCTCCACTACTAGGGCGGACACCGGGCAGCTGCGGGCAGCCTCGGTGACACGGGAACGCTCGGCCTCGGGAACTTTGGTCCTGAGGAGAACAACGATTCCGTCGTCATCCAGATCAAAGTAGTCGGGTGCCCCAACGACGCAGTTGGCGTAGCCCTGGCAGGCTTGCAGATCTGCTTTTACGGTAGGCATTGTCAATCTCCTTGGCCTCTAGATGTTGTTTTTGTTCTGGGGCGGCTGCTCGTCCTCGGTGACAAGCGGCCCGAACGGATGCCCGATCATGGCCGAGAAGGTTGCCGGCGCCTGCCAGGTGAGGGCTTCCAGCTCCAGGGGGCACAGGGACACCCACTGGCCGGAGCGCGGGGACTTGATCATCAGCCGCGAGCCGTTCCGCGTCTCGACGCGGCTTACCTGGACTTCGGAGAATTCGTTGGCGATCACGATCGGAGCGCCGTTGACCCGTGCTTCCAGCCGGTCGCGCTCCTCCGCCGCTCGAATGGCGGCAAGGCGGTCCTCCTCTTCGCCTTCCCATTCGAGTTTCATAGGAATATGGCCAGATTCTGCATCCGGATGACCGCCTCGTCGACCATGATGGTGCGGCGGGCGAGCTGCCAGCCGGAGCCGGTGCGGCGCAGCAGATCCTCCCTGCCTGCCGACACGGTCGCGGCCTCGCGGACGTCGCCCCGGCTGCGGAACAGCAGGACCGCCGAATCCACGATGATCTCATCCGGGTTACCGGTACGGAACGTCCGGACGTTGGTGACGTAGTGGCGCAGCCGCGACGGAGGGTCTTCGGTCCAGGCGTGTTCCGTGGCGAAGCGCGCCGCCCTGCGGCTCAGCGAGTACTTGTTTTCATCCATGTGCGCCATCCCGGGAGACGTGCTGTAACCGGCCCCGAGGGCAGTGGTCACCCTCACCGGCATGAGATAGTGCACGTCGTCCGTGAGGCGGCTCAGCCACTCGTCGTACTCCTGTGCGTCGAGCAAATAGGATTCATCGACAAGCCACTTGTGGGCTTGCAGATGAAGTTCATCATTGAACGGCAGGGAGTCACCCGTCCTCTGAGTACGGGGGGCGTGCCCTCCCAGCACCGACTGCTCCGAGAGAGATTTGTTGCTGCGTTCGGTTACGGCTTCAATACCCACGGCTAGCCCTCCTTCGAAACGGTCATTGCCGGGGCGTGCCCGTTGTGCTCAGCGGGAGCCGGGAAAGAATCCGGGGTGTCAGACGGACAGTCCTGCACCGGATTGCTGCCGACGTGCACCTGGGCCGCTTTTTCCATCGGTCGTTCAAGATGGTTGGCCCATCGCAGGAGCAGTTCACGCTGGTTGTATTCGCTGTATCCGACGCGGGTCGAGCCGGGGCCGGAGTACTGCTCGGGGGTCAGGGGTTCGACGACGTTCTGTCCGTTTTCCAGCATGCCCATGCGGCTGTTCAGCAGCAGGCGCCGTGCCATCGGGCCGCCGGCGGTGCTGGTCAAGGAAACCCAGTTTTCCACGTCGTCCTGCTCGAACATGCCGCCGCTGCCAAAGCACATGAGATAGGCCTTGTAGGAAAGTGCCTTAAACTCTTCGGGCGCGTTCTTGTCGACGGCGAACCACGATACGATCTCGGTCTCGTCTTCACTGATTGGCTGCCACTGCCGGATGGAGATGAACGGGAGCACTTCATCGGAGTCTTCTTCGACCCGTGGCCAGTTGTGCACGAAGCTCATGTTCGGGAACACCGACGCCGCCGACACCATGAACCCGTCCTTGCCCACGACGTCGAGCTGCTCCTGGCTCCACTGCTCTTTCATGCGGGCGATCATCTCGTCCGGGTAGCCCACGTAGCGGAGGCGGTCCTCCAGGCTTCCTTCGGGAAGCTTGTAGGTAGTTCCGCCGCCGTTGCCGGCCCAATAGGTTGTCCCGTCCTTGCGCTTTTCCGCCTTTGGTTCGCGGAACAAACCAATTTCGACGACGGAGGTGTGGGTCTGGGGGGTGTGATACATGTCGCCGGCGAAGTTTTCGGCTCCGATTTTCCAGTTGGCCTTGACCCGCCACCGCTGCGGCCCGCGCAGTTCAATCCCGCCGGAGCTTTGCTTCGTGTAGTAGTCCATGTAGAACTTGAAGTCACCCAGGAAGTCCTCCAACGGCTCTGCGTCAGGATCCAGGCTGACGAAGATAAGGCCGTTGTAGATGCCCAGGGAAGGAGCAGGCAGCAACGTCTGCCCCTGCTTCTTGAAGCCCTCTTCGCCGCCGTATGCCTCTTTGTGGAAGGGCAGTCCGACTATGCGGCCGTCGTTACGGTAGGACCACCCGTGGTACGGGCAACGGAAGTGGGAAGCGTTTCCCATCTCCGTGCGGCAGACCTGCATGCCGCGGTGAAGGCACATGTTGAACAGTGCCCGGATTTCTCCATGTTCATCACGGGAAATGATGAATGAGTCTTCCAGGACGCGGCGCACCACGTAGTCGCCAGCTTCGGGCACCTCGGATTCGTGGGCGACGAAAAGCCAGCTGCGACCAAAGACCCGCTCCTTTTCAAGCTCGAAGATCTCTTTGTCGTTGTAAATGTGTGCAGGGATCATGCCCTGCCGTACATCCTGAATCACGCCGCTGTGGTCAGTCATTGATGGATCTCCTTGTCCGGGCCGGCAAGACGCCAGTCATCTCTGGTAATCAGAGATAGTTTCTTTTAGAAAGAGAATGACTTAAAGTGTGGCGTTCGTCAAGCCCCCGACGAGACTCATCTAAAGTGCTCGCGAAAGAGGAATAGTCAAATCCTGTGGATCGGGGGTCGTCAGGCGACCTCGGACACCGGAGTGTCGGGCGAGGGTTCCGGGGTGATGTCGACCGGCCGTTCGAGGAGCTTGCCCTTGTGGAACAGCGCGCCCGCTCGCACCAGTGCGACCAGCTGCGGTGCGTTGACCGCCCGCCACCGCGACTGCGCGGCCTCGATCAGCTTGTAGGCCATCGCCATCCCCGCCGCTCGTGAACCCGGACCCTTGGTCACCCTGGTCCGAAGCCGCACCGTCGCAAAAGTCGATTCGATCGGATTCGTCGTACGCAGATGCACCCAATGCTCGGCCGGATACCGAAAGTACTCGAGCAACACATCGGCGTCATCGACGATCTTCTTCACTGCCTTCGGATATTTCGCACCGTAGTCCTGTTCGAACGCCGCGATCGCGATCTGCGCCTTGTCGATGTCCTCGGCTCCGATGATCTCCTTCATCGCCGCCAACGCGCCGGGATGCGCGGACTTCGGGAGTGCTGCAAGGACGTTGGATTGCTTGTGGAACCAGCAGCGTTGTTCGCGGGTGTCGGGGAACACTTCCCGCAGTGCCTTCCAGAATCCCAGCGCGCCGTCCCCGATCGCGAGCACCGGGGCCCGCATTCCGCGGCGGCGGCAGTCCCGCAGCAGATCGGCCCAGCATTCGGTGGATTCGCGGTAGCCGTCGGCCAGGGCGACGAGTTCCTTACGTCCGTCGGCCCGCACCCCCAGCATGACCAGCAGACAGAGTTTCTCCTGCTCGAGCCGCACCTTCAGGTGGATGCCGTCGACCCACAGGTAGACGTAGTCGACTTGCGAGAGATCCCGCTGTCCGAAGGCTTTCGCCTCGTCCTGCCACTGCGCGGTCAGCCGGGTGATCGAGGCCGGCGACAGGCCGGCACCGGAGCCGAGGAACTGCTCGAGGGCGGGCCCGAAGTCGCTGGTCGACAGGCCGTGCAGGTACAGCAGCGGCAACACCTCGGACACTTGGGTGGACCTGCGGGCCCAGGCCGGCAGGATCGCCGACGAGAACCTCTTACGCTGGCCTGTCTCGGGATCGATGCGCTTGTCGTTGACCCGTGGCGCCTTCACCGTCACCGCACCGGCGGCGGTCATCACGTCGCGTTCGGTGTGGTAGCCGTTGCGTACGACGAGGCGGTGGCCGTTGTCGTCGACTTCACCGGCGTGCCGGGCGATGTAATCGGCGACCTCGGCCTGCAGGGCTGCGGCGAGCATCTGCCGGGCACCGTCGCGAACGATCTCATCGAGCAGCGACCGGCCTGCACCGGCGGCGTCGCCGGCCTCGTTCGGGTCTCGGCCTTCGTGTACTACCGTGAGCACGGGCGTGCCTTCCCGCCAGCGCGCCAACGCTGGTCTTGATCAGAATCCTGTTTCGTCAAAGATCATCATCCGGGAAGGTGCGTCCTCCCGGGATCCACAGGTTCTGATCATTGCTCCTCGCGAAATGGGGTGCGTGCCTAATACGAAAGTAAGGTGGGTCAGGCTGCCTCCTGGTTACTTAAGGTGACGTTGTAGCCGAGTTCTTGGAGGCGGCGGATGGCGTTGTTCTTGGTGCGGGTGGGGTCCTTTTTGGTAAAGAAGTCGGATCCTGGGTCGTGGTAGCACTCGCCGTCCGCGAGCATGTGCCAGACGGCGGTGAGGATGGAGTGTTGGGTGGCGACGATGGCTTTCATCTTGCCGCGGCGCACAATGAGTCTCTTATAGCGTGCCCCGAGGTAGCTGTTCTTGGGGTTTCTGGAAATCGACAAGGCCGCGACGCCCAGAGCGCCCTTGAGATAGCGGTTCCCAGGTCGGGTCCTGGTGGACTTTGCCCGGCCGGCAGACTCGTTGGATCCTGGGCTTAGGCCCGCCCAGGATGCGAGTCGGCCCGGGCTCTGGAAGGAGCTCATGTCTGCCCCGGTTTCGGCGATGATGACATCGGCCACGAGGGTGGAGACCCCGGGAATGGTAGCTAGAAATTCCCGTGCCGTTTGAAAGGGTTCCATCGCCTCGTTGATGCGGGTGGTGAGTTCCTCGACGCACCGAGTGATGGAATCGATGCGTTCCAGATGCATGTTGCAAAGATAAGCATGGTGCACCTCGAAGCGTCCGGTCAGCGCCTCTACGAGCTCGGGAACCCGCACGCGCATGCGCCCCCGAGCCAGGTCAGCCAACACCTGCGGATCCCGCTCACCCTTGATAAGTGCCTTGAGCATGGCCCGGGAGGAGACACCCATCAGGTCCGAAACATGGTCCGAGAGCTTAAGGCCGGTAGACTCCAGAAATTTCTCCAGTCGTTGGACTTCCCGGGTCCGGTCCTGGGTGGCGATGGTTCGTGCCCGGGTCAAATCCCGAAGTACGCGGATCGGTTGAGGCGGGACAAAACAAGGGCGCAGCAGCCCGTGCGCACCGAGCTGAGCTAACCAGGAAGCGTCGGACACGTCAGTTTTTCGCCCGGGAATGTTGCGGGCCGCCTTCGCATTGACGAGCATCACTGGCAGGAGGTCCTCCATCAGGTAGTAGAACGGCTTCCAGTAATCACTGGTTGCCTCCATGACCACCGTGGTGACCTTCGCGGCGACCAGCATGTCCCGCAGGGCGAGGATCTGATTGGTGGTGGAACCCCAGGTGGTGACCTCGGTGGAAAAAGTCCCGGCACGCTTGCCCGGGGACCGGATGGCGACCTTCGCGTCACCCTTGGAAATATCAATGCCCGCGGCACGTTCATGAACCAAGTCCACGGGACACCTCCTAACCTGCTTGTTTCAATGGGTGGTGATGCCTGCCATGTAGAGGGTGGAATTAAATCAGGACTCTAATACTCGTGCTCACAGCAACAATCCACGGTTCCCGTGGAACCCTCCGCACCACGCTCATTTACGGGCCAAACAACAGCACCAAGGAACGACCGGCGTCGGACACGGCAGACACCACCATCATCCCGCTGAGCCATCCGATTCACCAGAGGCAAGGTGCGTCAAGAGGGACTTTCGACACCCACGGCGCGCAGCGGCGCTGGCACGCTCATTTGGGAAATGCTCGCGAAATCTCTGGTGCATGGTCGGGTGCTTTGGTGTGCTGGAGGGATGTATGGGTTGACGTTGTCTGCGCGCAGGGAAATCACTAAGAAGGAAGCCGGCGCGTATGTGGCGGCGTCGAAGAAGGCCAAGGGCGAGATCCTGGACCGGTTGGTGGCGGAGGTGGGCTGGTCGAGGGCGAATGCCCGGCGGCAGCTGGGCAGGGCCTTCAAGCGGCGGGGCCCGGCCCGTATGGAGGTGCGCAAGCCGAGACCGCCGACGTATGGCTATGACACGGTGAAGGTGCTCCAGCAGGTCTGGGTCGTGGCTGGGCAGCCCTGCGGGAAGTACCTGGCCGCGGTCATGGGCACCACACTGGCCAACATGGACGCCCATATCCGCGCTGGCGCTTTCGGGAGGGTGCGGGCCCGTTACAGCCCCGCAGTGCATGACCAGTTGCTGGCGATGAGCGCGGCAACGATCGACCGGCTGCTGGCACCGTTCAAGCTCTCGATGTATCCGGACGGGAAGTCCACGACCAGGTCGCGGCGGAACCAGTACACCGAGTCGATCCCGATCATGTCCCGCATCCCGGATATTGACTGGCAGCCTGGCCTGGTTGCCATCGATACGGTCGCGCATTGCGGCAACAATGCCAAAGGCCAGTACGCATTCACACTGACCGCCACGGACGTGTACACCGGCTGGACCAGCAACCGGGCGATCAAGAACAAAGCCGCCAAATGGGTGGTCAAGGCGATGGATGAAATCCTGGACGAATTCCCATACCCCATCGACCACATCCATAGCGACAACGGCTCTGAATTCCTCAACGATCCGGTCACTACCTGGTGCAATGCCCATAACATCCGCATGACCCGGTCCCGGCCCCACCACTCCAACGACAACCCGTTCGTGGAGCAGAAAAACGAGGCCGTCGTCCGCCGCTCGGCGTTCAACTACCGCTACGACACCGATGCTGAATTGGGGCTCCTGAACGAGCTCTGGCCGCTGGTGAACCTGCGCAAAAACCTGTTCCTGCCCACCAAGAAAGTCACCGGATATCACCTGAGCCGCAAGGGGAAGTCAGTGCGCAGCTACGACGACCCGCGGACCCCGGCAGACCGGATCAAGGACACCGGGATCATGCTCGAACCCCAACGTCACTACCTGGACGAGCTCTACGCCAGTCTGGACCTGGCCGGCCTGACGAACCGGATCAACGAGATCCAGCAGCGACTCATCCGGCTGGCCGCCGCCAAGACCTACTCCCAAGCACCCCACGCAGCATGAGACTTTCGCGAGCACAATAGATGAGGCACGCAGGAATCATTTGGCGAGCATCTTGACATGAGGCACCACGGCCCCAGTCGGCCGAGTGGCCGAGGCCCCGCCGGACCGCGTCCGTTGGCCGGGATTCAGTGACCGTTTTCCGCAGCATCTGAGTCCCGCGCAGCAGTTTCGCCCATATCCAGGCGGGCCAGATCGTTCATGTCGTCGGCGGTCAGGGTGAAATCGAACGCAGAGATGTTCTCTCTCAACCAGACGGGGTCCGAAGCCTGCGGGATGGGCACCAGGTCCTGCTGAATGTGCCATCGCAGCAGGACCTGGGCAGGTGACCTGTTCAGACGGTCGGCGATGGCCACCACAAGGGGGTTCGCACGCAGTCCGGATTCACGGCCGATCGGGCTCCAGGATTGGGTGAGGATTCCCAGCTCCCGGTGGACCGCACGCGGTTGTGTGCGCGCCAGAGCAGGACTTAGCTGAATCTGGTTGACGTCCGGAACGACTCCGGTCGCTTCGATGATTTTCCTCAGGTGGGCCGGCTTGAAGTTGGAGACGCCGATGGCCTTGACGGCGCCTTCCTCTAACAGGGTTACAAGGCCTTTCCATGCCTCCGCATACGCGCCAAGCGCCGGCACCGGCCAATGGCACATGAACATGTCCAGATAGTCGACCCTAAGCTTCCGCAGGCTTTCGTCGTACGCCCGACGGACGCCGTCGACGCTGTGGGACTCCTTGTTGAACTTGCTGGAAATAAAGAGTTCCGCCCGCGGGACGCCGGCGGTTCTGATGCCGCGGCCCACGGCTTCTTCGTTGCGGTATTGAACGGCCGTGTCGACCAGCCTGTAGCCGGTCTGCACGGCACAGCGGACGGCTTGCTCGCATTCGGCGTCCAGCATCGGCCATGTTCCGAGGCCGATCCGCGGCATACTGTGTCCGTTCAGCAAGGGCAGCCTTGAGGTCGCACCTGGTCTCGGAGCCGTACTCGTTTCATTTATCATCGGAGGGCCTCGTCTTTCGGATCTGTCGATAGTTTGCTAAACGGCTGAAGCCTCAGCTCTTTATGTTTGGGCCATCACGGGTGCGGTCAGCTCAAGGTAGGCGTTTGCCTCCTGCAAGCCAACGCCGCCGCCACACTTGTTGTCGATGTCGAACAGACTGGCCAGATGCGGCAGCTCGGCACGGTCGCCGTAATCCAGCAAGTGAAGCACAACGCATAACTGCTGTCCAGATGTTAATTCCGTTCAGCAGAGAACTGGCGAGATCTGCCGGTGTGGCAGTGGTAGCCGCCCGCCCAGCGCCGTCTGGCCTGTAATCCTCGCCAGTGGGGGCCATTAAACGCATCGCCATGAGATAGCTTCGGATAGGGCCAAGCCTCCCGGAGACCGCCTCCCTTTTGAAGAAGAGCGACCCGGGCCATGTCGAGGCGTTGGCCCGGGCTTTGTCCGTGCTGAAGGCCTATCAGCAGCCAGGACAGGCCATTGTCGGTCTCGGATGTTGCCGAGTTCGTCGGGATCGCCAGGACCGCGGCGGGGCGATTCATCCTCACCCTGGAATACCTGGGTTATCTGTCCTACGACGCCAGTGGCTATTCCTTGCGGCTAGCAGTGCTGGAGATCGGGGATGCCTATCTGCTGAGCCATAAGCTGCTGGCGGTGGCCCATCCGCACCTTGAGCAATGATCAGAACCTGTGGATCCCGGGCGGGCGTGCCTTCCCGGAAGATGATCTGCAAGGAATCCGAATTCTGATCAAGACCAGCGTTGGCGCGCTGGCGGGAAGGCACGCCCGTGCTCACGG
>Ga0315336_1004983_pt1 | contig 15015 bp, 13 predicted proteins | sample ASW5metaG_FD_204512 | JGI IMG/M metagenome (GOLD analysis project Ga0315336, IMG submission 204512) | Ammonia-oxidizing marine archaeal communities from Monterey Bay, California, United States - ASW #5 | ecosystem: Environmental > Aquatic > Marine > Intertidal zone | place: USA: California...
TGGGCCTTATTGACAATGACCAGGACGGACGGCCGGATGATAAGCACTTATGGAACAAGTGGAAAGAAAAGGTAAACAACGAGAATCGCTTGGTGCTTTATGTGACAGAGCAAAAGGCAAAGTACAAGTCATTCGATGGCGCACATCCCAGCGTATATCATCAAGGGTGGAGCTCTTTCCGAGATGGTGAACGATTGCATCTCAGTAATATTCAAGAGGAATTGTTCCATTTCCTTCAGAGATACTTCTGGGAAATGGAATACCCGGAAGCATTCGGCCTTGATAGAAATCCGCGCAGCATTGCGCATCATGCGGCTGTGAAAGCTGTCACAAACAAGCATTACGTCTACGACCAGAACTGCGTTTCAGACAGCGGCTGTCTGGTCCCTGAATTCTTCTTTTGTGCTATGACTGATGTTATGGAAGGCTGGCAGGGTGACGGTTTTGATGCGCCGGGACAGGCTGAATGGCGATTGAAAGGGAATCGTGATGCGATCCGCAAGAATTATCCGGATATGATGGAAATGATTCTGACAATGCAGAATCGCGGGAAGCTTCCCAAGAAATGGCCCAGTTTCTTTCTCATCAAGGACCGCGGAACGATACGCAGCTCTACAAAAAACCATTCGAGGCAGAAGTCCGTGTGCGTTCCAACTTCGAAAGATTGGTCTTCCGAGCAAAAGGGCGAGCGAAAGGGGACACCCACACTCCAGACCACAGGCGGATGTCGTGACGTGAGAGAAGAGGGTATGGGCCATGGGAATGAGGCCGGCCGAGGTACCTCGGCCTCGTGCCTCAGATGCACTCGGCGACCCAACTGCAGCGCAGCCGGCCGGTGAGGATCAAGTTTGCGCGGCGCTGCCGGGCCGGCAACTCGAGTCGGGATGAGCTGTTTATCTACGGCGATGTCAAGTGGTTACGTTGATCCATTCCACCAGGCAGGCGGTCATGTTCGGAATCGGGACGGACGAAAGTTGGGTGTCCCCTTTGTGGTTGGTCTCCGGCCTGGTGGAAATCTGGGAGAAGCTGAACGGAGAAATGAGTGAGCCGCTGTTTTGATTCAAGGCCGACTTGCGTATCGACCAATTTCAATCAACTCCATCTCGATCGAACGAATGTGATCAAATCGATGAAACGACTATCAACCCTGCTACTGTTTCCTTTCCTTGCTGCCACCGCCAATGCACAGGAATTCGAATCGCTCTTTAACGGGAAAGACCTCTCCGGCTGGGCCGGAAAGACGGAATTCTGGTCCGTGAAGGACGGCGCGATCTTCGGCCAGACCACGAAGGACAAGCCGACAAAAGGCAACACGTTTCTTGTCTGGCAGGGTGGTGAGGTTGCCGACTTCGTCTTCAAGGCGAAGGTCCGCTTTGCGGGAAACAACTCGGGAGTGCAATACCGTAGCGAGCTGGTCGGGAAAGCAGAGGACTTTGTCGTCAAAGGTTATCAGGCGGATTTACATCCGAAGCCCGAGTACTTCGGGATGCTTTACGCCGAGAAGTGGCGGGGGATTGTGGCCCGGCGTTTTCAGCGGGTCGTGGTTGGGGCTGACGGCAAGGCACAGGTCGTCGGTGAAGTTGGCGACAAGGACCAGAAGCTTGCCAATAATGATTGGAACGAGCTGACCATCATCGCTGTTGGCAATCGGCAGATTCATCAGGTCAACGGCGTGACCACGATGGACCTGACGGATAACCATCCGGAAGCGAAGCGGAAAGGGATCCTCGCTCTGCAGCTTCACGCTGGAGCGCCGATGACGGTCGAGTTCAAAGGCATCGGGCTGCGTCATCTCAAAGGCAAAGACGCGAAGGCCGCGATCGATGCCGTGACCGAGAAAGCCGGCAACAAGGCGACTCCGATTGAACGCATCAGGGTTGCGAAGGGGTTCAAAGCCGAACTGCTGTACTCAGTACCCGCCGATACGCAGGGATCGTGGGTCAACCTCTGCACGGACAACAAAGGGCGGCTGCTGGTCAGCGATCAGTTCGGCGGGCTGTATCGGATTACGCCGCCGGCCATCGGAGAAACTGTCAGCGCCGCTGACGTGCAACCTGTGCCTGCCGATATCCGAGCCGTAAACGGAATGGTCTGGGCTTTCGATGCCTTGTACGTTGGAGTCAACGACTACGCAAGAAAGATTCCATCCGGTCTGTATCGCATCACGGACAGCGACGGCGATGACAATCTCGACAAGGTCGAGCTGTTACGGAAAATGGAAGCGAGAGGCGATCACGGAGTTCACGCCGTTGTCCCGAGCCCCGACGGCAAGTCGTTGTTCCTGATCACGGGCAACGGCACGAAGCCAACCCCATTCGCGAAAACGTCGCAGGTCCCGCAGGTCTGGGGCGAAGATCACTTGCTGCCGAGTTTCCCGGACGGTCGGGGTCACAACCGCGGTGTGCTCGCGCCGGGCGGCATCATCTATCGCGTCGATCCGGACGGTAAGAATTTTGAAGCTTACGCCAACGGATTTCGCAATATCTTCGATGCAGCGTTCAACCGCGACGGCGAACTGTTCACTTACGACGCCGATATGGAATACGACTTCAATGTGCCGTGGTACCGTCCGACGCGAATCTGCCAGGTGACCAGCGGCGCCGAATTCGGCTGGCGAAACGGAGCCGGCAAGCGGCCGACGTTTTACGCCGACAATCTTCCCGGCGTTCTCGACATCGGACCCGGTTCTCCGACGGGTATGACTTTCGGCTACGGCGCAAAGTTTCCTGCGAAGTATCAGGAAGCACTGTACGCACTCGACTGGAGCTGGGGCAAGCTTTACGCCGTTCATCTCAAACTTGACCCGAAAAGCTCAAGCTACACGGCAACCAAAGAGGAGTTCGTGACCGGTGCCCCGCTGCCAATCACCGACGCCATCATTCATCCAGGCGACGGAGCGATGTACTTCACGATCGGCGGGCGTCGGGTACAGTCCGGGCTTTACCGCGTGACGTATGTCGGTGACGAATCAACGGAACTCGTTCAAGCGGATCCGATAACGACGGACGCGCTTGAACTTCGTCGTTCGCTGGAACAATTCCACGGCCGACAGGATTCCAACGCCGTCCACACCGCATGGCCGCACCTTTCCAGCGACGACCGCTTCATTCGCTGGGCCGCAAGAACGGCCATCGAACATCAGCCCGTTGAAAAATGGGCCGACAAAGCACTGACAGAGCCTGATTCGAGGATTCAGGTAGAATCCCTGCTGGCGCTCGCGCGAGTGACTGGAGTCTGCCCGCTGCACCGAATTGATTCCCGTTCGCCAGCTGACATGAAAATGCGAGACAAACTGCTGGCTGCCGTTCTGGCGATCGATCTGTCAGAGCTGGACGCCACCAGTCAGCTCACGTTGCAGCGCACATTGCAGATCATTCTCACTCGCTTTGGCCGACCTGATGATGCGACCGTTCAGAAACTGACCGCTGCCCTGGATCCGCTCTTCCCGGCCGAGTCCTTCGAACTGAATTGGCTGCTGTGTGAAACGCTGGCCTGGCTGCAGTCCCCGACAGTCACGGCGAAAGCCATGGCGCTGATCGACGCCGCTCCGACTCAGGAAGAACAGGTTCAGTACGCCCGCTCGATCCGACTGCTGAAAACCGGCTGGACCGCTGAACTGCACACCGCGTACTTCGACTGGTTTCTCAAAGCCGCGAATTACCGCGGCGGAGCAAGCTTCGCGAAGTTCATCGAGTTTATTCGCAACGACGCCGTCGCATCGCTCAGCGAATCTCAGAAGGAATCGCTGAAAGAAGTTCTCGCGAAGAAGCCGGTGAAGAAGACCGCTCTGGAAAACCTTGGCGAGATCTTCAAGGGACGCCCGGAAAAGAAATGGTCACTGGACGAGTTGTCGCAGGCCGCCCGTGCAAACCTGAAACAGCGGGACTTCGCGAATGGCCGGAAGATGTTCGCAGCAGGTGGATGTTTCGCCTGCCATCGCTTCCGGAATCAGGGAGGCATGACTGGTCCGGATCTGACGTCGGCAGGCCGCCGCTATTCGCCGCATGACCTGCTCGATCAGGTGGTGAATCCGAGCAAGGTCATCAACCACCAGTTTTCAGCCGTGACGGTCGTCACGGACAAAGGACTTGTTCACACCGGTGTGGTCGTCAACCTGAACGGCGACCGACTGACCCTGAACACGGATCTCACCGATCCCAACAAACGCGTGAACATCAACCGCAATTCGATCGAAGAATTGATCGTGTCGAAAACATCACCAATGCCGGCCGGCCTGTTCAACCGAATGACGAAAGACGAGATCCTCGACCTGGCTGCCTACCTCATCAGCGGGGGCGATTCGGGCCATGAGTACTTCCGAAAGTAAGGACAGTCCCCAATGAACGGACAACTCACTCGCTGCCATATCCTTCGCGGAACGGAGCTCTGATTGTGGTGCCTGCGTTGGAATCGATTGGCTTCCGTCGATTTGCTTCGGCCGCAGATAGGGTACCCGCCACGCCGCCCAAACGCGCCGTTTTTCTAGGCATGGGTTTTGCCGGCCTCGGCAACGCTGAGCCCGGCAAAACGCCGTCGGAAACCAGAAAGGGGTCCGGTCTCTTTTCTCACGCTGCCGGGGTGTAATCCGCTGTCGTTGATGCCTAGACCACAACGCGCTGACGAAGCAAATGGGCTGTATCACGCCCTAAGCAGCGCAAACTTGCGCGCGTCTCTCTTGCATTGAGAAGCCGACTACGCTGCACTTGTTGATCAGGATTCGATCTTAAATCAAGCATGAGGCCAACGGAGCATCCCAGCCAAAAGAAGGACATTCAAGAGACCTGACCCCTTATATATCCAGGTAAGTTTGTGATGGTTGCTCGCCTTGCACTGATCTCGATTTTGATCGCGTACGCGGCTGATGCTGTTGGGCAGGAATCGGACGCTGGCGATGACGCCCGGTGGACGCTGAGCTACGACGCGGGATATGTCGACGCGAATGGAGCCTATGCGGGTGGCTCCGAGATCATGCATCTGGCGGCTCACAACGGCAAGCTGTTCGCGGCGAACGGTTATTGGATGGATGGCCGCTGGCAAATCCCGCCCGACGGGCAGAAGCAGTCGGCGCAAGTCCTGCGGCTGGACTCGACCGATGGTCAATGGCAAGTTGACCTCGACACCGGAAAGGCAAACGCGTTTGGCCTCGAATACATGAAGGGTAACATTCTCAAGTCGGTGACTTTCACACGAGATGCGTCCGGCAGGCCCCTGACTGAGTCGCAGTCGCTGCTGGTCATGGCCGCAGGGGCTCGCTTCGATCGCGGCGGGGCTGTTTCGGCCTGGGTGCGAAACGACGAAAACGGAACCTGGCGCCATACGCTGGTCCGCCACGGTTCGGCGGCAGGCGGCGTGCGCTGGATCCCACGTGATATGCAGGTTTATCGAGACAAGGTGACCGGCATCGAGCGGCTGTTTCTTTTGTTGGGCAACCCCGGCGTCATGACCGGCGTGTACGATCCGGATCAGCCGTCGAAGATCCGCTGGGCCAGGAACACCGAGTTTCCTTTCCTCACGCAAGGCGCCTTTCGGACGCGCCCTCTCGGAATGATCCAAGCCAACGGCTCGCTCTTTTTTTCGGTGGATGACGCCATTTACCGACGGATCGATGGGCCGCGCCCGACATGGGAAGAAGTCCTCCGCCTCGGCGACGACATCGACACCGACGTTGGCGGCGTGCGAGGATTGACGGCCGTCGCGCATCCAAACGGCGCAGGCGAATCGCTGCTGTTTGTCTGGGCGCCCGGAGGCCGGTCCACATCACAGATCATGCGGCTCGATCCGGACGGCGCAGGCGGTTACACGCGACACAACGAGGTCTCGATCCTGGACTTGATGAGTCAGCGGCTGGATGTCCGAGTCAGCTACACGCTGGCGGCCCACAACATGATGTACCCGGTCAAGCATCCGACGACCGGCGAGACCATTCACATCATCGGCTTTCAGGGCAACATCCACGGAAAGGACGATCTCCGCTGGAAGGGCAGTGCGTTGTACGGCGGTGCGATGTATGCGATTCGACATCACGATGGATCGTACACGCTTCACGAAATCAACAACGCGTTCCGTAATGGTCGGACGCCGCTCGTCTCACCCCGCACGTTCTGCCTGTCGCCTTTCGGCGACAATCAGCTCTTCATCGCCGGACACGACTCGAGCAATCGCATCTCCGATGATATGGCCTGGGTGTTCCAGGCGCCGCTCGATGTGGTGTTGGGAGAACGAACCGGCAAGCCGTGGACGGCTCCGCCGCGGGAGTCGCCCGTTGAGCCTCGTTTGCACGACGGGCCCGTATACGAATTGCGGACCTACATCGCGGCCCGAGACCGCTTTGAACACCTCGTCAATCGGTTCCGCGAGCACACCGACCGCCTGTTCCGAAAGCACAATATGCAACCGTTTGGCTACTGGGTCCCGACCGAGGGGCCGCCGATCAGCAAGCGGACGTTCGTGTATCTCCTCAAGCACCCGTCCCGCTACGATGCGTGGAAAAACTGGGTGGCGTTTACCAACGATCGCGAGTGGCAGCACGTTCTCGATCAGCCGGTGTTTCAACGACTGCTCATCGGGAAGCCTGAAAGCGTATTTATGACGCTCAACGCATACTCGGACGGCGTGAGCAACGAGATCGAGAGCCCCGGTGGAATCTTTGAACTGCGAACGTACACGGCCGAGAAACGTCAACTGTCGGTCTTGAACGCCCGTTTCCACAACCACACAGCGGCGTTGTTCACGCGACACGGCATGCAGAACATTGCCTACTGGACGCCCTTTGATTCTCCCGATTCGTCAAACCAGTTGATCTACCTGCTCCATCACGCGAGTCGTCAACAGGCCGATGCCAGTTGGAAAGCATTTGGTAACGACCCGGACTGGAAAAAGGTCGCCAAAGACTCGCAACGAAACGGCAAGCTGCTCGCCGAACCACCCCAGCGATTGTTCCTGCGAGCGTTGGACTTTTCGCCGCTTCGGTAGAGCTCCGACGACGGAATCGCTCTACCGCTTTGCCCAGGCCTGCCTGCCATCACACTGACGATGGACACCTACGGGCATTTGTTCCCCGGACACGAGGCCGATGCGGTAGGGCGGATGCGGCAAATGCTGGTCGATCATCAACCGGGCCCCGAAGCGTTGCGGGCGACCGGAACGGATAACCACACGGCCAAAGGCGCGCTGCAGCTGGCGCAGCAGTCAGAACGCGAAACGAGGCGATTGGGTGTGAAAGAGTGCGCGGCAGACAGCGAAAGCCCCGCGCAAAAGAAATCGCCCAAGCCGTTGCAAATTGCCGACTTGAGCGATGGTGTGCGACGCCCTGCGGGACATCGCGAAAGTCGCGGAGGAGGGACTCGAAGTAACCTTGAGTTTCCGAGGAAAAACGTATTTTTTTCTCACCCGCTGGGGATCAACTGGGGATATTTGAACCAACCCCCGCACCCTGAAACGGACCCCGCGATCAGAACGCGGCCGCACCCGGCCGACGGACAGCCGTTAGAGCGGCCGTTGATTGCCCGCTCAGAGAACGCACCGGATCGAACGACGATTTCTCGATCACGTTCGGTTAGGATGATTCGCAGCAACACTTCTGACGCCATGCCAGCAGCATGAAGACGTTCGGGTTTGCCCAAGGTCATCGAGGAAAGGTCGCCAGCATGAAAATCTCGCCACTTGTTCTGCTGCTGTTCGCAATGCTTGGTTGTGACTCAGGAACGCAACCAGCAAAGACACCTGCGGAGAAGGCACCCGCTGCGAAGACAACCGGTAGTGCCCAGAGTAACTCCAAGCTGACCACCTGCCCGGACTGCGGAGGAAAGGTCTCAAAACTAGCTGCCGCCTGTCCGCATTGTGGTAGGCCAGTGAGCGGCATTCAGACTCAACCGCAGGAAGTTGTGACAACAGCCAAGCAGGCTGCGTCGCTAAGTCCTCCGGCCGCCATCGCTCCCTTCGACGCAATACAGGCCAAACGGCACCAGCAGGCTTGGGCGGATCACCTGGGAACACCGGTCGAGACCACCAACTCCATCGGCATGAAGTTCGTTGTCATTCCACCGGGCAAATTCACGATGGGATCAGTCGTCTTTGCAGACAGTGAGAAACCCACACATAAGGTGACCCTCACTAAGCCTTTCCAGTTTGGCATGCACGAAGTTACACAAGAGCAATTTGCGGCAGTTGTTGGAACGAATCCGAGCAAATACAAAAGCTCTGACAATCCCGTTGAGATGGTATCATGGAATAGCGCAGTTCAATTCTGCGAATTGCTGTCCGACCTTCCTGGTGAAAAAGCTGCTGGATACGAATACCGTCTACCGACGGAATCAGAGTGGGAATACGCGTATCGAGCAGGGTCTAAGACGGACTATTGGTTTGGTAATGATGTCACCCGATTGAATGACTTCGCATTCTTTTCCGACAACGCTGAGGACCGGACTCACCCAGTAGGACAGAAAAATCCTAACCCCTGGGGGCTATTCGATATTAATGGAAATGTATGGGAGTGGTGTCAGGATTTCTACGGCGGGTATCCCGTTGGGGCCGTGACAGACCCCCCGGGGCCGCCAAAGGGTACAAATGAGTTAGATGTTCGCGTTTTGATTCCACCTTTCTCCAACGCGCTTCGCACTGCGCAGATAGCAGTCCCTGTCGATGCTTACAAAACAGAAATTGGTGTAATCAGGACGCCGGATTTCGCGCCTCGAACAATGGGATTGAGACACGCTGGGAAGTACGGATGGATCATCGTTAATGGTAAGAAACTCGTATCGTGCGGGAATGGCCATGTCGCTTGCAAGGCATGTAAGGGCTTGCCGGATCACCTTGGGTATGACGTTACTGCGCTGTGCAAGCCAGGTGAGGTGCTTCAAGTAGAGCACAGACACCGTCAGATCAATCCATCTCTTGGCATACGTGTGAGATTCCACCTCGCGGGCCGTGTGTACCGTGGGGGCGGGCTCGAAACTACCGCCACGGGATGCCGTTCAGCTTCCCGAGGAAGCAGCTCGCCTGTCCGCCAATCCGAGAGTGTGGGCTTTCGAGTGCTCCGCATTTCCGCCAAGTAACGTCGCCCCTCCCACCCCACCTCACAACGGCAAAAGGGGCTAACGGCAAAAGGGGAAACGGCAAAAGGGGACACCCACTCTTGCTGATCACAGGCTGGTGTCACGACGTGCAAGGCCAGTAAAGGGGTGACGTGCGCAGGAGAGACCGAGGTGTTCACGCCGCGTGACTCAGACGCAAGCCGAGTCCAAGCGGGACACTCGCCGGTGATTGCCAGCTCCGAAACCGCGGCGGCTGGAACCCCGATGCCGGACAGCCGTCTTGGATTCGGCCGCAGCGTGCAAGCTGAGCAGAGCGGCAAACAAGCCAAAGACAAAAGTGATTCGTGTTTTCATCATTTGTTTTTGTTTTTGTTTCGACCTGTTTCTTTCACCCACTGATTGAGTATTTCAAGCAACTCACGCGCTTTCTTGGGTTCCGTCTTCGCAAGGTCGTTCCTCTCTCCTTCGTCCTCATCCAAATGATAGAGCTCGGTCTCCTTCTGCTTCATGTAATGGACGAGCTTCCAGCCGTCCTTCAAGATCGCCTGGCAGGGCTGTGTTCCATGCCCGTTCGCGTGGGGATACCACCAGGCCAGAAAGGGTCGGTTCAGTGTCTTCTTCTGACCACGAATCAACGGAACCAGCGAGCGCCCGTCCACGGTCTGCTGCGGCAGCTGCTTGCAGCCGGTCAACTCCAGGAGCGTAGGGTAAAGGTCCATCGTGATCACGGGTTCGGACGTTTTCATGGCCGGGATATTGCCGGGCCAGGTGATGAAGGTTGGGATTCGAATCCCTCCCTCGTAGTTCCATCCCTTGCTGGCGCGAAGCGGATAATTGCTCGTTGGCCTTGATTTCGGCATGCAGGATCCTCCGTTGTCGGAGGTAAACACGATGATCGTGTCTTTTGTCAGCCCGAGTTCGTGCAAGGCATCGATCACCCTGCCGACGTTTGTGTCCAGGTTCTCCACCATGCCCGCATAGGTTGGATTCTGCTGTCTTGCCGGGACCTTGCGATTGAATCGTTCGGGTATCATTTTCAGCGGAGTGGCGCCGTACATCCGCTTCTTCTTTGCCTGGTACTTCTCGACCAGTTTTTTCGGAGCCTGGATCGGCGTGTGAACCGCATAGTGGCCCAAGATGAGAAAGAACGGTTTCTCACCCTCCTTGACTGTCTCCCTGATGAACCCGATACCCTTTTCCGTCAGAGCATCCGTCAAGTAATCGCCTGGCTTGCCATCCTCCAGATCCGGAACATCGGCGGTGGATGGTCTCTTCCTTTTATAGGGAAAGAAATAAGATGCGGGCAAACCATGCTTGGCCGTAGCCATCTGCCAATCGAAGCCATGCTGTTTGGGCATTCCAATCGTTTCGGAACCGACATGCCATTTGCCGATATAACCGGTCCTGTAGCCTGCTTGCTGGAAGGCTTCGCCTATCGTGGTTTCGCTGGCCGGTAGATGAGTCGCGGCACTGTTCGCTCCGCTTCGTTTACCCGGATTGAGCCAAGTGGTGAAGCCAACACGCTGGGGATACTTGCCCGTCATCAAAGAGGCTCGAGTTGGCGAGCAGACATTGCATGAACTGTAGGCTCTGCTGAACATGGCGCCTTGCTCGGCCAGTCGATCAATATTCGGCGTTTCGTAAAACTTCGATCCGTAGCAACCGAGATCGGTCCAGCCAAGGTCATCGACAAAGACAACAATGACATTGGGCTTGCGTGAGTCGGCTCCGGCCTGAGTACAGACGAGACTGGTAGTTGCCAGAACTGCCGCGGCCAGAGCCAAGACTTCGATGGATGACCGTCTACTGGTGTTCATCGTTACGTTTCCTGTTCGATACAAAACTGAGCGTTCGGTATTGGTTTCATTTCCCCGCACCGGTCATGGCTTGTTTTGCTTCACCTCCGTTACCCTTGAAATCATCGAACCCCGCAGGCCATTTCCCGACCATGCCGGTGTTGTCGGTGTTTCTTTTCAACAGTTTGGGGCGCGTGATCTTTTCTGGCTTGATGAAGCGGTAACGATCCCTCACCGATGTAGCGCCCTGTGAGCAGACCGTAGCGGGATCCAGCGCAAGAGGTAAGAGGCGCACGGGCGTCTTGTGCACATCAAACATCCCCTGGCCAGACGATCAATCGCAGGGGTGCGAGTCGTGACTGTGGATTGAAGCACTGCGGATCCCCATAGCCCATATCCTCCGTCAGAATGAGAACGATGTTGGGTTTTGCATTGGACTCCTGCGCGGACAAAGAACATGGCGTTAGGAGACCGATGGCCAATGCCCCGGCTTCAAGAAAACCCGACGATGGATTTTGAATTCACAGCTGCTTTCTTTACTCTTCGCGTTTTACATACAAGAAATAAGCTCCATACTCTTTGCCGTCGTCGCCGATGAACTGCGCGTGAACGTCGCAATCGCCTTTCTTCAGGGACACCGAGAAAGTGGCCTCGGTCATGTCACCGGTTACCTCGATGGTCTCGTCGAAACCGGCGACCATCAGGCGGGCCTTGACGATGGGCAGCGCCTTGCCTTTCTTCCTTTTCGTTGCACCGGTAAACCCGTCAGGAACGACCAGGTTGGCCGAACCCCGTATGGGCTGGTTGACCTCTTCCGGCCAGCGTTTCAAGGAGAACTCGTATGTGCCTGCCTGTTCGGCCTCTGCGAAAATCGGTGCGGTTCTCGGAGCACCGCGGACAATTCCCGACTGCCAGAAGCCAACCTTTCGTTGGGACCAGGATTCGGGCGTGAATTCCGTGGTCTTCTGTTTGGCTGACCCGATGATCACACGCTGCTGTCTGGTGTCGTTTTTCTCGTTGACTTTGACCAGCTCGGCATTCAGACGCTTTAAAGTGTCCGGGTGTGCCGCGGCGATGTTCTTCTTCTGCCCCGGATCAGCTTGTATGTCATAGAGCTCCTTCCCATTCACCAGCCGCCATTGTTCAGTCATGACGACACTTCGGAAGGACTCGACGAGAACGCGGTCGCCCAGATTGTCAGTTTTGCCCTCGAGTATCGGTTTCAGGCTCACGCCGTCCGTTTTGTAGTTCTGCGGGGTTTGCAACCGGCAGAAATCCACCAGGGTGGGCACGATGTCCAAATGGGCACTCAGCTGATTGACATCACGGCCTCCGATCAGTTTTCCGGCCGGCCAGTGAATAAAGCAGGGAACGCGATGACCGCCGTCGTAGGGGGAGCCTTTTCCACCCCGCATTCCGGCGTTGTAGACACCTCCGGAATAGGATCTGGGGCTGCCGTTGTCCGTGCAATAGATCACGATGGTGTTTTCCGCCAGGCTGTTTTCTTGAAGCATGGCGCGCATTTCCCCCACACACTTATCGAAATGAGCCAGTGCTGCGAACACGCTGGGATGTGGCCGACCCTCAAACATTTTGACGTATTCTTCAGGCGCATAATGGGGGCCGTGCGGAATGTTGGTCGGGATGTAGCAGAAGAACGGTTTGCCCGCGGCCCTGGACTGCTTGATGAACCGGGTTGCTTCGTTGAACCATACATCCGTGCAGAATCCTTTGTAACGGGTCTTCTTTCCGTTATGAAAATACCGGTCATCGAAGTAGTCGTTTCCCCACACATCGGCGACCGTTGTTACCGCGCCGTCGCCGTGAACCACAGACTCCTGAAACCCTCTGTCGATGGGGCGGTAGGGATAGAGATCGCCCAGATGCCATTTGCCGAAGATGCCAGTGCGATACCCGTTGGCGGCCAATATGTCTGCCAGAGTGGAAGTTTCCCTTGATATCAGGTTACTGCCGTTGTTCGTGCCGCTGAGCCCAACGTGTCGGCAATGTCGTCCCGTCATCAGCGACGCCCGAGTGGGTGAGCACATGGGGGATGCGTGAAAATCAGTGAGCCGGACACTTTCGGCATGCAGTTTGTCCAGGTTGGCCGTCTTGAGCCAGGGGTGCCCATGACAGCTCAGATCGCCGTATCCCTGGTCATCCGTCATGATCAGAAGGACGTTGGGCTTGGACTTTTTCGCGGACTCTTCCGCTTGTACCAGGCCTGTCGCCAGGACTGCGGTCAGAATGACTATCGATAACTTTTTCATCGATTACCTGCCCCCTTCTTGCTCCGCGCCTTTTTTGCCTTAAGCACACTGGGCTTCATTTCGCCGCTATGGGTCCGCCAATGATCTCTCGCGTCGCGCAACATTTTGGCGATCTCTGCGTGCTGAGAATTAACATTCGTTAATTCGTCAGGATCATTTTTCAAGTCGTAAAGAATGTCACCATCTTCATAGCTGACGAGTTTGAAGTTCTCGTTTTGAATCATGTTCACTCCGTGCTGTTCGGCATGAGCGAACTTCCGTTCAAACGTGTCACCCTGGAGGAGAGGCATGAGATCGTAGCCATGGGTTTTGGCAACGTCTTTGGAGTCGCAACCGTAGAGGGTTACCAAGGTTTTCGAAATATCCAGCAACTCGACACAACGGCTAACAACTTTTCCTTTGCCATGTTTGGGATGAGAGATGATCAATGGCGAATTGATGACTTCCTTGTAGAAGTACTTTTTTGAATACAGCCCGTGGTGCCCGGTCATCGATCCCTGATCCGCCAGGAAGATGACGATCGTATTCTTTCGAAGGCCGCTTTTGTCGAGATGGTCCACGAGTCTGCCAACGAGCGCATCCATCATGGTGATCATCGCCAGGTAGCCGCGTCGGTAGGACGTCGAATCGGTTCTGGACACGTTCATGTCGTTTGCAAGCGAAGCGGGCAGGCCGGTTTTGCGGCCGGGGATCAGCGGGTCCAGATCAGCGTCCTTGTACAGGTCCTTGTACTTCTGGGGGACGTCCATGGGCGGGTGAGGAAGGGTGAGATCAATCCAAAGGAAAAATGGGGCTTTGCGCGCTTCTTCAGCGTCGATCCACTTGATCGCCGAGTTGATAATGAAACTGTCGACGTAATCCTCGTCATCCAGCGGGAAGTCGATGTGGATTCCGTTTCTCTTCTTCCTCGAGTAAGCGGCTACCAGGTTGTCGTAAATGCCTTTGTCGTGAAGGTATTTGGAATAGGGATCTTTTTCCGGAGGATGCTTTCGGGCCGAAAGCGCAACTTTTCCTCCCATGCTGAAGGCATGATCAAAGCCCAGCTGATCTCGAATCACTTGATTCTGTTTTGCATAGGAATCTCTTGGGTTGATGCCAAATGGCCGGAAGTGATTCTTTCCGTAGAGCGCCGTATAGACCCCAGCCCGTCTCAACGCTGCCGGAAAAGTCCAACAGTTCTCCGGAAGCCCGGCTGATGAAGCATTCATGTAGATGCCGGTGTTGTGCGGGTAGGTGCCGGATATAAGGGAATTCCTCGATGGGGCGCAGGCTGTTCCCTGGACAATGCAGTTCTTGAATACGGTTCCCTGGGCTGCCAAGCGGTCCAGATGTGGCGTTTTCACTACTCGATGTCCCATGTAGCCAAGGGCCATCGGGTTTAGATCATCGGCTTCGACTATCACTACGTTGAGCCTCTCGGAGGCAGGCAGTGAAGCAGTGAAGAAAAGAACGAAGAGGAATGCAGATTGTTTCATAGTAGATTGCATCCTACCTGTTGCCGGTTACTCGACGGTTGTTGCTTTCTTTCCGGATCGACGTTCAAGGACTCATTGAAACCCGTCTGAACCGGCTAGCGGGTTGGTTTTTTGCGAAGCGTTTTCTGCCAACCGGGATTGGCCTTCTTGTAATCCTGGAACGCTTGATGCTCTTCGAGTGAAATCTTGCCGTCATCGTTCCCGCACGGCAAGCGTACTCCCATTCGGCCTCGGTCGGCAGGCGATATGCCACGCCTTCTTTTTCACTCAGCTTGCTGCAAAACTCCACCGCGTCATCCCAGCTCACATACGTCGCCGGAAGGTCGTCGCCCTCCGTGGCGGCATCATCACTCCCACACCCACACCAATCACCAGCAAGCTAATCAACATCGCTCTCATCGCGGACTCCATCACGGTTGACGAACAACAGCAACGCGTTCCA
>Ga0315336_1004984_pt1 | contig 15012 bp, 10 predicted proteins | sample ASW5metaG_FD_204512 | JGI IMG/M metagenome (GOLD analysis project Ga0315336, IMG submission 204512) | Ammonia-oxidizing marine archaeal communities from Monterey Bay, California, United States - ASW #5 | ecosystem: Environmental > Aquatic > Marine > Intertidal zone | place: USA: California...
TTGATCCGGAAAGGGTTAGGTCATGAAGAACTCCCGTAGTTTCTTACAACGTCATCAGTTTGGTCTGTGTATGGTGATCGTGTTGTTGGTCATGGCGGGTGCAGCGCTGACGACACGGCAGCGCTGGGAGCCAGTTGTCCGAGGATATCTTGGCGCCGAAACGGCCCAGCTGGACGATGAGCATGCTCACGAAGGTCAGGAACCCGACGATCATCAACATGATGGACACAATCATGAAGGGCAAGAACCTGACAATCACCAACATGATGGACACAACCATGAGGGACAGGAAACCGACGCTCACCAACATGATGGGCATGACCATGAAGGGCAAGAACCTGACAATCACCAACATGATGGGCACGACCATGAGGGACAAGAACCCGACGCTCACCAACATGATGGGCATGCACATGGAGGGCAGGAACCTGACGCTCACCAGCATGGCGGGCACGACCATGAGGGACAAGAACCCGACGCTCACCAACATGATGGGCACGCCCATGGGGGGCAGGAACCTGACGCTCACCAGCATGGCGGGCAGGCGCACGATGACGCCAACTCTCTGGAGTTGAGCGAGCTCGCCTGGAAGAACATCGGCTTGCGGACAGGTGTCGTCGAGCTGCAGGACTACACCAAGACGGTCTCAATGCCCGCGATGGTCGTCGAGCGGCCTGGGCGATCGCGGATCGAAATTACCGCGCCACTGACGGGGATTGTCACCCGCGTCTACCCCTTGGAAGGCGAAGTGGTCGAGCCGGGCCAGCCGTTGTTTGATCTGAGACTGACGCACGAAGACATGGTGACAGCCCAGCGCGAGTATCTGCGATTGGTTCAGGCAATCGACGTCGTGAAGTGGGAGATCTCAAGATTGCAGTCGGTAGGGGAAGGAGTGATCGCCGGTCGTCGGGTGTTGGAGCAACAATATGAACAACAAAAACTCGAAGCCGCCTTGCATGCCCAACGGCAAGGTTTGCTGTTGCACGGACTGTCCGAAAAGCAGGTTGAAACCATCGGGCAATCTCGGCTACTGTTGCAATCGATCACGGTGGTCGTGCCGAGTTACTCCCAGGAAGCCGAGCCGGTCAGCACGGAAAAGTCCGAACCCTTGCTGCACGTTCAGCGAATTGTCGCCAGCCGGGGCGAGCAGGTTTCGGCCGGGGCCCTGATGGGGGTATTGGCAGATCATGGCACGCTGTACGTCGAAGGGCAGGCGTTTGAGGACGATTCGCAGCGCCTGTTGCAAGCGGTACGTGACCAATGGCCGGTGGAGGTCTCAGCGCTGTCGGGAACCACGGCCGGCAAGCACTCTGAGCCACTGAAGATCCTCTACGTCTCCGATCAGATCGACCCGCAATCGAGAACTTTGCACTACTATCTTGTTCTGCCCAACGAGCTGGTGCGCGATGAAGCTCGGCAAGGACATCGGTTTGTCGCTTGGAAACATCGGCCGGGGCAGCGGATGGAAGTGAAGATTCCGATTAACCAACCGTGGCGGGACCAGATCGTTCTGCCGCCAGAAGCCGTGGTGGCCGAGGGCGCCGAGGCTTTTGTCTTTGCCAAGCACGGCGATCATTTCGACCGCACGGCGGTGCACATCGTCTATCAAGATCAGGATGCCGTGGTCGTTGAAAATGACGGCTCGCTAGTAGGCAGCACGTTGGCGTTGTCGGGCGCCTACCAAATGCAGCTGGCGCTGAAGAACAAATCGGGAGGCGGAGTCGATCCCCATGCGGGACATAATCATTGAGTCAAGGGGCGAGGTTTGAGGGTTGAGAGTCCAGGGTTGAGGGTCAGAGAGAATGACGCTTATGTTTCGGTTTGAGAAGTTGGATGTGTGGCAGAATTCCATTGAATTTGCGGGCTGCGTGTATGAGGAAACTCGACAGTTTCCTCAGGACGAGCGATACGGTTTGACCAGCCAAATGCGCAGGGCAGCGATTTCGATCCCCTCAAACATCGTCGAAGGGAGTGGGCGAACATCACCCAGAGATTTCACTCGCTTTGTAGAAATAGCCTATGGATCTCTGATGGAAACAGTATCACAAGCGCAAGTTGCAAAGATTCAGGGCTGGATTCAGACCGATGGATTAGACGAGCTGCGCCAACGAGCTGACCAGCTCGCACGAATGCTAAGCGGTCTGCGTTCGTCCCTTCTAAAACGCAGCACCCCTTGACCCTGGACCCTCAACCCTCAACCCTCCCCCATGCTTAACGGAATCATTCGCTTTGCGTTGCACAACCGGCTGCTGGTGGCTGCACTGGCAACCTTTCTGCTGCTCTACGGCAGCTGGCAGATCTCACAATTGCCGATCGACGTGTTTCCTGATCTGAATCGTCCCCGCGTTGTGGTGATGACCGAGGCGCCTGGGTTGGCACCCGAAGAGGTCGAAACTCTGGTGACCATCCCGCTGGAAAGGGTTCTCAATGGCGCAACCGGAGTGGAGGCGGTCCGCAGCTCATCAGGGGTGGGCATCTCGGTGATCTATGTAGAGTTCGACTGGGGAACCGACATCTACAACGACCGACAGATCGTTGCCGAGCGGCTGGCGCTGGCCAGCGAGCAATTGCCCTCGAAAGTCAAACCGCAGCTGGCGCCGATCTCGTCGATCATGGGTCAGATCATCGTCGTCGGCATGTTCAGCGAGCCGAGCAGCGAAACCCTGATGCTAACGTTCCCCGTTGCTTACCAGGAGCAGCTCAACAGCGAGGTGCTGCCGACCGAGTTGCACGCCGCGCTGGCACAGCAGAATGTGATTCTCTCGGATCAGGCGTACGTTCGAGTTCAACAGTTCAACAAGCGCTGGCTGGTGGAAGATCCGGAGCTCTCCCGGGCCTTGACGTTGTTGCAAACCGAACAGGGAATGGAAGTCCATCGGTCGACCTCGCCGATGGAAATGCGGACACTGGCCGATTGGGTGGTTCGTCAACAGCTGCTGACGATTCCCGGCGTCTCGCAAGTCTTCACGATGGGAGGCCAGCGGAAGCAGTTTCAGGTGCTGGTCAATCCTGACCTGCTGTTGAAGTTTGGCGTCTCGCTTCACGAAGTGAAACAGGCGGTGGCCAGCAGTAACCAGAACGCGACGGGGGGCTATCTCGACGAGCAGGGCCCCAACGAGTTTCTTGTGCGGGCTTTGGGTCGAATCGATTCAATCCGCCAACTTACCGGGGTCGTGGTCAAACATCGCCAGGGGCAGTCGATCTTGCTTGGTCAGGTGGCCCGGGTGGTCGAAGGCGCGCAAGTGAAGCGGGGCGATAGCAGCGCGTTTGTTCGCGATGCGGATGGCCGATACACGGGAGGCCCCGCCGTCGTACTGACAATCAACAAACAGCCGGGGGCCGATACCCGTAATGTCTCCACGGAAATCAATGAACTACTTAAGGATCTCTCTACCAGCCTGCCCGACGACGTCCGCATCCACGCCGAGATGTATCAGCAAAAGGCCTTTATCGATCTGGCGATCAAGAACGTGGTCGAAGCGCTGCGCGACGGCGGTTTGCTGGTGGTGGTCATCTTGTTTTTGTTCCTGCTGAACTTTCGCACAACCTTTATTACACTCACAGCGATCCCGTTATCAATCGTGGTGACGGGGCTAGTCTTCCATACGTTCGGTCTGTCGATCAACACGATGACGCTCGGCGGCCTGGCGGTAGCAATCGGCGAGCTGGTCGACGACGCGATTGTCGACGTGGAAAACATTTTCCGCCGTTTGCGAGAGAATCGCCTCCGTACTGACCCTCAACCGGCCCTGCTGGTCGTGTTTCAAGCCAGCGTAGAGATCCGCAACTCGATTGTCTTCGGCACGATGATCGTGGTGCTAGTGTTCTTGCCGCTGTTTGCCTTGGGCGGAATGGAAGGTGTGTTGTTTAAGCCTTTGGGAGTGGCCTACATTGTTTCGATCCTCTCCTCACTGTTGGTTTCTCTTACCGTCACCCCAGTATTGGCATATTGGTTGCTTCCACAGACAGGATCGAAATCTGCGGCGAAGGACGCCCTGCTACTGAGATTCTTGAAGGCTATCGCGGGGAAACTGATCGGATTGAGTACTCGTTTGCCGATCCCAATTCTTGCTTTGGCCGCCGCGGCCGTTGCGTTTAGCGGTGTGGCGCTCTGGCAATTGGAAAACGACTTTCTACCTCCGTTTGACGAAGGGGCCGTGCAGGTCAACGTGTTGCTGCCGCCCGGTGCATCTTTGCACAAGTCGAACGACATCGCAGCTGCCGTCGAGCAACAACTGCGGGAGGTTCCGGAAATCCTCGCCTTCGTGCGCAGAACGGGCCGAGCGGAACTGGACGAACATGCCGAAGGGGTCAACACTTCGGAGATCATCGCGACGCTCGATCCCCATTTGAAGCGTCCACGCGAAGAGATTCTCCAGGACATCCGACAACGTCTGGAAGATATTCCTGGGATCGTGGTCAGCGTGGAGCAACCGCTGGCGCATCTGATCTCGCATATGCTCTCTGGTGTGAAGGCGCAGGTCGCCGTGAAACTCTATGGCGACGATCTGGACCTGCTCCGTCGCGAGATCAAATCGATGGAAGGAGCCATCGCCGGCATCGAAGGGGTGACTGACTTGCAGGTCGAACCGCAAGTCATTATTCCCCAGCTGAGAATCGAGATCGATGGCCATCAGCTCAAGCAACTTGGACTGACTCGTGGCGATATTACCGAGTATGTCCAGACAGCGATGAACGGCGAGATTGTTTCCGACGTGTTAGACGGCCAACGGACGTTCGATCTGTTGGTTCGCCTCGACGAACGGTATCGAGAGGACTTGGAATCGGTAAAAAGGCTGACGATCGAATTGCCCGAGGGAGGTTCCGTCAAGCTGGGGTCCGTCGCGCGGATTTATAAGGGTGGCGGTCCGAATACGATCAATCGCGAGCAGGTGCGACGGAGAATCGTGCTGCAGTGCAACGTCGCGGGTCGGGGACTGGTCGACGTGGTGGGAGACATCAAGGCGAAGCTGCGACCGTATGAGGAAGAGCTGCCGACGGGCTATTTTTTGCAGTACGGAGGCCAGTTTGAAAGTCAGCAGAGCGCCTCTCGGACGATCGCGGTGCTGTTCGGAGTTGCGCTGGTCGGCATGGTGCTTGTGCTCTACAGCATGTTCCGCAGTTTGAACCTCTCACTGCAAGTGATGGTTGCCCTGCCGATGGCGTTTATCGGTAGCGTCGCGGCACTGCACCTAACCGGCCAAACTCTTACCGTGGCGGCGATGGTCGGTTTTATCTCGTTGTGCGGCATCGCTTCTCGTAACGGCATTTTGCTGATCAACCATTATCTTCATCTGGTTCGCTTCGAAAACGAGCAATGGACTCGTGAGATGATTGTTCGCGCGGGAAAAGAGCGGTTGGCGCCGGTGTTGATGACCGCGCTGACTTCCGGCATCGGCCTGGTTCCGCTGACGTTGGCCGCGGGCGAGCCGGGCAAAGAGATTCTGTATCCCGTCGCGACCGTGATTATCGGCGGACTCTGCAGCAGTACACTGTTGGAACTGTTCGTTCGACCGGCCCTGTTCTGGCAGTTCGGCATCGCGTCGGCCCGACGGGTCACCGAAGAAGCCACCACCGAAGTCGAACTGGTGGAAGAAAGCGACTCCATCCAGGGTGTTTCTACCTAATCGGCGTCCATCTTCTCCGGACTGGTTTTGACGCTCTTCGCTATGCTAAACGACTGAATTCTTGCGAATCTAGCTGCGTCGATTGCCTGAATCTTGGCGGTTTCATAGCCGGACTTATACCTTGCCCACTGGAAAAAAGGGGGGGATTATGAGATAATTCGGGGCTCTGGCGGAATAAATTCAGAGCCAATTCCGAGACTTACTAACCCTGAGATTCCCCCGATCCCTGGCTCGATGGTTACAAGGAGCTTCCCATGGCGCAAGACATGAGACCTTTCTATCAGGACGTGCAGGCACATTACGACCTGTCGAATGATTTCTTTGCGCTGTTTCTGGACCCGGAAATGGTCTACAGCTGTGCTTATTTCCAACGCGACGACATGTCGCTGGAAGAAGCGCAGATGGCAAAGATCGATTTGGCGCTTGGTAAATGCGATCTGCGCCCGGGAATGCGGTTGCTGGACATCGGCTGCGGTTGGGGAGCGACGGTTCGCCGGGCTGCCGAACGATATGGCGTCGACGCCGTCGGCTTAACGCTTAGCAAGGCTCAATTGGAAGTCGCCTCACGACGGACGAGCGACCTAAGCGAATCGGCCGGCCAGGTCGAGATTCGGTTGCAAGGTTGGGAAGAATTTGAGGAGCCGATCGATCGCATTGTCAGCATCGGCGCATTCGAGCATTTTCGCCTGGAACGGTATGACGCCTTCTTTCAGCGGTTTCGATCGCTGCTACCCGACGACGGCCGGATGCTGCTGCATACTATCGTCTGGCACGATCTCAATTCGCTGGAAAAGCGGGGCATCGAAACGACGCACGACAACGTGAAGTTCGGGAAATTCATTCGCAAACATATCTTTCCCGGCGGCCAACTCTGTACTCCGGGTCTGATTGTCGAACACGCTCAGCGAGCAGGTTTCGACGTGCTGCGGAAGCATTCGCTGCAGCTGCACTACGCCCGCACGCTCGATCGCTGGGCCGAGAATCTCTCGGCCAAGCAAACGGAGGCGATCAAGCTGACCTCCGACGAGACTTACGACATCTACATGAAGTATCTAACCGGCTGTGCAGCGCATTTCCGCAGCGGCCATCTCGACCTGATGCAGTTTACGCTGGCAGTGGCCTGAAGCTCGTCAATCGTGCCCTTCGATCACGCGCATGCTGCGCCAACTGCCTTGCAAGAATCGCAGCAGAAAAGCGACGCCCATCACCCAAACCCAGAGTGTGACAAGCGTCCAACTTGCATAGACTCCCCAGCGGAGTTGCTCGATGCAGAACCAGCTCAGCCCAGCCAGCAGCAGGGCCATGACGATGCTCACCTGTAGCACAAAACGGGTATCACCGGAGCCCTTGATCGCGCTGACAAAGATGATCAGCAGTGCGTCGAACAGATTGTAAGCTGCCACGTACCGCAACAGATTCGTGGCCATCGTGCGTAGTTCGACCTGCTGGGCAGAAGGTCCGTTGGAGCCGGCGAAGAAGCCATACAAAAACAGATCGGGCACCAGCACATAAAAGGCCGATACCAGCACCATGTAGGTCATGGCGATCACCAGTGTTGTCCAGGTCGCGCGGGCGGCCAGATCGTCGCGGTCTTCGCCCAAGCGTTGCCCGACCAGAATTCCCACGGCCATACCGAATCCCCAGATCGGCATGAACGCGACCGTACTGATGCTGAACGCCATGGTCGTCGCCTCCCTGGCCACTTCGCCGAGTCGGCCTATCATGACGGCAAACACGGTGAATCCCAACACGTCGAGCAACATTTGTATTCCGCTGGGTCCGCCAAAGTAGATCAGCCGCCCGAACAGCTGACGGTCGAACCGCATTCCCGAAAGCGTGCAGTACTGTTGACGGTGATCTCGCTGCAGGATTAACACGACGTAGATCGCCGCTTTGAGCCAAAGCGAAAAAACGGTCGCCCAAGCGGCGCCGGCAATGCCCATCTCCGGAAAACCAGCGTGGCCGAAGATCCAGAGGTAGTCGAGCACCAGGTTGACGACCGTGACTCCCGTATCGACCCCCATCACGATAATCGTCCGCCCGCGACCGCTGTAGAACGACGAGAGGGCCTGCGCCACCAACATGCCTGGCCCGCCAACACAGATGATTTGGAAATAGAGCGTCTCTTCGTGCACTGCGATCTGGCCGTGATTCGCCAGGCCAAAAATCCACGGTGCAATGGGTATCGCCATCAGCACGAACGGGGAGGAAACCAGCGCCGCCCAGACCCCTTGCCAGGCGGAAGGTCCGATTCGACGAGGCCTGTGGTCGCCAAAGTATTGCGAAACGAACGTGTTAGAGTAGCTGCAAATCCCCAGTGGCAGGCTAAGCACTGCAAACCAGACCAATGAGGCTGTGAAGGCCGACGACATCGCCGTTTCCGAATGCCATTTGAGGAACATCCGGTCAACAAAGGTCATCACGGTCCACGAGATGGTCGAAACGACCAGCGGCAATGCGACTTGCAGCACCTCGCGTCCGCCAGCAGGGCGCCGCCACCACGACAATTCGCCTGTCGCACTCAGTTCGCTTGGAGAACCCACTCGATTGTGCCTCATACTCAAACCGTCTGCGGCAACGTCGCTCAGCCCGGCAGCCCGACGCGGCCAATCTGTGGCCAGCCCTCCGAGGTTGCTGCCACATGCAAGTCTAGACGACACCCCACCCCGCCAAAGGTTCGGAGGCTGCCGAGATTCGCTGCTAATTTAGCCTGATTCGCGGTCTCTTTTCTTCCCAGCAACGCCTGAAAGCGCAGGCGAAGATGTCTTTCCCTGCACCGCGCTACTGGGCACTACTGGGCCGAAATACAATACAGAGATTGGTTGGAACGAATGACCAGAAAACCATCGCCAACCGCCGGCGTGGCGTTGAAGTCGCTCGGGTCCGACTCGAAGGAATTGGTGGCCAGCAGCTCAAACTCAGGTTGGGCGGCAACCACATAGAGGTTGCCACGGCGGTCAGGAACGTAAAGTTTCCCATCGACCAGCACGGGGGAAGCATAATCCATCCCTCTCACCCCATCACGGTCTGCTGCTCCACTGCTAGAAAGCCGCTCCCGATAAACGAGCTCGCCTGTCTCGGCAACGGCACAGGACAAGATACCCCCTGCATACCAGTAGAGATGTCCCTGATGAACGATAGGTGAAGTGATCTTCCCGCGCTGCCTATTGTTCCAAAGGGTGTGCGAGTCGGTCACGTCGCCCTTGCCTCCAATGCGAACTGCCGCCGAGCCGCCGTCGCGACCGCCAACGACGTAGACAACATCTCCCGCGATCACAGGACTGGAACAGAGATTGCGAGCCTCGGACACCATCGCATGCCAGCGCAGTTTGCCGGTCGCTAAATTCATCCCCCACACTTCACCCGGAACGGCGATCACCAGTTCCTCGCCCTCGGGCAGTTTGGCGATGATCGGCGTCCCCCACAGGCTAGCGAATCCCTCGGCCTCGGCCCTCCATACCTCTTTGCCATCTACTTTGTTCAGGGCGACCACTGCTTCACCTTCTTCGCTGGCGTTGACGATAACCAGATCGCCGAACAGGATCGGGCTGGCCGCAGAGCCCCAATGTTGTGTACCCGACTCGGTCCCGACGCTGGTCTGCCAAAGCTCATTGCCCTGCAGATCGTAAGCCACCACTCCCGACTTACCGAAAAAAGCAAAGATCTGCTGGCCATCGCTAACTGGTGTGCTACTGGCGTAACCGTGTTCGGTGATGAAACCAGAATAGGGATCCTCTGGAAGAACGACCGAGACCGAACGCTGCCATTGCGTCTCACCGGTAGTCGCATCGATACAGAGTAGATGCCGGGTCAAATCGGCTATAACACCAGGGTCGTCCGCGTCGATGCCGTAGCCGGTGTAGCAGGTGACGAAGATTCGCTCCCCCACAATTATCGGGCTGGAAGAGCCAGGTCCGGGTAATGGCACTTGCCATTTGAGGTTCTCCGTTTCAGACCAGCTGATCGGGAGTGTCGACTCGGCCGCGATTCCAGAACCGTTCGGACCGCGGAATCGCATCCAGTCTGCTGCCGACGCCAGAGCAGAGAAAGCACCTAAGTAGACCAGCACGAATAAGAACACGACCTGCCGTGGTTGGGCTTTGTTCACTAGCATCAATTCAACCCTTAGATGGGCCTAGGTGGCATGTTGGTAGGTGAGAGTCTGGTAGACGATCGGTCAAACAGCAATAGCTTCGGATCAGGAATCTCGATCGTCAAAGCCCCGGGGATGGGACTGATGCCACTGCCACGCACTGGCCACGATCGAGCGGATGTTCGTATGGCGAGGTTCCCAACCGAGTGTCTTACGGGCCAGCCGGGCGTCGGCCACCAGCTCGGGTGGGTCGCCTGCGCGGCGCCGGACCACTCGGGCAGGGATAGGGTGTCCGGTCACTTCGCGGCAAGCTTCGATCACCTGCTGCACACTGGCGCCCTGTCCGGTTCCCAAGTTCAGCTTCAACTGGCTGCCCGACTCGAGCTTCTCCAGTGCCTCTCGATGCGCAGCGGCCAGGTCGTCCACGTGGATATAGTCTCGAATGCAGGTGCCATCGGGCGTGGGGTAATCGTCGCCAAAGATGGTGATTTCTTCGCGCTGCCCTAGCGCCACCTGCAAGACCAATGGGATCAGGTGCGTCTCGGGCTGATGATCTTCGCCGATCTGGCCATCTTCCGCCGCGCCGGAAGCATTAAAATATCTCAGCGCCGCGTAGCCCAAGCCGTAAGCCTGGGAGTAATCGGCCAAAGCCCGTTCGATGACCAGTTTGGTAAAACCGTAGGGATTGATCGGCGCTTGCGACTGGCTCTCGGTAATTGGAACCTGGTCGGGCTCACCATAGGTGGCGCAGGTGCTGGAAAAAACAATTCGTCCGACGCCGGCTGCTCGCATGGCGTCGAGCAGCGACAAGGTGCCGACGACATTGTTGTTGTAAAACTTGGCTGGGTCGACGACCGATTCACCGACGTAGGCCGAGGCGGCAAAATGCATCACTGCCTCGATCTGATGTTCCACGAAGCACGATTCGAGCTTCGACCGGTCGATCAGATTGCCGACGATCAGCCGGCCCTCAAGGACCGCCGCGGCATGCCCCTCAGTGAGATTGTCGTAAACCCAGATCTCGTGGCCAGCATGTTGCAATGCCCTGGCCGCATGCGAACCGACATACCCCGCTCCGCCTGTCAGTAAGACTTTCATCAAGGGACCTTACGCCGGTTGGTCGGTGTTGGGATGGTTGCACGAGAGGCTAACACGCCAGTATCCTTGATTCACCTATCGAGAACAAGGATTCACAAAAGGATAACGAGCGGTCCCCATGGAACCAGCAAACCAGTCCCTGTCTGCCGAGGTAAACCGGCGTGCTCCCTCCGGCCGGGCAACATTGCAATGTAGGGCCCATGGCGAGCTGGTCGAATGGCTGTTCGCCTCCGGTGGCAGCCTGGCGATCACGACTTACACCTCGGGCAAGCTGCTGTTGGCGAGCTGTTTCGAGGAACAGCTGCGGTGGCGCGTGCGGCGGTTTCCCCGACCGATGGGGTTGGCGGTCGAGGGTCGGCGATTGGCGCTGGCCGTGCAGAACCGGCTGCTGCTGTATCGCAACTCTCGGGAAAAAACCGAGCGACGTCGTGAACGGTTTGGGCCCGAGGCGTCCGATGCTGTGTTTGTTCCGGACGAGACTTTTACCACCGGCAAAGTCGACGCCCACGACGTCGCATTCGGCCGGCGCCGGCTCTACTTTGCCAACACGCGGTACAATTGCCTGGGCCGACCGAGCCGGAAATCTCGCTTCAGTTGCTGCTGGCTGCCTCCGTTTATCTCCCAGATCGCGCCGCACGATCGGTGTCATCTCAACGGCCTAGGCATGCGCGACGGTCGACCGGCGATGGTAACCGCCTTTTGCGATTCAGAGCGTCCGGGAGGCTGGCGCGAAGAAGATCGTTTTTCCAGCGGCGTAGTGATCGACGTGTCGCAGAATCAGACGGTCGTCGGCGGGCTATGCATGCCCCACTCGCCCCGGTGGCACGCTGGCCGGTGGTGGCTGTGCAACTCGGGAGAGGGGACGCTGGGAACGTTTGACCCGGAGTCGGGACGATACGAAGTGGTTTGCTCACTGCCCGGCTTCACACGCGGGTTGTTTTTCGTCGGAAATTACGCGCTGGTCGGGCTGTCGAGAGTTCGTCGGCGGCACGTTTTGGACGCCCCCCCGGTCCGGGCGGCCCATCGGCAGTTGATCGCGGGCGTAGCGGTGGTCGATTGGCGAACGGGGCAGCAGCTGGGGCTGCTGGAATTCGTCCGGGGCGGCAATGAGGTGTACGACGTCGCCTTTCTGACCGGTGTGCGGAGGCCCGATCTGATCGTTCCCTCGGAGGTTTGACAGAAGTAATCGCAAAACAAAAAGTCCTATGTGGAAAATCGTGAAAATCGTTGGAACATTGGTTCTGATGGGGGCCTCCGGATTCGTTACGTACGTGACGGCGATAATCATTTTGATGGAGTTGGGGACCAAGTTTCACGGTAATTACGAGCACTACGGTAGCTATTGGGCTGTGATCCTCCTCTACGGGCTTGCTGCCCTAGGCTTCTTGGCCCCGGGTGCCGTAGTTTGGTATCTGCAGCATAAGGAACGCCCCCTGCAATTCAGCCTCCGCGCCCTGTTTGTCGCCACCACGGCGATTGCCGTCGTGCTGGTAATAGTCGTGTCGTTCTTCTCCTGGCTGTGGTCCTGACGAATTCTGCCTCAGCTTAGAGAACGGGATATGTATGGTCGAATGGCCATTTTCTCCAGAAATTGCTTTAATGGTGAACTGGACCAGTGTAGTATCGAGTTAGACCGACAATCTGCTTCGATTTTCGCATGCTCGCTCCAGTGCTGGTGCGAACTCTTCTCTAATACTACTGTTATGTCCAGACGACGATCAGAATCTGGCAGCCGTATCTGGCCCCTTGCGCGGAGAAACCCACCGCGGCGCACATCAACCTCCCTTCGGCAGCTGCGGTTCGAGTCGCTGGAATGCCGCTGCCTGCTGGCTGCTTCGAGTATCCAAATCTTTGCCGCCGGAGAAACGGGTGAGGAGATTCTGGATCTGCAGATCGATGGTTTTACTGTCGCCACGTTTGCCAATGTAGGCGGCGACACCACCAACCGCGTGTTCGAAACATTCGATTACACCCATCCCACACAGGTGACTATCGACCAGATACGTCTGGCTTACTCCAACGACGCCTTCGCAGTTGACGGCGCCGACCGGAATCTGCGGATCGACAAGCTGGTGCTCGACGGCGTAGTCTATGAAACCGAAGCACCCAGCACTTTTTCGATCGGCACCTGGGATCCGATCGGGGGCTGCGGCCCGGGCACCAAGGAAAGTGAATTTCTGCACTGTAACGGATTCTTCCAATACGCGGCCTTCAGTACCGGTTCGACGATCGAGATCTTCGCCGCCGGCACGGTTGGTACCGAACAAATGCAATTGTGGATCGACGACGTTACCGTGGCCACGTTCGACAACGTTGGTGGCGATGCGGTGAACGGCGTTTTTCAAACGTTTAGCTACACCCATCCGACCGAGGTGACTGTCGACCGAATTCAGGTCGCGTTTACCAACGATGGCACAGACCCGGTCCTCGATCAGAATTTGCGGGTCGATCGGATCACGCTGGATGGAGTGAATTTCGAATCGGAAGACCCCAGCACATTCTCCACCGGAACTTGGGATGCAGTCGGCGGCTGTAGCGAAGGAAATAAGCAGAGCGAGTTTCTGCACTGCGACGGCTTTTTCCAGTATGGAGCGCCGAGCTCTGGCACCTCGCTGATCGTGATCGAGGCCGCGGGCGGAGCGGGCAGTGAGATTATGGAGTTGCAGATCGATGGTTCTTCGGTCGCCACCTTTAGCGACGTGGGGGGTGACATCGACACGGGTCTATTCCAAACCTTCCAGTACGAGCATTCCTCGCCCGTTTCGATCAGTCAGATCCGTGTCGCTCTGATCAACGACAGCGCAGCGGTCGACCGTACACTGCGTGTCGATGCTCTCACGCTGGGCGGCGTTCGCTACGAGACCGAAGCTGCCAGCACCCATTCGACCGGCACCTGGGACCCGACTAACGGCTGCAGCCCGGGCAACAAACAGAGCGAGTTTCTGCACTGCAACGGGTATTTTCAATACGCCCCCTCGGAAGGAAATCATGGCGTATTGGCGTTGGGAACAGCGCTGCTGACGGTCAACGAGCTAGATGGCACGGTCACAATCCCGGTTGTCCGCACCGGTGGCACCGATGGGATCGTCTCGCTGAACTACACCACCGTCGACTCCACCGCCATCGCGGGCCAGGACTACATTGCCAATTCGGGACAGGCGGTGTTTCAAGACGGACAGACCGAGACTAGCATCGTCGTTTCGATCCTCAACGATGATCTAGAGGAAGGGACAGAGTTCTTCAACGTCGCTTCTGACCAAACGACCGGCGGAGCAACCGTCGGCCACCCGCGGACCGCCACGATCACACTGATCGACGACGAAAGCCCACCCTCGCCGGGTACCGGCAACGGACTTTTAGGCGAATACTTTCACAACATCGACCTGACCGGTCTGGAGCTGGAGCGGAACGACGCTACGATCGACTTTGTTTGGGGATTTGGCGGGCCTGTTCCGCAGATTGGTGGCGACACCTTTTCCGCCAGGTGGACTGGTCAGATCGAACCACTGTTCAGCGAGACCTATACCTTCACCGCCGAGGTTGACGACGGGTTTCGGCTGTGGATCGACGACCAGTTGATCATCGACTCGTGGGTCGATCAGGCTACTGTCCTAACTGGGCAAGCTGCGCTGCAGGCAAACCAGCGACACGACATCCGGATCGAGTATTTTGAGAATCTGGTCGGCGCCACGGTCATCCTCCGCTGGGACAGTGCGAGCCAGGCGTTGGAGGTCGTTCCGCAAAGCCAGCTCTACAGCCTGCCCGCGAGCAATGTCGATGGCTCCTTCTCGGGGCAGACGATCGTCAGCGGCCTGTCGTCTCCCACGGCGATCGGTTTTGGACCCAACGGGGAAATGTTCATTAGCGAGCAGCGAGGGGTAGTCCGGGTCTATAAGAATGGCCAGCTACTGCCGCAACCGTTTATCGATATCACCGCCGAGGTCAATCACGTTCAGGATCGAGGCTTGATCGGCATTGCCGTGCATCCCGATTTTCCCAACCAGCCGTACGTCTATCTCTCTTACACCTACGACCCGCCAGAAACCGCGGGCCAGACGGGACTGGCCGGGCCCGACGGTGCTGGGAATCGTGTCGCGCGGATGACGCGGATCACCGCCGACGCCAGCACCGGATTCACCACCGCAGTTCCCGGCAGCGAAGTGGTCGTGCTGGGCACCAACAGCACCTACGACA
>Ga0315336_1004985_pt1 | contig 15010 bp, 12 predicted proteins | sample ASW5metaG_FD_204512 | JGI IMG/M metagenome (GOLD analysis project Ga0315336, IMG submission 204512) | Ammonia-oxidizing marine archaeal communities from Monterey Bay, California, United States - ASW #5 | ecosystem: Environmental > Aquatic > Marine > Intertidal zone | place: USA: California...
GTCTTGGATGCGGTTGGCATCGTCGGTGCGGTTGAAGACGGTGTAATAGCGCTCGGCAACCTCACCGAGCTCGAGGAGCTGGCGCTGACGCTCAGCGTGCGCGGTTTGGAAGACGTCGATTCCGACAACGCTACCTCCGCGGGACAAAAGCTCCGCCACGAGTCCGTCCCGGCTTTCCCCCGAGCTCATCACCCAGGCCGACCCTTCGTCGTGGATGATGATCGTTGGCTTCACCGTCGCAACGGGCTTTTTGGGAGTCAAGACAACGGCCGGCACTCTGTCGCCTTTGCCCGTGCGCCCGATTACGAGTTTGCGCCCACGCTCCCAGCTGTCGATCACTTCCTCCAAAAGGTCGTCGGGCGCGGGCGGCGACGTGAGAAGAGAAAGCTCGAGTCGCTCACGAAACGCCCTCTGCGCCTTAGCAAGCGACGCTGGGTCGGTGGGCTTGAGCGAAGACACCTCAAGTTCGGCTTCACCGATGCGGTCTTCCACGAACTGACGGTAGGTCACCGCTCGCTCGGGGAGCGAACGTCCCCACAACGACATGAGCGAGCTCAGTTGATCGACGCGTTCGTTCTTTTCGGCAAAATGTTCGGGGTTCGCGTCATAGAGAATCTTCTTGCCAAAGAAGCCGTAGACGGCTTCGCGCGAGTCTTTGTGATAGTTGTGCGGCGAGTCGAACTGAACGACCTCGACCTCCGACTTGGCGTCATAGAGCTCGTAGATGTTTTGAATCGCTGGGAACTCCTCTCGGGGGACGTTTTTCGTCCAATCGCCGGTCGCCGAAACCAGCAGCATCGGCCGCGGAGCCATCAATGAAGCAAGCTCAACGTTGAAGGTGTCAATTCGCAGATTCGGGGCGTTCTCACAGGGCGAGCCCCCCTGCATGATGGCCGACACCATGTTGACCGGCGCCGAGAAACGCACCCGCTCGTCGACGGCGGCGAGCAGAAAGGCTTGGGTCCCGCCGCCTGAAGCGCCGGTGGTCGCCACGCGAGTCGGGTCGACGTCATTCAGCGACAGGACGAAGTCGACCGCGCGGATGCTATCCCACAAGTGAACGCCCAGCAATTCGACGCCCCACAGCCGCTCGCGCTCGCCGCCCATCGTGGCGTGCGGAATCTGCATCGTGTCGGAGTACCCGACCATGTCGTAGGTGAAAGCGACATAGCCTTGCTTGGCGAGGTTGATGCCTCGCAGCGGAATGGAGTTGAGGGGCTGGTTTTCGAAGCGCCCGTAGCGCCAATGGCCGTGCGGCGAGACAACGGTCGGGAACGGCCCCTGCTTGCCAAGCGGCCGGTAAAGATTCCCGCCTAAGAAGAACCCGGGGTAGGTTTCGAGCAGAACCTTCTCGATCGAGTAGTCGCCGTATTCGGTCTTGTCGAAGACTTGTGGGTTCAGCGGAGTCTTCGATGGCAGGGGATAAAGCCCGGCGCTTGCCAGTATCTGCTTCTTGAGAAACCCGGCGCGCTGCTTCCACTCGTCAAGATCCTTGTACTCGGGCATCTCGTAATGCATGTCCCGGTGGCGGATTTCGGTATTGCGAGCGTCTTGCGAGGGGATCGGCTGGGCCGATGCGGGGGAGAAAGAGAGCAGGAACAGTCCGACGAGAACTCGCATGATCAGAGTGTACATTGCTACGCTCTAGCGGATGAGCAGTTCTGATTCGACTTCTTCAAGCTCCACCGGACTACGCCCTTGGCGCAAGAATCCTGGGTCCGACTTTATCCTGCCGACAGGCGAGAAGCTTCGCTGGGGTCTAGGGGTCTTTCTGGTCTGCTTGGTCTACGCGATTCTCCGATACAACGTCTTCAAGGGAGTTGAGTGGATCCACCTGCCGCTCTATGTCGGGAACAAAGCGTTCGCCCTTGCGGGAGTCACGCTGATCTCTTTCGCCTACCTGATCGGCAAATGGATTCCGGCCTACAGCGACGACACAAAACGCCGGCGCGCGCTGACCAAGTTCTGTGGCCTTACCGGTGCGGCTATGATCGGCATGCACGCTTGTGCGGGGTTCATCATGCTCTCGCCGGCATACTACGAGAAGTTCTTCCTCGAGGTCGGCAAGATGAACCTGACCGGGGAGCTGACGTTCCTATTTGGAATCCTCGCGCTGGCGTGTCTGTTCTTTCCGGCGGTGACCACGCTCCCACACATGTATGAAGCCCTTGGCGGGGCGCGCTGGCAGAAGGCGCAGCGGATGGGCTATTACTGCCTGCTGTTCGCTTGCGCGCACACATTCACCATGGGCTGGAAGGGTTGGCTTGACACCAGCACATGGCCGGGGGGACTGCCGCCGATTACGATGCTGGGTTTCGTGGTGGCGCTGGCGGCGTTGGTGGCGAAGCTGACCTCGGGTAAGCGCTAGTTTAGTGCGCTAGCTAGATTGCAACTTATTGCCGGAAGTCTTAGAGCCCCGTCACGGGTGGCATGACCGTAGCCCCCAGCGCAAACTGGGGATGGTGAGCCCTCTCCGACCATACCCAACGGCCCCGCCGGTACTATTTGTTACCGCGTGGGATACTGCGGCCGAAAACGTGAACCAAAGGGCTTCCGATTTCCATTTCACACAGTGCAATGACTTGGGTCCAGATTCGGGCCGTTTCAGGGCTTCTGGTGGGTTCCTCTGGGCCGGCAAGTTCGGCGTAGCAAGGAGATTTCACGACACGAATCCGGCGATTGGCACCTAAGTTCTTAATGCTCTGCCCGTTAGGAGATCGAACGTCCAGACGACCTCGAGTTGGCCGACGTTGCTCTTGTTGATCTAGCCCAGCGTCGAATAGTGCGAGCGCTCTTTGCCACCCAGATACACGGGCCACTCGAGGTCACTCGCTCAGCCGGCCGTGCAACACCGCAACATCTCCTCGTCGCGATCGATGACGGTGGCAAAGTGGATGCCGTTGGTTTTTTGAACGAGCCGGTCGCCCTTTGCGATGTTACGTCATGCTACTTCGCCGTGGATCTGACGATACGCCCGATCGGTCCCAATGACGCCGAAGCGCCAACCGAGATTCTGAATCCAGTCATCGAGAGATGTGTGTTCGGCGTTTGATACGGAGTTTTTGGAGCGAAGGGCTCGCCGGCATGAGAGAATCCTCTCGTGAATGCCAAGACCAAGAAGCTGATCCAGGCGCTCCAGGACGCGGTCTTCCGCAGCCCGGGCGCCACCTCGGCGGCGCTGAGAACATCAGTGGCAGATCGAGCCGCCGCACCTTCGGGCAAAGAGCGGCAAGTGCCCGAATCCTTGCGGGCGTACGTTGACAAGGTGGCGCACGCCCCTTACAAGGTCATCGACGAGGATATCGATGCGCTACGCGAGGCTGGCCATGACGATGACGCCATCTTCGAGCTAACCATCGCCGCGGCGGTGGGCGCCGGACTGGAACGCGGGCGCCGTGGCATGGCCGCTCTGAAGGGAGAGGCTAGCTGATGCGGCTTCGGATGCTCGAGAGAGGCCAGAGTATATTTCAGCGGGCGCTATTTGCCGGCATCCGTCGAATCATCTCGCACGTACCAGGCCCCATGCTGGTGATGTCTTACAGACAAGCCTTTTTCGGAAAGGCCTTTGCTCGCCTACTACAGCACTCCATGCGCAACCTGCGGTATTGGACCGCGGCGGAAACCGAGTTGCTCGGGGCGTTCGTCTCTAAGCAGAACCAATGCGCGTATTGAACTACTGACCACACCGCGGTCGCGGTGAAAGCCTATGGCGACGATACGCTCGTCCGGGCTGTGCTCGATGACTACGCGTCCGCCGACATCGAGCCTCGCCTCAAAACCACCCTGGCATTCTTGCACAAGGTCACGCTGCGGCCCGCCGAGGTCACACCGGACGACGTAACGCCTCTGCGAGAAGCTGGTCTCTCAGACGAGGCCATCGAAGAGGCGATCGGCGTCTGTACGTGTTTCAACGTCATCGTTCGCATCGCAGACGCATTCGATTTCGAAGTTTCCGATACCCAGGACTTGCCTTGGATTGGGCGCGCCATCCTCGGACTGGGCTATACCCACGCTAGCTTGCCGGGCTGAGTTAGCAGGCGGCTCGACACCGCTTATGGCGGGGTCAGCCGTGCTCGGACACGATTCGGAGGAACTGAGATGAAGCGACGATCGATGTTGACGGGAGCCCCCTGCGGTGGCCGCCTTCCTCCTGGATGCATACACGTGGCAGATGTTGGGGTGCCTGACGGCGGCCGCAGCCTTCGCCTCGCGCAGAAAGCGAGCTTTGGCCTCATCGTCGTTAAACAGGTGAGCGGCCAGAAACTTCACGGCGACAGGCCGTCCGAGAGTGGTGCCTTCCGCTCTGAAGACTTCTCCCATACCGCCGGAGCCCAGACGCGCGACAACCTTGCACCGGCCGATGGCCCGCCCTATCAAGATGGGTCGATTTCGCCGCCCGAACGCTTGACTTCGGTTAGGTGGCGGGAACGTTGGCTTGAGTGACCGCCTGAGAGGCGCCCAAAAGCCCCTCCAGGGCGCTCTAAGGATTTGTTTAAGCGGCTTTGAGTGATTTCAAGGGGCGTTGAACGCTCGTGAAAATAGTAACAATATTCATCCCTCGGACGGTTCCTATGAGCCGCTTTCGGGCGGACTCGCCGGTGCGACGGAACCAAGTGACTACGAGATTTCCTGACGGCTATCACACGGGTGGCGGTTGAGCCCTTTTCTTTCTGCTCGTTAGGCTATGCTGCATCGCGAATTGGATGCTAGGGATTCAGCGCTCTTGCTGTCCCGGCCTTCAGGCTGTTGATGCTCAACGAGCCGGCGGGCGTGGTGCGCTACTCACCTACAGGCCTTGCTCAAAAACGACGTCGACCGGAATGCCGGCGTCGCCTAATCGGTCAAGATCTTCTTGGAGCTGTGGGCCGATCTTTCCGGATTCGTCGACGAATTGCGCGGCGCCGGCGTAGTCGCCGTCGCCTTGCAGCCGGAGGATCTTTTCCGAGAGCGCATCGACCGCGGCTTGCATCTGTTCGAACTCAACTCGGTACGCCCCGGTCGCTTCATTCCGCGAGAACGCTCCGCGCTCTTTGAAAAAATTGAACCTGAGCGTATTCGCTACACCGTGTGCACTCGCCGCGCCAAAGCGAATCGAGCGAAACAGGCCCGCCAAGAACGTGACGTAGTTGTCCATCAGGTCGGCGTCACCCAGCTCACCCTGCTCGTGCAGCTTAGTGACCATATAAAGCCCTAGGATGTCCGCCTTGCCTTCTTCGAGGGCCGAGGCATGTTCTTGCATCGCCTCGCGAACCGATAGCTCGCCCGAGAGCGTCTGCTTGATGCCGAGCCCATGCGCCACTTCGTGGAACATCGTGTTCGCGAAAAAGGCGTCGAACTGCACGTGCGGGATTTGGTCGGCGTCGATGAGCACGTTAGCGATCGGCGCCAAGATTTTCTCGAACTTGGCGCGCATCGAGTTCTTGAGCTGCAACCTGCGTGCGCCCTTCTGGAGCTGGACTTCCTCGTCGTTCGGCAAATTGATGGCAATCGTCTTCGCCCCCGAGTTGCAGTCGCCAGCGTAATAGATCACATCGTAGGCGTTGAGTTCCGAATCGCCGCCCGGCGACTCTTGCTTGTACTCGTCGGGAACAGGTAGCCCTCGCTGCAGATCGTCAAGCATCGCGGTGTAACGCTCGAGCCTCCCGCTCCACTCTTTGTCTTTCACCAAGACGTACGCCTCAAACGCCGCTTTCGCGCCGAAGAGCCCGTCTTCGTAGGTCTCGATCGGGCCGATGACCACGTCGATCGTGTTGTCTTTCATGTCCATCCAGGCGAGATCGCTGGGTTGGTAGTCATCGTTCTGCAGAGCCTCGGCGCGCAGTTCGAGATATCGCTTAAGGCCCGCGTCATCGGCAAGTTCGGCCGCCTGACGTAGCTTTGCAGCCGCCTGGCCGAGCTCGGTTCGAAACTCCTGGCTGTAAGGCACGCTGTAGAGCTTGCCTTCCGCATCGCGTCGGACGAAAGTGTAAAGGCTCTTGAGCGACTCGTCGGACTCGGCCGCGGCTTCAAGTTCCTCTTTTGTCATGTCCGCGGGATAGAACCGCGACCCGGGCGGCTTAGGGCCGACGCCATCGACAAAGGGCTCGTCGTCAGCCAATCGATCCCATGGCCCATAGTTGATTTCGATGAAGCGCCGCTCGTCTGGGTCAGAGACGCTCGCCATCAAGGCCGCCTTGTCACCGTAGGTCTGCTTCCAAAACAGCGCGTCCATCTGATCGGCCGCCTCAATCAGTAATGGCAGCATCTTGCGCTGGTTGTCAGTGAGGGCGTCGAGATCCGTCTCGAGTTTGAAGGACGTGTACTGGTTGACTTTCGCGGAAAAATTCATGGATTCGGGCGGCGGCGGGGTAGCGCAGCCAAGCGCTAGCAGGACGATGGGAAGAAGGCGATGCACTGGGAACTATTCTAAGGCCCGTTCCCTGTTGTCCGTTGACCGGAAGAGGGCTACCCGCTTGGCAACCCTCTTCCGGTCAACGGATAACGGCCAACGGTCAACCGATAAAACAGGAACGGGGCCCCCCTGCGCGCCCGATTTGCCAGAGGAGCCCCGCTCGCCGCCTGGACAGGATCTCTCCCGCCCAAACTTGATGTACTTGCCTAGCGCCGTGCCATTTGTGTGGTCTTCGGTGTTGCCAGGTAGCCAACGATCTGATCTTTTTTCACGCTCGTGACGACGATCTCGTAAGGTTTCGAGGCGCCGATCACGTAGAACTCGACAGGCTGATTCACGTAGCGATCTTTTTGGACGAAGACCCGATCGTCAGCCATCACCTCGAGCGTGTACCGCCCTTTGTTCACATCCGCGTTCCGCAGCCGGACTTGGATGTCTTGAACTTTCTTACGATCGCGTGACTTGGCCAACACAAAGCTGGTGACGTCACGCTCGCCTTTCATTCGCAGCGCCTCGATAGCCGCCGCGTGTTTGTCCATCTCGCCGTCGACGCCGTCGATGGCGCCACGCAATTCATTAGACGTGGACTCGAGCGCGGCCGCTGTTTCGCCTAGCTTCGAGCTGTTTTCGTTGACCGCCGAACGGACGCCGTCGACAGAGCCTTTGACGGTTTCGATCGAGTCGTGGTTGTTCTTGGTGGCCGAGTCGATTCCGCCAAGCTGTCCAAGCAGCATTTCTTGTTGCTCGCGCTGTTTCTCGCCGATCACTTTCGCGACGCGGTTGGACTGGCGCTGAGCTTCGCTCCGTGCACGATTGGTGGTCGCTTTGGAGGTCTCTTCTAGCTCCTCGCGGATTTCGCGGAGCTGTCGGGCCTGCGCCCCGTTGTTGGAGCTGACGTTTTCTTGGAGCTTGGCGATCTCGCTCCGCAGCATCTTGCGCTCGGTGTCGGCTTGATCTTCAAGCGTGCGCACCTTCGACATCAAAAAGACGTTGCCCAACAGTACTGCGCCGAACAGGAACGCTCCTATGACTTTCCACTTCATGCCAGAACTCTCGGGGCCGTCTTCGTATTTCTTCATTTCTTCCATGGCTTTGCTTCTCCTTTAGCTCAGCCTCCTCGTGCACATATAGATCGCAACCCAAGGGCCAAACTCTAGATGGCAGTGGAATCAACTACTTAGGGATTACTGGCGAATCTCGGTCGCGCGAAAGACGAAAAATCTCCTCGGTGCGGAGAAGAATTTACGTACTGCTAGGCGACCGCGGCGGGCCTTTCCGGCCGCTTGCTGAGAGGGCGTGAAGAAATATCCCACGTCGGGCACAAAAGTATTCACGGCCCGTGACGCGCGCGGCTCAAAGGGCGCTGCGTCGATAGCCTACGAGGGTGGTTGCGGAGGAGATAGGGCTCACGATCTCGTTCTCGACGATGCGGTAAATCGCATCGCGATGGCCGTTGCGACCTGAGCTGGTGTCGCTATGCGAAGTCGTCACAACAACCAAGTCCAAATCAGGCAAGACAAAGATGTACTGACCCCCGTAGCCCCAGGCGAAGTAGGCCCAGTGGCCGGCAAACATCCGCATCCACCAGCCGTAGCCGTAGAGACGCCCGCTGCGGTGCGAACGGCCGCGAGGGGTGAATGTTTGGTAGATCCAGTCCTCAGACAGGATTCGACGATCGCCGAACTTGCCGCGGTTGAGATAGGTCGTGCCAATAGCCTCGAGTTGGCGCGAGGTCATCATCATCTGGTTGCCGCCGAAGTAGATTCCTTCTGGGTCGCGAGCCCACCGCGAGAGGGTGAAGCCGAGCGGTGCGGCGAGAGCTTCTTGGGCGAAGTCCCAGGTGCTCTTGCCTGTAGCCTTGGTCAGAATAGCCGAGAGCAGGTGACTGTTTCCGGTGCTGTAGATCATGTTCGACCCGGGCTCGGCGATCAGCGGCCGGGCGAGAGCGAACCGCACCCAGCTCGGGCTTTGGGCCCATGCACCGTAGTTGCGGCCGCTGGTGGACTCAAGCCCGGAGCGCATGGTGAGTAGGTCTTCGACCGTGATGTCCGCCTTGGCGGGGTCGAGGCGGGGGAAGTAGCTGGAGATTGGAGTGTCTACGGTTTCGATGTGCCCGCGACCAACCGCGATTCCGACGAGCGCCGCGATGACACTCTTTGAGGCGGATTTGATGTTCGTTGGTCGCCGGGCGCTGCCGCCATTGAAGTACTGCTCGACGACACGATCGCCACGCCAGTTCACCAACAGGCTGTAGAGCCTGGGCAGGCGCGTGGCGTCGGCGACGGCCCGGTCAAACGAGATCTCCGGCTCGACGCTGCGAGACGGGATTCCGGGCCGGCCGAGATCGGCCGGTATCAGCAAGCAGAAAGCGATCAGAGGGCTCAGGCGCATCCCTTGAGCAGTTATCATAGCGATGTGGTTTCTGACGCAGTTCTCGACGAAATTCGCGCGATCGTCGGCCCGAAGGCGACGCTCCATCGCTCGCAAGACCTGATGCTCTACGAGTATGACGGGCAGATCGACAAGCACACGCCTGATGTCGTCGCTTTTCCGAAAGACACCGACGATGTGGTCGCCCTGGTCAAGATTGCCGCGACACACGGGCTACCACTGGTTGGCCGCGGAGCGGGCACCGGGCTCAGCGGCGGAGTGATCCCAGTTGAAGGCGGGTTGATGATCGCCTTCGCGCGGATGAACAAGATCCTCGAGATCGACTACGAAAACGAATGCGCGGTCGTCCAGCCGGGCGTGGTCAACCTTGAGATCACCCGTGTTGTCCAAGGGGACGGCTACTACTACGCCCCAGACCCGTCGAGCCAGAAAGCCTGCACGATCGGCGGCAACGTGGCGGAGAACTCAGGCGGGCCGCACACCCTGATCTATGGCGTGACGACAAACCACGTCCTCGGCGTGGAAGCCGTATTGCCCGACGGGACAGTGATCGAAGTCGGGGGAAAAGAGGCCGACCTGGCCGGCTACGACTTGAGCGGACTGCTGACGGGCTCAGAAGGGACGATGGTGCTCGTGACCAAGGTGATCGTCCGGTTGATGCGGGCGCCGGAAGCGGTGAAGACGCTGCTGGCGATCTACGACTCGGCCGAAGACGCCGCCAACACGGTGGCGGGACTGACCGCTCGAGCGATTATCCCCGCGGCGGTGGAGATGCTCGATGGCGTGATGCTGCGGATGGTCGAGGAGGCCACCCACGCCGGGTTCCCAATGGACGCTGACGCCGTCCTGCTGATTGAACTCGAGGGCGTTAAAGAGGACGTCGAGGCGCAGATGGAGCTGGTCGTCGACGCTTGCAACGAGGCCAACGCTCGCGAGGTCCGGGTGGCGAAGTCCGACAAGGAGCGCCAGAGCCTATGGGAGGGCCGCAAGGGCGCCTTCGGGGCTGTGGGGCGAGTCAGTCCGACCTACTACGTGCAAGACGGAGTCGTGCCTCGGACGCGCATCGCCGACACCCTCAAGCACATCTACAAGGTGTCGGAGAAATACGACCTCGAGATCTCAAATATCTTTCATGCTGGTGACGGCAACATGCATCCGATCATCTTGTTCGACCCGCGTAAGGGCGACGAGCTTGAGCGTACGAAGAATGCTGGGGAGGAGATCTTGCAGTACTGCATCGACGTCGGCGGTGCGATCACAGGCGAGCACGGCGTTGGGATGGAGAAGAACGAGATGATGCCGCGAATGTTCAGCCCAGAGAGCTTGGAGATGATTGAGCGGCTGATCAAAGTTTTTAATCCAGACCGGCGATTGAATCCCGGGAAGTTGCTGCCGACCGGGACGGGGTGCCAGGAAGTGCGGCCGATGTCGCCGGCGCTGGCGTCGGTGAAGTGGTAGGCGATCGGTCCGAGAGCCGATGGCAAATCACATGCGCGCCATAGTCCAGGCGATCCTGGAGGAATACACACTAGATTGGCATGGATGCCACGGTGTCGCGCACTGGGCACGGGTTCTCGACAATGGGTTGCGAGTAGCGGAAGAGACTGGCGCGAAGGTCGAGGTCATCCAGCTTTTTGCTGTTTTCCACGATTCACGTCGCCTGAACGAATCCACGGATCCGGATCACGGCCAGCGTGGGGCTGACCTTGCGGCGCAATTTCGGGGGCTGTTGTTCGACCTTGCCGACCACGATTTCAAACTGCTCTACAGGGCGTGTGCAGGCCATACTCACGAGCGCACGCATCCCAATTTAACGATTCAAACCTGTTGGGATGCAGATCGGCTGGATCTCGGGAGAGTCGGCATCATCCCCCATCCGAGCAGGCTGTGCAGCGAACCGGCGAAACGGCAAGATACGATCACCTGGGCGCATGAGCGGGCCAGCTCTTGGGTTGTCCCTGAGTTCGTTGCCGAGGAGTGGCAAGTCGAGTTGAGTTGACTCCAGGTCTTCATCCACAACAGTCGAATATGACCGACAGCGCACGCTGGCGACTGCAATTGGGTGCAGAATAGGCGCATGCACCCTCGCATCTGCAATTCGATTGTCATCGGGTGCGTCTGGGCCCTTTCGTTCGGCTGCTCCCAATCGTCAACGGAATTGGCCGAGCGCCTCACCGACTACATCGAGTTCCAAGTCGCAGACAAACAGATCCCCGGTTTCTCGATTGCCTTGGTAGACGGCCAAGATATCGTCTATACGAGGGGCTTTGGACGAGAGCGCGATGGTGTGCCAGCTTCGCCCGAGACCGTCTACCGGGTTGGATCAGTCTCCAAGCTCTACACCGACATCGCCGTCATGCAGTTGGTCGAGCAGGGCAAGCTTGACCTCGACGCGCCGGTCGTCGAGTACTTGCCAGAGTTCCACCCCAGAGGCGATGGAGTCGAGACCATCACCCTTCGTCACCTGATGGCGCACCGCTCCGGGCTAGTGCGGGAACCTCCCGTAGGCAACTACTTCGACGACTCAGAGCCCGCGATTGCCGCCATAGTCGAAAGCCTGGCTGATACAGACTTGGTCTACCCCGTAGGCTCGCGGGAGCGCTATTCAAATGCCGCCATCGTCGTCGTTGGAGCCGTAGTCCAAGCCGCGGCAGGGAAGCCGTTCGCCGATCACATCCGCGAAACGGTTCTAGAACCACTGGGAATGGCGACGTCTTCCTTTGCACGAACTCCACAGGTCGAGCAGCACGCTGCTGAGGGGCTGATGTGGAGCTACGACGGGCGTGAGTTTGCCGCGCCGACCTTCGACGTACTCGTCCCGGCCGGCAACCTCTACTCCAGCGTTCTCGATCAGGCTCAGCTCATCAAAGTTCTCAACCGGCGCGGCGATCCGATTCTTAGCTGGGAAGCCCTGCAGCAGATGTTCGAGCCCCAGTTCGAAAGCCGCTTTGGTCTCGGTTTCGGGCTCTCGGATTTCGAAGGCCACAAGACCGTTGGCCACTCCGGTGCGGTCTATGGTTTCTCCTCCGACTTGCGCGTGCTGCCGGATGAAAGGATCGGCGTCGTCTCGGTGGCCTCACTCGACGTCACCAACGACACCGTACGAAAGATCAACGACTACGCGTTGCGCGTGCTGTTGGCCATCCGCGAGGGAGCGCCGTTGCCCGATTGGGAACGTAGCGAACCGCCCGAACCCGCATTTCAGGAAGAGGTCCAGGGAACGTATCGCTCCGACGATTTAACCATCCGTCTGGTCCGCCGCGACGGCGATCTGTGGAGTGAGGGGATTCCCTTCCATCGCGTCCCGATTCGGCGCAGCGGAGAAGGGCACGTCTTCGATGGCCGCCTGACTTCGGGGCTGCCTATCGACTTCGCCGACGGCGGTCTCACGATCTCGGACAAGCGCTATGAGCGAATCGAATCGAACCTGCCGCTGCCTCCTCCCCAAGTCCGGGCCGAAGTGATCGGCGAGTATGGTTGGCCGCACAACACGCTCTTCATCCTCGAACGCTACGGAGAGCTCTGCGCCTTGATCGAGTGGGTCTTCCTCTACCCGCTGACCGAGGTCTCCACTGACCGCTTTGCGTTCCCGGGGTATGGCCTTTACCACGGCGAAGAGATCCTGGTCGAACGAGACTCCTCCAATCAAGTGACAGGCGTGCGGGCGGCGAGCATTCTGTTTCCCCGACTGCCAACAGCCGAAGCGGGCTCCACCTTCAAGATCGAACCACTAAAGCCAGTTGAAGAGCTGCGTCAAGCCGCCCTCGCCGCTGAGTCGCCCAAACAGCCTGAAGGTCTGCAAGAGCCCGAACTCGTCGACCTCACACAGCTCGACCCTACCATTCACCTCGACATTCGCTACGCCTCGACGAACAACTTCATGGGGGAGCAGTTCTACCCCGAGCCCCGCGCCCTACTACAGCGACCCGCCTCGGAAGCTCTTGTTCGAGCCCATCAGCAACTTCGCAGCCTTGGCTATGGATTGCTCATCCATGACGCCTATCGTCCGTGGTACGTCACCAAGATGTTCTGGGACGCCACGCCAGACTCGATGAAGGACTTCGTCGCCAATCCCGAGAACGGCTCGATCCACAACCGGGGAGCTGCCGTTGACCTGACGCTTTACGACGACGCGACTGGTGAAGCCGTCGAAATGCCGAGCGGTTACGACGAGTTTTCCGAGCGCGCCTACCCGGACTACGTTGGCGGAACCTCCCGGCAGCGTTGGCTACGTGAGCTGTTGAGATCGGCGATGGAAGAGCAGGGCTTCTCGGTCAACGCCAAAGAATGGTGGCACTTCGATCACGGCGACGCGCTGCGCTACCCAGTGTTGAACCGATTGCACAGCGAACTGCCTCGCGCCTCCTCTCCATAGGCATATCCTCTACGTTCACTCTAGCCAGCTTCGCGTGCAGAGGTGCTTCGCGTCAGGTCGTCAATTATTTGGGCGGCCCACTCGAATTCTGCATGGACGATTTCATGCCGACACTACAGCAAAGCCCTAAGCTTGCTGCCCAGACTTGCCGAGATCTGCTCGGAACCAGTGGCTACGAACACCGTGTCATCCCCAGCGACCGTACCTACGACTTCTTCGAAGCCGGAGCGGTCGAGATACAGGGCGACTGGCCCGGCCCCGCCGGGCTGAGTCTTCACCACGACAAGGTTCCCGGCGACGCGGATGTCGACGACGAACTCTTTCAAGGCCCGGACGAGATTTTCTAGCGGCGGCTCTGGTGCGCCGGCGGCCTCGGGCTCGAGGTAGCCGCTCGCTGTCTTGACGACGCCCAGCTCGCGCAGGTCGCGCGAGAGCGTCACCTGGCTCGCTTCGATCCCCCCTTCGGCAAGGGCGGCGCTGAGGTCCTCTTGGGTGTGGACCTCCCGTGCGCGGATGATCCGCCGGAGCTGCTCTTGGCGGATCGCTTTCGTCATCGGACGTCATCCAGCCAGGAAGCGGCTTCAGCCAAGGCCGCATCTACCGAGGCAGGCGCCGTCCCCCCCGGTGGGACGTGATTCTCGAGAGCCCGACGCGCCGACAATAAGTCCAAGGCCTCGGCGTCGAATTCGGGGGCGATCTCTTGCAAGCCCTCAAGAGTCCAGTCGCTGGGCTTCTTGCCGTCGCGGACGCTGGCCAAGACCAGCCCCCCGACGATCTGATGCGCGCGGTGGAACGGCGTCCCTCGCCGGGCGAGAAATTCAGCCAGTGCCGTGGCGCAGGTCCACGAATCGTCTGCTGCTTGCTCCATCACATCGCCGTTAATGCGGCTCGTCGCGACGCAGAGACGCAAAACTTCAAGCGAGCCCGCTACTTGGTCGGCCGCGTCGAAAACGCCTTCCTTGTCCTCTTGCAAGTCGCGGTTGTAGGCCAGAGGCAGGCCTTTGATCAGAACCATCAGCCCTTGCAAATGGCCACACACTCGGCCGGACTTCCCACGGATCAGCTCAAGCGCGTCGGGGTTGCGCTTCTGTGGCATCAGACTCGACCCGGTTGTGACCTCATCTCCCGGCTCCATGAAGCCAAACTCCTCGCTCGAGTAGAGGATCCAGTCTTCGGCTAGGCGCGAGATGTGCAGCATCGTGACGGAGGAGGCGTAGACGAAGTCCAGGCAAAAGTCGCGATCCGACACCACGTCCAGACTATTACGCGAGATACGGCCGAATCCTAGCTCGTCGGCAATTGCCTGGCGATCAAAGGCGAACCCACTGCCGGCCAGTGCGCCTGACCCTAGCGGCAGCACATCCGTGCGTCGATAGGCGTCCTCGAAGCGCTCCCAGTCGCGACGAAACATTTCAACGTAAGCCAAACAGTAGTGCGCCCAGAGCACTCCCTGAGCGCGGCGCAGATGAGTGTAGCCGGGCAGCAGCGCGGTCGGCTCGCGTTTGGCGAAGTCGACAAGCGCTTGCACCACGCCCACGAGCCGCGCCTGGTCGGCTCGGATCTCCTTGCGCATCCACAGCCGAAAATCCGTCGCGACCTGCTCGTTCCGGCTTCGCCCCGTGTGGATCTTGTCCGCTACCGGGCCCGCTTCTTCGGCGAGCTTGCGGATCAAGAAGGTGTGGACGTCCTCATCGTCGGCCTCATCGAAAAATCCCGGCTCTAGCGATTTCGCGAGAATCCGGTCGAATGCCACACGGACCTGGTCACGCTCCCCGGCGGTCAGCACCCCAACCCGTTCGAGCGCCGACGCGAAGGCCTTCGAGCCAACGATATCCGCTTCGAGCAAACGCCGA
>Ga0315336_1004986_pt1 | contig 15006 bp, 8 predicted proteins | sample ASW5metaG_FD_204512 | JGI IMG/M metagenome (GOLD analysis project Ga0315336, IMG submission 204512) | Ammonia-oxidizing marine archaeal communities from Monterey Bay, California, United States - ASW #5 | ecosystem: Environmental > Aquatic > Marine > Intertidal zone | place: USA: California...
AGGACAGGTGAAGTTCGACGAAGCTGCGCTGGGCAAAGCGATGATTGTCGAGTACTGGTTCCCCAACACCGAGGCGATGCCCAATCGCTGGACTCAGGAGACTCACTTCGACGCTGACGGCAATGTATGGGTCACAGAACGCGGCAGGGGATCACCGGGCATCGTGCGCCTCGATCCACGCACCGGCGAATATCGCGATTATCCGGCCCCCGATTCCACGTCCTCACCCCACGGACTTACCGTAGATATCGACGGCACGGTGTGGTGGGCAGGACAAGATCTATACGTTGCCCATCTCGATCCCGAGACCGGTGCCACGGATCAGTATGTCGGCACAGCTACCGGCCATGCCGGGCACACGCCGGTGTTCACCTCCGACGGCGACCTGTGGTTCTCTTTGCTGCTCGGCAACAAGATCGGGCACTGGGACCGGGCCACCAATAAAGTGACCGCCTATGACAGCCCGGAGCCGCGCGCGCGGCCCTACGGCTTCATCAACGATCACAACGACAAGCTCTGGTATGTGGAATATCACACCGACGCAGTGGTGCGGTTTGACCCCGACACAGAGACCTTCAAGCGCTATTATATCGAGACCCGGCCGGCGGCCATGCGTCGCCTAGGAGTCGATAGCAAGAACTTTATCTGGTACGGCGTCTATGGTGCGCCGGGGCCCGCAGGCAAGATCGGACGGCTCGATCCCGACACCGGCGAGACTATCGAGCGTGATTTGCCGATCCCCTACTCGAACCCCTACGACGCCTGGGCTGATGACGACGACAACATCTGGATCAGCTCCGACAATTACCTCACTAAGTTCGATCAGGAGACGGAGAAGTTTACCATCTACCCAATGCCCGAGCGCACCGATATGCCGAAGATCTCGGTGACGCGCGATGGTACGGTCTGGTACACGCCGCGTTTTGCCGGTTTAAGCGGCGGCATGGGTGGCGGGGCCGCGGTGCTCTATCCCGACATGGACCGCATCACCACCTTCGGTGCCTACTATTCCGCCAAAAATACCGCCAATTACAAGACCAGATACAAAGGTCCCGGAACGCCAGTGCGGAATATGATCATCAGTAACGTGGCGGGCGTCGCCGAACAGCCAGGACCAGAACCTAAAGCGCAGCCCTCAGACCGCACACCGTTGGCCAACCCTGGCCCGACTGGCGCCGGCGCTGTGCTGGCTGACTGAACTTCAGTCGACGTGCCTGGTGCATGGTTGATCACGCCCTGTCTCCTTAGTGCGTACAATGTAGACACAATGTAAAAACGAATTGCTCAACCGAGCTAACCTACTTAACCCTAGGCGGGCTTAAATCCAATTATGTTGTGACGCCTGCGCCACGCTGGAGGACCGTCTTCATTGACATCGAAGCCGGCGACGCGCATTTCACCGGGGAAGTCCAGGTCTGTGTATTCCATACGCCAGACTTCGTTGTTCCAGCGGTGGGACACCCACTCCATGAAAGAGCCGAAGGCGCTAGTATCAAAACTGTTTGGTGACCCGGATCCCCCGCCTGTGTAGAAGTCGATAGGGAAGTACACCCCACCCGGGCGTAGAACTCGGTGGGCCTCTGCAATAATTTGCTTAGAAGCCGTCTTCGTAACTTCGTGGTGAAGAAGGTACGAGGTTACAATGTCGAAGTGGTTGTCAGGATATTTTGTGTCCTCGGCCAATCGTTGGGCAAAGTTTACGTCTACATCAAGGTCCACCGCCCGCATGTGGCCGTAGCGGATCATAGGCGCTCCAACTTCCACACCCCACACTTCCGCTTTTGGAAAGCGCTCTTTCAGCGCGATAGTTAGTTGGCCAATCCCGCAGCCCATGTCGAGAATACGTTTTACGCTGCCATCTGGCGGCGTCGCCATTTCTTGCCCTAGACGGAGATGGCTCTCGTCTTGATGATTTTCGGTATTCCGGGCGAGATAAAAAGCGTTAGTACCGTAGTGATATATGGCTCCGGCAAACGGGCTACCCACATATCCGCCCGGCTGCTGGTGGATCTCATGTTTGGTATACTCGGGAATGTCCATGTCCGGGTTGAGTTCCAGGGTACCCGGACCCCGGTTGTCGTAAGACTCCAATTCCGCGAGGTAGATGTCCGCGTTTTGCTCGAATTCACGCTTATAATGCTTATGAGCTGTCCGTTTGGTATCGAGGAAGATGCGGACTTCTGTGTTGATGATGTGATCGTCCTTGATCAGCTCGAAAATTTTGGCTAAAGGCAGGTCTTTCTTGGGGTCGTAGCCGTTAGCCAAAAGGATGGCGTTGAATCGCTCCCGGGAAGCGGGTACCAGACTCTTGGTTCGCCACCCACGAATGCCGTTATGGAAATGATCGCGGGATTCCGTGTCAAGAGAGGGTAGGCGCTCAAGCCGTCCGAGTGAACCACGCTTTTCCACATCGAAAGAGTGGGTTTTGGCAACCGACTTGCGTCCGCCTACGGCCGCGACAAGATAAGATGTGACAGCAGCGGTGGCATTGAAGAGTGTGCGGCGATTGAGCATGGCCGGTCTCCGATTATTCCAGGAATTTAAACCCCGATTACTATTTCCTATACGCGATGATAGTCGCACAGAAAGAAGGTACCCGCAAGAAACCCGCAGGTAACGAAACTAACAAGACGGCTAGGATTTTGTGCGCACACAAATTTGTTCCGAAGAGAAATAGCTAGTTACCGCCGTTGCGTTTTGGCGGTATTACTTTGCCGCACTAGGAAATCTAGTATCTCAAGCCTTCGTATGTAGCAGTTTCCTTTTCTGATTCAGATTCTATGTAGGCCAAGAGTGCTGCCCGATCCTTTTCTTTCGGTAATCCCTTGTAAATCATACTAGTCCCCGGCAAATACTCAGCGGGCTTTTCAATGAAACGCGAGAGAGCATCCCTGGACCAAACTATGCCCGACTTCAACAAAGGCTCGGAATAGCTCTTGAAACCCTCTCTGGTACCAGCTTTGGCATCGAGAATTCTCCACAGGTTTGGTCCCACTAGGTGTCTTCCATTCTTTGTAACTGTGTGACACGAAATACAGCGCATATATAAAATTCTTCCAGCCCCAAGGGTCGCGCGGTCGAATTCCTGTGCGGACAACTTATAATTAAAAACAAACAACACCACGTAACCAACCAACAAAGCCGCAGCAATTCCTTTCATTGTCATTTCTCCAGCCAAAACTTCCGTTTGGATTTTCCGCTGCTAGCCGAAAAGAATATAACAACGACGACCGTCTTTGCGGTTAAACCCCAAATCAGCCTCTTGCCACTATCTAATCAATTAGAGCGCCCAACTCATCTGTGCCCTTAGTCTTGACCCAATCAGCATAAGCATCCGCATTCTGCGCCCGTTCTGATCCCGTTCTTATCTCCCCTTTCACTTTTGGCGCAAGAGGACCACTATACTTGCTCAGAAAATACCCCGGACTGTCTTTAGAGTGATAAGCAGCCAGTGTCGTTATCTTGTCTTTGTCCGGATATAATACAGTTGCATTCCCGCCGAATCCTGCAAATTTTCCTGCATTACGGTATATGAACCAAATACCACCATTTGCAGAAATAGTGGTCTTCAAGCTATCGGAACGAGTTGGTATTGGATAATGCGTGAATTTATCTGCCTTCGGATCGTATTTGGATAGATAATTGTCGGGGGCAAGCCAAACATTGTCGTCTGCATCAACTTCCGCGTTATACGGATTGGTGTATTCAATATCTACTTTTCGCTCCATTACCTCGCCCGTTTCAGGGTTTAGGCGGTACACCGCAGCGTTTTGATGCCCACGGCTACCCCATGTCGCCGTCCAAATCATGTTCTTCGAATCTACGCCTAGGCGCCTAATAGCGGTAGCGGCCTCGTCCGAGACAAGTTTGAAGAATTTAAATTGCTCGGTTTCTGGATCGAACCTTGAAATCCCACCGTTGTGATAGTCCGCCCACCACACTTTGTCAGTCCTATCAACTATAATTCCATAAGGCCGGCTGCGGACAATGGGATTTTCCCAATACAGGAGTGAGTCTGTCTTTCGATCCCATTTGGCAATTCCACCTAGGCCAAGCAGGGACATCCATAGATTACCCTTAGTGTCGAAAATCTGTGTGTTGCTGCTAGTGGTAGTTTCACCTATCTTCCAATAATCGACCTCTGCAGTCTCAGGATCTAGACGGCGCACTACATCCCCTGAACCCGAGTACCATACAGTGCCGTCTGTTTGGTCGACGACAACACCATGACCACCTCCATGCCCCTCATATGCTTTAGATTCACCTGTGCGTGGGTCAAATCGAACGATGCAACAGGCCGTGTAGGCAAGCCAGACGTTGCCATCGGCATCAAAGTCGACCTGATGTGGCCAAGGGTTAGTTCTGAGATACGGATCTGCATACTCTTCAGACTCATGATAAATATAATCAATGAATTGTGCTTTTTTCAAAGCGTCTTCATCAAGTGCAGCCTCGCTCATTAACTGCACAACACGTGGTTCCGAATCCGCGCCAAAGTTCTTAATAAGGTAATCAACCAGGATGTCACGGTCCGCTGGGGGTAGAAATGCTGGATCAAATAGTGTTGCTTTACCAGGAATCCCGAATGCCGGGCCCTTATGCATACGATCGACCGTAACGGGCCAAGAAAATTCGTCATGTGGCACACGTCCGGCAGGATAGGCTCGGACACGATTATAGGGAAAGAAGTTTACTGTATGGCAGCCGTGACAGGCCCTTTCAATGATGTCGCGACCAGGGCCTGGAGGGTAAATCACATTGTACGGCTCAATTCTTGCGTCCGGATAGTCCGTTCCGTTAACGTAATTCGGTGCATTATTGATGCCCTCTACGGTGAAATCAGCCGTAACATGTGCATCCGCCACAACGTTTACCTTTGTATATTTTGTTGTGAAACTTTCGAGCTGCTCGACAGCGGGCCTGAGTTCCACATAGTAGGGACCAGGGATGAGATTTACGGCGCGATATTTTCCATTTATGACAAATACCGTGTAGCCGACATCTTTTTCTGGATTGTAGGCATACACTACGGGCAAAACCCCAGGTTGGGAGCCGGTGACATCTCCTGAGAGCTGACCATACCCAGACAAAATGTCAGCATGCGCTGAAGAAAATACCGATACGACCACTATGAGTGCTATTAGAACCGCACCTAGGTACCTGACAACTTTTTCCATCTTCTCATTCCTCGAATATGCGCTGGAGGCTCAATGACAACGTTCTTACCCCTGTCTCTATCGACGCATGTAAGGGTTTGCAACACTCCCTCCGGTGGATAACCATATGCTCTTGGTTTGCAGATATTCTTTTATCGCCTCAAGACCGTTTTCACGCCCCAAACCACTAGCCTTGTAGCCACCGAAAGGTGTTGTGAAGCTTGTAGAGCGATAGGTATTGACCCAAACCGTTCCAGCCTCAAGACGTTCGCTGATGTTAATGGCCCGCCGCAAGCTCTGAGTCCAAACGCCCGCTGCCAAACCATATTTCGTATCGTTCGCAATATGGATTGCTTGCTCTTCGTCAGAAAATCGGAGCACCGCCAAGACCGGCCCAAAAATTTCTTCCTGAGCAATGCGCATTTTGTTTGTAACCGAAGAAAAAATTGTGGGTTGGATGAAGAGGCCTTTGTTGCCGTCTGGTGCTGGGACTGAACAACCTCCTAAAACACAAACAGCTCCCTCATTTCTTGCAACCTCTATGCACTCGAGGATTTTACGATATTGGGGTTTGGTTGTGATTGGACCAAATTGAGTATCTGGACTCATGGGATCTCCTATACGTGCTTGCGACGCCACATCCAAAAGACGTTCAACAAACTCATCATGGATAGTGTCGTGCAACAGGAGCCGCGAGCCTGCAATACACGTTTGCCCGCTGGCTGCAAAAATTCCTGAAATAGCGCCGCTCACAGCCTCGTCCAGGTTGGCATCATCAAATACTATATTTGCCGACTTACCGCCCAGTTCTAATGTCACCTTCTTGAAATCTTGTGCGGCTGCAGCACTAACCTTCCTTCCGCCTTCCTCTCCACCTGTAAAGGCTACCTTGCGCACCTTATTGTGGCGCACCAATGAGTCACCCACCTCCGAGCCTAGACCCGTAATGACGTTGATTACACCTGGTGGAAAATTTGCTTCTTGTGAAATTCGGGCAAACTCCAGCGAAGACGCCGATGTATATTCAGAGGGTTTAATAACAATGGTGTTACCAGCCGCCAGTGCAGGCGCTGCTTTCCATGCAAGCAACAGCAATGGCGAATTCCAGGGCGTTATGCACGCGCAAACCCCCAGCGGTTCGTGCTTAGTTAAGTTAAGTATGTTTGGTTTATCTATCGGTGGCACCGCACCTTCTATTTTGTCAGCCAAGCCCCCATAATATTGAAACCACTGAGTCATGTAGCGGCACTGATTAATTACTTCTGAATAGAGCTTTCCATTGTCGCGGACTTCAATTTCCGCAAGCTCCTCAGCGTGAAGTGCTAGAAGGTCGGCAAACTGACAAAGGAGTTTTCCGCGTTGGGTGGCAGTTAAGTCTCGCCATTCGCTAGATCTAAATGCTTCGTCAGATGCAGAAACCGCTGCGTCGACATCAGCAGCATTTCCTCTTGGTATTTGCGCCCATACTTTTCCAGAGTAGGGATTGACGGTGTCTATCCATTCTTGAGACACTGGATCGTGCCAAGACCCGTTAATATACATTTGGTACTTTGGCATCGCGAAACCTCTTCAATAAAAATTAGTCATTGCCTGATGACCTAGACAATCAGCAAGCTTCATAACTAGGTGTGAAATATCGCAATATCACTACCTTATTTGACAGTGGTCGAACCGCGAACCCTATAATGAATTCACCACACTAGAATGAATGAGGGCGTGCTAGTGAAAAGGGCCCGCACTTATGCGCAAAACTAACTTACGATTGATTGTAAAATAAAAATGCATTTTTTGTGTAAGGGCATACCTGGAATGCATGGATATGTAGTAGACCGACCCAGATATAAGGTATTAGTTTCGAAAACACTTTAGAAGCATTGGTATTATAGTTTTGACCTCTGAGAAATTTTCAGCGCTAAAAGTGGGTGTCACCTGGCAAAGGCTCGATAGCCTAATGGATGAGACAGCGTACACCTTTGTACGGACCTCTTTCTCATCTGTAGTCCGCGATAATTGGGACCTTGCTGTAAGTCTTATGGATGGACGTGGTCGGCAATTTGCTCAGTCTTCGCGCAGTGTTCCAGCTTTCATAGGTACAATGCCGAGCACCCTCACCGTCATGCTCAAGCGTTTTCCAAAGTCTGACCTCAGGTCCGGTGACATCTTGATTTCTAATGATGGATATCACGGTACAGGACACCTCAACGACATAACAATGGTTCGACCTATCTTTAAGGAAGGTAGAGTAATTGCCTTTATCGGTAGTGTTTTTCACTCTGTAGACATAGGTGGCGCCCCATCCGTGAATGCCGGGGACTCATATGAGGAAGGACTCACAATACCCGTCTGCAAAATTGTTCGGGAAGGTGTGGAGAACGAAGACGTCATAGCATTTCTCTCGGAAAATCTGCGTGGGCCAGAAGAAACACTTGGTGACATCCGGGCGCAATTTGCCGCCTATGATATGGCAGTTCCGCGCCTTCTGAAAATTCTAGAAGACGAGAAGATCGAAGATTTGGATGAAATAGTCGATGAAATTCTCAATCGCTCCGAGACAGCGATGAGGCAAGCAATTGAGTCCGTTGCAAATGGTTCCTATCACGGAAAAATTCAGATCGACGGCTTTGATGAACCACTTACGATTTGCTGCAAAGTGTCTATATCAGGAAGCAATTTAACTATCGACTATACCGGCACATCGCCACAGATTAACAAACCGATTAACTCTGTTATGAACTACACGCGAGCATATTCAGCGTACGCAATTAAATCAGCTTTCGATGCTACGACTCCAAATAATGACGGTTCATTTCGGCCCATAACGATCAAAGCCCCGCAAGGGTGTTTGGTTAACCCTCGGAGGCCGGCTCCAATATGGGCTCGACATCTTACCGGCCACTACCTTCCACCGGTGATCTTTAGCGCACTGGCGAATATCATGCCCGACAGGGTGATTGCTGATTGTGGATCGCCAATTTGGAATGTTTATTTTTCGGGAAGACACAGGAACGGTCAACGATTTATGAAAATGTTTTTCATGAATGGCGGTCATGGTGCTAGGCCTCATCAGGACGGCCCTGCCTGCCTGAGTTTTCCAAGCAATATTTCAACTCTTCCAATCGAACAGTTTGAGAATAGCGTCCCGTTACTCATTACTGAAAAGTCTCTAATTACTGACTCCGGTGGCGCAGGAAAGTACCGTGGCGGTCCAGCCCAGAGGTTGTCTTTTAGAGTAACCTCCGAAGACCCAGTAACAATGACAATCCGCCACGAAAGGGTAAAGTTTCCGCCGCGAGGCCTCCTTGGCGGGAAAGCAGGTGCCGCCGGATGTGATTACGTCAATAACAAACCTATTCCTGCAAAGGTCCGAATGGACATACAGCCAGATAATCTTGTGACATTTGATACCCCAGGTGGGGGTGGCTTTGGCCTTCCCAGTGAACGCAATCCAGACAAGATTCGTGTTGATATAGAGAATGGCCTGATAACGCCAGAGAGAGCAAAGGATGACTATGGCATAGAGATCGTTGCGACTAAATCCGATGGATAAACCTTTCCGCATAGGTGTCGATATCGGCGGTACTTTCACAGACATTGTCATGGTTGATACCCGAAATGGAAGCCTGCATAACGGAAAAGTCCTAACTACACCGTATGATCCGTCAGCTGGTGTGCTTGAAGGGGTCAAAATGATACTTCAAGCCAATGCCGCAACAGCTCACGAAGTTGACCAGATCATACATGGCACCACACTGGTTGCTAACGCAATCATTGAGCGAAGGGGCGCGAAAGTTGCTTTAGTCACGACCACAGGTTTCCGCGACATATTGGAGATAGGTACGGAGGGTCGTTATGACGCATATGATCTCTTTATAGAGATACCCGAACCACTGGTACCTCGCCAGCGGCGCTTCGAGGTGCCAGAACGGATGAGTCCTGAAGGGCTCGTGCTCACGCCCTTGGACGAAGATGCTGTTGTTGCGGTAGCACGAACGATCGCAGATTCGAATGTCACTGCAGTAGCTATTTCTTTGCTGCACGGGTTTCAGAACCCAATCCATGAACAGCGAGTTCTTGAAATATTTGCGCAAGAGGCGCCCGACCTAGTGGCATGTATCTCAAGTGATGTGATGCCTGAGATTGGGGAATACGAGCGGACTTCAACGACTGTATGTAATGCATATGTTTTAGCGCTTTTTAAGAGTTATTTGAAGCGCTTAACAGATGGATTACGCTTTATAGGTTTTGAGAATGAATTATTTTTGATGCTTTCGGACGGGGGCACAGTTCACGAATCAACAGCGGTATCCTATCCAATTAGATTGGTCCAATCGGGTCCCGCCGGAGGTGTTCAGGCTACATCATTGATTGGCGCACTCGCTGGAGAGCCCAACGTCTTTTGTTTTGATATGGGTGGCACCACAGCAAAAGCTAGCTTGGTTGAAAATGGCAAGCCTATGCGCACCACAGAGTTTGAAGTTGCTAGAGTATATAGAGCAAAAAAAGGAAGTGGTCTGCCTTTGCGAGTTCCGGTTATTGAAATGATCGAGATCGGAGCTGGCGGTGGCTCAATAGCAAAAATTAATAATTTGGGATTAGTCCAAGTGGGCCCCGAAAGCTCGAGTGCTGATCCTGGGCCAGCCTGTTATGCCCAAGGAGGGAAAAATGCCACTGTAACAGACGCCGACCTTATTCTGGGATATTTAAGTGCTGAAAGTTTCCTTGGGGGAGATATGACCCTTGATGTAGACGCTGCAATAAATGCAATAGAAAAGAATGTTGCCGAGCCACTGGGTATATCAGTGGTTGATGCGGCTTGGGCAATTCACGAAACAGTGAATGAAAGTATGGCACAAGCAGCCAGTATTCACGCCCTAGAAAAAGCCCAGCGCATATCCGACTTTGCAATGATACCGATCGGAGGTGCTGGGCCGGTTCACGCATGTAACATAGGCTTAAAACTCTCTATTCCCCGAGTTATATGCCCATCAAGCGCAGGCGTAGCGTCAGCTCTCGGGTTCCTTGTTTCCCCCATAGCCTTCACATTTGTTCAAGGTGGCGTGACACGCCTGGAAGATCTCAACTTTGAGAACGTAAGATTAATGCTCTCCAACATGAAAGAGAAAGGACGGGAACTTCTTGATTCCGCCGGGACCCTGAAGCCTGATTTTAGGGTCGAGTACTTAGTGTCCATGCGTTACCTCGGACAAGGATATAATGTTGAAGCGTCGGTCGATTTTAAGGTCTTGGAAAGTTCCGACCGTGTAGCCGTTCGCGAGGTATTTGAGAAGGCGTATATGCTCCAATATGGTCGCATTGAACCAGGTGTTCCTGCCGAAATTGTGTCTTGGCGGGTAATCGTTTCAGGGCCTCCTCCTGATGTCGATCTGGCAGCGTCACGTTTATCCAAATTAACTGGCGAAGCCCGCAAAGGCGAGCGTGAGGTCTATTTTGGCCCCGACAAAGGCTTTGTCAAAACCGCAGTCTATAACCGATATGCTCTAGAACCGGGCAGTGTTTTCGAGGGTCCAAGTATTTTTGAAGAACGGGAATCAACCACCGTGATCCCTCCAGGCGCAACGTCAAAGATCGACGGTGCGTTAAATCTCGTTGTTGAACTCTCGAAAGCAGACTAACTAGTGACGGCTTTATATTAGCAGACCAACAGCCTCACCCAGTTGGGCATATTGAGGCCAAATAGGAACTAGGCCCGGAATGAGTAAGACTACAATTACAGAGTTCTTGGTTGATGCTTTCGCGTCAAGAGGGGTTAAACGCATTTTCGGCGTACCTGGTGGTGGTAGCAGCTTAGACATCATCGATGCGGCTGCCAAAAGGGGTATCGACTTTGTCCTTACCAGAACGGAAAGTGCCGCGGTTATGATGGCGGCGGCAACGTCAGAACTGAGCAACACACTTGGCGTTGCATTAACGACTAAGGGTCCCGGAAGCGCCAGCTCCGCCAACGGCGTTGCCTACGCGTCACTAGAACGCTTACCAGTCGCTTTACTAACTGATGGCTTCACACCAGCAGAACAAACTTACATAACTCATCAAGTTTTTAATCAGAAAGCCATGCTAAAACCGCTGACAAAAGGACATAGCCGCTTGGAGGGAAATTCAGCAGCGCAAGAGATCGAATCCAATCTCGAAGCGGCAATGACACCACCGCGAGGTCCCGTTCATTTTGAACTGACAAGTGAGGCAGCACGATCAACACAATCCCTTCTTCCCGAGTGGAATAATGGTGACAATAGAGACCAGGATGAATTAACTCTGGACGACGACGCTATTACCAAAGCCAAGAATCTTCTTAGTAAAGCTGATAAACCAATTATCATTGTCGGTATGGAGGCGCGGGAAACGAGCGCAGTACGCGCCGTTCGCACTCTTGTCACAACACTATGCTGCCCTGCGCTTACAACATACAAGGCTAAAGGTGTTGTCGCCGATCAAAACCCTTTCTTCGCAGGCATCTTCACCGGTGGTTCTAAGGAAAAGAAGTGCATAGATGAAGCAGACTTGATTATTCTTTGCGGCGCAGATCCCGTAGAATTTATTCGCCAACCCTGGCGATATAAAGCACCAGTGATCGATATATCTGAGGTTAAGCATCCAGTTCACTACCTAAAACCAGACGCCGGGCTATACGGACCAATTAGTGAGCATATCACCCTTTTAATAAGTGTTTGTAAAAGCACTTCATGGCTAGAAGAAGATATTGCCACGCTGCGTCTGGACATGCACACCCGTCTCATGTGCAAGAGCGTTAAGGGCATCAACCCACAACAAGTTGTGGAAACCGCTTTTGAATTAGCTCAATCGCTACCAACCATCCCCCGCATCACCGTTGATGCGGGGGCACACATGTTTTCAGCAATGGAGTTCTGGCCTTGTGCCGACCCTTGCGATGTGCTGATTTCTAATGGCCTTGCAACGATGGCATTCGCTTTGCCTGCTGCTATTGCCTCTGCTTTACATGAGCCTCATCGACAAGTTATAGCATTTACCGGCGACGGTGGTCTTCTTATGTGTTTAGGAGAACTGCTGACGGCCGTGCAATGCCGGACAAATATTATCATTATCGTGTTCAACGATGCGTCTCTATCACTGATAGATATTAAGCAGCAGGAAAAACAAATGCAATCTCGAGGCACTCGTTGGTCTCGTCCGGACTTCAGCAAGATGATGAAGGGGATGGGAGGCCATGGATACAAAGTTGAGACCCTGGAGAGCTATAAACATTCCTTAGCCGAGGCATTACACAGCAATGGACCTATCCTAATAGACGTATCCGTCGATGCGAGCGGATACTCAGATCAACTGAGAGCAATGCGCGGATAAACGGCACTAAGAATAGGTGAGCCACTATGGATGCTAGTACATTTCAATTATCGCCCGAAATTACAGATATGTGTGACGTGGCGAAGCGAATTGTCAAAGATGAACTATTGCCACTAGAGCCACAGTACCTACAACATCACAGTCATGGTTTTGGCACAAATCAAACGGCCGCCAATCTTAGATTAGTGTTCGGAGAAGATGCCCTTAACCGCCTAACCAAGTTATCGCGCGACACAGGTTTCTGGTATTTGATGGTCCCGGAAGAATATGGCGGCTCCGGCTTGTCCATGCTGGCTCAGGTCGCCATTATGGAACAATTCAACTACACAGCAGTTCCATTTCCCTTCGCCAATGTTGCCAATATTCTCTACCAATGCGACGGCGACCAGATAGAAAGGTTTCTAAAACCTGTTATTGAAGGTGAGAAAATAACTTGTTTTGCACAAACCGAGCCAAACGCTGGGTCTGATCCGGGTGGGATGATGCAAACCCATGCCGTTAAAGACGGCAGCCATTGGGTTCTTGACGGTACAAAGATGTGGATTACCGGCGCTGCGGAATCAGACATCATTATGGTGCAAGCTGTAACCGATAAGGAAAAGCGCCAAAGAGGCGGAATAACTATGTTTCTCGTCGATCGTAAGAATCCAGGCCTACACATAGAGGAGCCGGGTATTCAAACTTGGCTGGGGTCACGCGCATCTCAATATATTGTTCACTTGGACAATTGCAGGGTTCCTGAGGCTGACGTGCTAGGCGATGTCGGCAATGGTTTTAGACTAGGTCAACAGTGGCTGACAATTCACGATCGGCTGCTGCGCGGACCTTACGCTATTGGCAAAATGCGGCGCGCGTTGGACATGTCCATAGAATGGGCAAAACAACGTGAAACATTCGGTAAGCCGTTGTCTGAACGCCAAGCAATACAATGGAAATTGGTAGATATGTTTGTCGACTTACAAGCTTTGCAGTCTTTAACATACCAAATGGCCGCGCGTGCTGACACAGGAGAAGACATTCGCACCGAAGCCAGCATGATAAAGTTAGTCTCTATGAATTGGGGAGCACGGTGCCTGGACCATGCCATTCAGATTCACGGTGCAATGGGTGAATCCCTTGAACTTCCACTGACTCTGTTTTACCGGTATCTCCGTCACGGAAGAATTGGTGGTGGTGCTGACGAAATTCAAAAAATGCAAATTGCTCGTAAGCTACTTAGAGATTGAAATTAGTAAACAGCTCATCATCAAGTATAAACCGTACTGTAAACATACCAAAATAAGACTGGGGACAAGCTTGGAACATAACCTCGAAGCCCAAGGCAGAGACAACACCGAATATCCAAACCAGGCCTATGCCTGGTACACGGTCAGCGTTCTACTTCTTGCTTATGTATTTTCTTATATCGACAGATCCATTCTAACCCTTCTCGTTGATCCCATTCGCGAAACCCTAATGATAACAGACTTAGAGTTAAGTCTTTTGCACGGTTTTGCATTTGCCATGTTCTACGTGATTCTGGGCATACCAATAGCGAGATACGCAGATTCTCATAACCGGGTTCGCCTTATATCACTTGGCATCATGATTTGGTGCGTTATGACGGCAATGTGTGGTTTTGCAAAAACTTTTTGGCATATGTTTATCGCTCGGGTGGGAGTCGGGGTTGGCGAGGCCACACTTTCGCCTTCCGCCTACGCAATCATTACTGATTATTTTCCGCCACACAAACTAACTCGCGCCCTCAGCGCATATCAAACTGGCATTTATGTAGGTACAGGCCTATCGATGATATTGGGCAGCATTGTTATCGCAAATGTTCCTGCCATCGAGATGCCATTTTATGGTCGGATGGAGCCATGGCAAGTGGTGTTCATCATGGTTGGACTGCCCGGCCTACTGGTGGCCGCTTTGATGTACACTATCAAGGAACCACAGCGCCGCGGAATGCTCGTCCAAGGAACCGCCAGTAATTCCATTCCAATACGCGACGCGGTCACCTTTATTTTAAAACGCCGGATGGCATATGGATTATTGATTGGAGCCGTTGCTGCTAAAAGCATGGCTTTTTATGGGGTAATAGCCTGGATACCTGCATACTTTATGCGTGTGCATAGCTGGGAAGTGGCACAAGTGGGACTATGGTACGGTCTTGCTAGCATCATCTTCGGTATCTTGGGTATTAATTCAGGGGGATATTTTGCCCAATGGCTGAGGACTCGTGGCTACACTGACTCAAATCCCAGAGTCGGCTTAATAGCATTAACGTGTTTGAGCCCGATTGGAATTGCCGCACCGCTGATGTCATCTCCCGTTGTTTCTTTGGCCTTGTATTGCGGGTTTATTTTCTTCGCAAGTTTTCCTGTCGGGAGTCAGGCTGCAGCGCTTCAAGAAATTACGCCTAACCAGCTCCGAGCTCAGGTTTCAGCAATATATCTATTCCTGTCAAATATATGTGGGATCGCCTTAGGGCCACTCGTAATTGCATTTTTCACCGATATTGTATTTG
>Ga0315336_1004987_pt1 | contig 15004 bp, 9 predicted proteins | sample ASW5metaG_FD_204512 | JGI IMG/M metagenome (GOLD analysis project Ga0315336, IMG submission 204512) | Ammonia-oxidizing marine archaeal communities from Monterey Bay, California, United States - ASW #5 | ecosystem: Environmental > Aquatic > Marine > Intertidal zone | place: USA: California...
CGGTTGGACGTCCGTCGTTACTGGGACTTGACCTTTGACCCGGACGTGGAGTCGGGTGACGACCTGCATCAACACAGAATCGAGCTGGCTCTGCGGGACGCCGTTGGCAGTCACATGGTCAGCGACGTTCCGGTGGGCGTGTTCTTGAGCGGGGGAATCGATTCGAGCCTGGTCGCCGCGCTGGCACAGGACTGTTCCCCGCAACCACTGCGCACGTTTTCGATTGCGTTTGCCGACAGCAAATACGACGAATCACAGTACGCTCGACTGGCCAGCCGGCACATCGGCAGCGAGCATCAGGTGTACCGTTTTGAGTCCGGCGATGTTGTCGGTCGGCTGGAAAACCAGATGCGGGTTTTCGATCAACCACTGGCCGACAGCGCCGCGTTACCGCTGATGATGCTGAGTCAGCAGACCGCACGGGAGGTCAAGGTCGTACTGACCGGGGACGGTGGTGACGAGATGTTTGCCGGCTACAACAAGTATCGCCAGGCGACCGGGCGACCGCACTGGCTGGAACGTTGGGACCGTCGCTACCCGAACCTGTTCAGCTCCAGCCGTCTGGCGCGCTGCGGACGCGATCGCCTGCGGTTACGAAAACTGCGATCGCGGCTGGCCAATCGCTGTCTGCCGGCGGCCGAGTGCAGTTATTTCAAGCGATTCTGGGAGGGTTGGGACCGGCAGCAACTGTACCAACCCGATGTGGTCCAACAGTTGGGCCGCTTCGTCGCAATCGATGACAGATTATCGCCTGTCGAGACCCAGATTGCCGAGCTGAATCAGATGCTGCGGATCGATCACGCCGGGTATTTGCCTGACGATTTGTTGCTCAAGTCCGATTATTCAACCATGGCCTACGGGCTCGAAGCCCGCGCACCTTTGCTGGATCACCGGTTGGCGATCGAGGCCGCGCGGCTGCCGACGCACTTGAAGGCCACCCCCAAGCGGACCAAGGTCGTGTTGCGGGACATCGCCCGGCAATGGCTGCCGGCGGAACTGATCGAGCGTCCCAAGCACGGATTCAGCGTGCCGCTCAAAGACTGGTTCCGCCACGAATTGAAGGGCTGGCTGAACCGCACACTGATCGAAGAATCTCAGACGGTTCCCCGGTACTTTCGATCGGAAACCGTCCGCACGGTGCTCGAGCAACATGCGTCGGGACGCCGCAATCACGCTCAGAAAATCTACACGTTACTGGTCTTTGAATTGTGGCACCGGAATTACCTGGGCCAGACGCTTTGCCGAGGTCGCGCGGCATGAAGATCTGCATGTACACCGACACATTTCTGCCCGACGTGGGTGGGGCGGAACTGGTGTTGGACAACCTGGCGACTCGCTTTGTTGAACGCGGACACCAGGTCGTCGTGCTCGCGCCCCGAGTTCGCGGACGAGACAATAACCTGCAGCGCGCATATCGTCTGGTACGCTACCGTCGCCCCTTCTCGAAACGCTATCTGGTCCATCAAACGCTGCCACGTTTGTTGGCTCTGTATGGCCGCCATCGTTTCGATCTGATTCACTGCCACTCAGCCTATCCGCAAGCATTCGTGGCCCGAAGCTTGAAACGCTGGCTGGGTGTGCCCCTGGTCGTACGGCCGCATGGCACGGATGTCATCGATGGTGAGTTGATTCGCCGCCATCCCATCCTCGATGCGCGATTGCGGAAGACGTTGCCCGCTGCGGACGCCGTGATAGCCCAAGGCCGCTTTCTGGAGCGTATTGCGCGGTCCCTCGGAGCGCCGCCCGACCGCACCTGTGTGATTCACAACGGAGTTGATGTGGCGGCCTACCGCGCTCGCTCGCCGTCTGTCCCATCTCGACCCTATTTCCTGACGATGAGCAATCTGCGGCACCGCAAAGGAGTCGACGTTTTGTTGCGGGCTTATGCGCAATTGGACAACCCGTGGGCCGATCTGGTGATCGCTGGCAGCGGTTCGCAGGAAGCGGAACTGCGTCGACTGGCTGAACAGCTGGGACTCGGGCAGCGCGTGCGTTTCATCGGTCAGGTGTTTGGAGCCGAGAAACGGGGCTGGTTTCGCGATGCCGTGTGTTACGTCTGCCCCTCGCGGCGCGAGCCGTTTGCCAACGTGATTCTGGAAGCTCTGGCCGCGGAATTGCCGGTGGTGGCCACCTCGGTCGGCGGTAACCTGGAAATGGTCGAACACGAAGGCAACGGACTGCTGGTTCCCCCCGATAACGTCCCCGATCTGGCTCAAGCACTGGATTGTGTGCTGACGGATTCCGGCCGGCGGCGACGATTCGCCGTCGACTCGTCACTCCGCGCCGCGGCGTTTGACTGGTCCGCCATCACATCTGAATACCTGGCGCTCTACCAGCAAGTTCAGTCCGGAGGACCGCTGACACGGCCCGCGATCGACACAGCGGCAGATGCCGCTTGACATCTTGACGGCCGCAGCCGTCTTTCCCTATACAGCGCTCTCGGTCGATTGCGGCAGGGGTACGTCGGCCAGGAAACGCGCAGGAAGCCCCTGATGCAGACGGTGAGGGACCGCGACGAAACCGGATCGTGATCGGGCGGGACCTCGCAACGAACGCCCCCGTATGCGGTCCGGAGGATGCACAGATATGCCGGCACAGAGACTCGACTCGATTGCGAATCAACGGTTCTGGGAATCGAATCAAGCGTCATACCAGGGTGAACAGAATGCTCGACCGCTGGTGTTCTTGGCGCGCAAGTATCTGGGGCGGGCCATTCTGGACGCCGGGGCCGGTGAAGGATCCCTGGTGCGGCAACTGCGCCGAGACTGCGCACAGTCCGAAGTCCAAGGCGTGGATCTGGCACCCAAGACTCGGGATGTGGATCAAGGCGATCTCACGCAACTGGTGTATCAAGATGCGAGTTTCGACACCGTGTTCTGTTCCGAAGTCATCGAACACCTGACGCCCGAAGACACGCTGACGGTGATGAGCGAACTGGTTCGGGTATTGCGGCCGGGAGGCTCACTGATTCTGACAACACCTTTCGCGGAAAAACTGGCGGAAAGCACGGTGGCCTGTCCCCGTTGTGATTGCGCATTTCACCGCTGGGGACACCAGCAGAGCTTTATGCAAGGGGATTTTGTGCAATTGGCCGCGCAGGCGGGATTGGTTCCCGAAGAGATGCGCACGATCCGCTATTCGCGGCTGAGACGCCTGATGTTCCTGGGGCACAGCCTGTTGAAGATCCCCTGGTTGAAACGTCATATCGAACGCGGCAGCGGGAAACGTCATTTGATCATGGCTGCTCGCAAACCGGACGCCTCTGCGGCGGTTCGCTCGGCTGCCTGACGCGCTGCGGAACAACTCTCCGAGGCGGCACATGGCCAAATCGGTATTGTGGCCCATCGCCGTGCATTGATACAGTTCCGCCAAGTTGAACGGGTGCCTCCCGATCGGTGGCCTTGCGTTGTGCGCGCGACCCGAGCAAAGGCCGCTCGCCGGCCGGCAGCAGCTGAATTCGTCAGTCCGTCCCCTTGATGCGTGTGTTTCGCCGAAATGAATGTGCTGGTCATCTCGGAACAATTCCCACCGGCGTCGAGCCCGCGCGCGATCCGGTGGGGGGCCGTCGCCCAAGCCTGGGCGCGTGCCGGAGACCGTGTGGATGTGATCTGTGCCGATCACGGGATCGGCGACGCATACCCAAATTCGGAACGGCTGCGGGTGTACCCGGTCGGCGGTCGGACCCTGAGTCGCTGGCGGTGTCGTCTGCAGCGGCAAACCCGCGTGCAAAGCCGCACGTCGCCAGACCCCGCTGCTGAAGGCAGATCGTCCTGGGGCGGAGATGCACTGCGGCAGCTTGCGCGGACGGCGCGTTGGCTCAGAAACCACAGTTGGAAACATGTGCATTGGCCGGACTCCGCGTGCCTGTGGGCTGTCGCTGCTCGACGCCAGGCGTCGCGATTGATCGCGGGCCATCACTACGATGCCCTGGTGACCGTTTCAAATCCTTACAGCTGTCATCTGGCAGGCCTTGGAGCGCAAAATCATCAGTCTCGGTTGCCGTGGCTTGTGGATCTGGGCGATCCGTTTTCCGAGTTGACTGCCGAGCCGGTCAACAACCTGCGATTGTATCGGGCCGCCAATCGGCGGTTGGAACGACGGGTATTGCAAGCCGCCGATCGTGTCAGCGTCACAACTTCGGAAACAGCGTCTTCCTACGCGCGGCAGTTTCCACAGGCGGCGGGCAAGCTGCATGTGATTCCACCGGTGTTGTCCTTGCCTGAGTGCCAACAGGTGCTTTCCGCCGGTAACGGACGTCCCACCGATCAGCGACCGCGGCGATTGGTGTACGCCGGGACCCTCTATCGAACGATCCGTAATCCGCGGGGGCTGCTGCAACTGTTTTCCAGGTTGCTGACGCGACCGGAGACGCAGGACCTGGAGTTACATTTTTTCGGTCGGTCAGATGACTGTCGCCAGGAATTCCAGCCCTACCAGGATCTGCTGGGTCGCAGAATCCTGATTCACGGAGCCGTGGATCGGAAATTCGTCTGGGAACAGATGAACGCGGCGCACGCACTGATCAACCTGGGTAACGCGACCCAAACCCAGTTGCCCAGCAAGATCATCGAATACGCGGCCACCGGACGTCCGATACTCAACGTTGTTCAGCATGCAGAGGACACTTCGCAACGGTGGTTCTCAGGTTACCGGTCCGTGTTGCACGTTGATCCGCGACAGACTCTGGAAAACGAACACAAGCTCGGGGAGCTGACCGGTTTCCTGAAGGCCGCTCCCACGGTGGGACAATCCGAGATTCGCCGTTTTCTGGCTCCGTATCAAGTCGACAATATCGCCCAGGCATACCGTCGGTTGATGACCGGGGAAGGCCAACTCAACCGCGCAGCCTGAGGCCGCGCTGTATCTGAAACACGACGTCATGAAACACGGCGAAGCGAAATCACAAACCGGCAATCCCTCGTTCTCCGTGGTCGGAGTGCCTGCCCATTCTGACCTGGACATCGGTGTGATCTATACCCACGAAGATCACTTCATGTCGCAACTGCTGACTTCACTGGCCCAATCCGGTCCCGATCTGAACCTGCGGCTTGTGCTGGTCGACAATGCTTCGGCGAATGGTGTGTCTGCCTGGAACGACATCTTTCCGGTAACGACCGTCATCCGCAACGAACAGCGTTTGACTTATGCCGAAAACCTGAACCTCATTCTCGAACACACCGCAGCGCCTTTTTCACTGCTGCTCAACACGGATATGTATTTTGAGCCGGGTGAACGCTGCCTGTCTCGGATGGTGCGGTTCATGAAGCAGCATCCGGATTGTGGAGTCTCGGGTTGCCGTCTGTACCGGGCTGATGAATCCTACGCGCATCCGCCACGGCGGTTTCAGACCTTGAGAACTGTAGCCGCTCGGCGACTGGGAGCAGCCTGGTTGCAGGACGAGGTGCAGCGGTACCTGTACCTGGATCGCGATCATCGGCAGGTGTTCGATTGTGACTGGCTCTCGGGGTGCTTTCTGATGGTGCGTCGGCGAGCATTCGAGGAGATTGGGTATCTGGATACGCAATTCCACAAGTATTTCGAGGATGTCGATTATTGTCTGAGGATGGCATCCTCTGGTTGGCGTGTGATGTTCAACGGCCAGACGTATTGCTACCACCTGGAGCAACGGGCCAGCCGGCGCTGGTTGTCCAAGGATGCGATGCTGCACGCGATGTCCTATTGGAAATGGTTGCGCAAATGGGGGTTTCATCCCGGGCGGCACGTGGCCAGTCTGCCCGACGACACACAACGTCCGCGCCGCGCGGCTTGAACGACCGGAACGTACGCGACAGCCAGGGAGCACACATGCCAGGCAGGCCGGTTCACGATCGCAGGTTGGAGTCGGATGATCCGCTGGTTTCCGTCATTGTCCGGACATGTCCCGGCCGTGAGGACTGGCTGCGAGAGGCATTGACCGCGATCCGTTTCCAGTCGTATGAGCCGATCGAGGTCGTGGTGGTCGAGGATGGAGCGGAGCAACCGGCCGAGGGATTGTCCGAGCTGGTGACCGGCCCCCAACGCCGACTGGTGCACCGTGTGATTCCCAAGTCGGGTCGTTGTCGAGCGGGCAACGTGGGTTTGCAGGCGGCCAGCGGCAGCTATCTGCAATTCCTGGACGACGATGATCTGCTGTTTCCGAACCATCTGCGGACACTCATCGATGCGTTGCGGTCGATGGCCAGTCAGCAGCGCGCTGTTCAGGCCGCGTATTCGGTGGCACTGGAAGCCCCGACCCGGGTCACGTCCCGCGCGCCGCTGGCCTACCGGGAAATCGATCGCTATGTGGCCTACCGTCAGCGTTTCTCGTCGCCTCGGCTGCAGAAGACGAACTACCTTCCCATTCAGAGCGTGTTGTTTCATCGGAGTCTGTTTGATGCCTGTGGGGGTCTGGACGAAAGTCTGGACAATCTCGAGGATTGGGACTTGTGGCGGCGGTTCGCGGGCCACTCGCAGTTTCTGTTTGTGGACCGCGTGACCTCGCTTTACCGAGTCCCGGGAGATCCCGACGAAGCGGCTGAGCGGCGATTGCGACTCGACGATTGGCGAGCGGCTTGCCTGGCGGCCGTCTCGGGACAGTCCCTGGTTGCGGCCGGTTCGGGAATCCGAGAACGACTGCGGCGCGGGATGAAACGGGCCGTTTTGACGCGGCCCTGGGTGCATCGCTGCTACTGGCACGCCCGCCGCCGTTACTACAAGCTGCGTCACAGCGCGATCGTGCGTGACATGCCCGCGTTTCCGTCCTAAGCGACCGCATGTCCGCCCGTCTGGGACTGTCGCGTGGCTCCCCTGGAGCCCCCCCGCCTCGCCTCCGCTCGCCAGATGCCGGGGAAGTCTGCTTGACCGTATAACAGACTTCGCTATTATGCCCGGTTGACCCAGGGATCCGGGTCACGAGATACCCGGTCAGAGTGTTCAGGAAGAACCGTGCGACAGGTTGTATTACGCCAGGGACAGGCGGTCATCGAAGACGTTCCCGTGCCAGTGGTCGAGCCGGGATCGTTGCTCGTCCGAGTCCGCAGTTCGTGCATTTCGGTGGGGACCGAAATGAGCGGCGTGCGTCAGGGCAGTACTCCCTTGTGGCGCCGCGCGATGCGACGGCCGGGTGCTGTGGTCAAGGTGCTGGAGATGGCGGCCACGCAAGGGTTGGCTCGGACCCGCAACCTGGTTGCCGGGAAACTGGCTGCCGGACAGCCGACCGGTTATTCCGCGGCCGGAACCGTGGTCGAAGTGGGGGCGGGTGTCGATGCGTTTCAGGTGGGCGACCGGGTGGCCTGCGCCGGTGCGCAGTGCGCTCATCATGCCGAGTTCATTCGCCCCCCGGTCAATCTGACGGTGCCCGTCCCGGACGAACTTGAGTGGGGGCCGGCGAGTACCGTCACCTTGGGCGCCATCGCCTTACAGGGCGTCCGCCGCGCAGCTCCAACGCTTGGCGAAACATTCGTTGTCCTGGGACTGGGTTTGCTGGGCCAGTTGGTCAGCCAGTTGTTGAAAGTCCACGGCTGTCGCGTGATCGGCTGTGACCTGGATCCGCAACGCGTCGATCTGGCCCGGACGCTGGGTATGGATGCGGGATTGAATCCGGACGTCGACGGCGACGTGCAACATGTTCAACGGCTGACGGATGGGTTCGGTGTGGACGGAGTGATCATTACGGCCGCCACACCTTCGGATGCCGTGGCGTCCACAGCGTTCCAGATGTGTCGCAAGAAAGGACGCGTTGTTCTAGTGGGGGACGTGGGCCTGAATCTGAATCGCCAGGATATCTACGAGAAAGAACTGGATTTCCTGGTGTCCACATCCTACGGTCCGGGGCGGTATGACCGACGGTACGAGGAACAGGGGCTGGACTATCCGCGGGCTTACGTGCGGTGGACCGAAAACCGCAACCTGGCCGAGTACTTGCGGTTGTTGGGTGAGCGACGGCTGGACGTGATGCCTTTGATCGCGGCTGAGTATCCCATCGCAGAGGCGCCGCAGGCCTACGACGCGCTGCGGGCCTCCGCTAACCAGCGACCGTTGATGCTGCTGCTGAACTATGCTGACGATGCCGACTGCCAGCAACGGGTGACGATCAATCCGACGGCCAGCTCGGGCCCGCCGGGACGCCTGCGGCTGGCGCTGGTGGGTGCCGGTAGTTTTGCCAAGGGCATGCACCTGCCGAACTTGCAGAGCCTGGATCAGCAGTATGAGATCCGCACGATTGTCAGTCGCAGCGGACACAACGCGGCGGGGGTTGCGCGGCAATGCGGAGCCCGGGCGGCGACGACCGATTATCAGTCCGTTTTGCACGACCCCGACATCGACGCCGTGTTGATCACCACGCGACACAACCTGCACGCTCCACAAGCACTCCAGGCACTCCAGGCAGGCAAGCACGTGCTGGTCGAAAAGCCGTTGGTGTTGCAGGCTGAAGAACTGGATGCCGTGGAGTCCTTCTACGCATCACCGGCCGCGAAACCCCTGCTGCTGACGGGATTCAATCGCAGGTTCTCACCGCATGCGAAACGATTGAAACAGCTCGTGGACCAACGGTCCAACCCCATGATTCTGAACTACCGGATGAATGCCGGTTACCTGCCGCTGGACACCTGGTATCACACGCATGAGGGCGGTGGCAGGAATCTGGGTGAAGCCTGCCACATCTACGATCTCTTTGTATTCCTCACAGGCAGCCGGCCCGTGGATGTTACGGCGCAGACGATACGACCCCGCACAGGGCATTATTCGTCGGCCGATAATTTCGTGGCGACCATCCAGTTCGAAGACGGATCATTGGCGACGTTGACCTACACCGCGCTGGGCACACCCAGCCGAGCCAAGGAACTGCTGGAAGTCTATGTCGATGGCCGGATTTTCGAATTGGACGACTATCACGAATTGCGCGTGCATGGCAGCAACGTGCCAGGAGTGAAAACTCGTCGTGCGGACAAGGGCCATCGGGAAGAGCTTGTGGCTTTCGCCCAGTCGATTGCTGATGGTGGCGATTGGCCGATTCCGTTATGGCAACAGGTGCAGGCAACCCGGATTGCGTTCGAAGTTGATCGCGTGTTGCATGCAGGCTTCGACTCCGGTTCGGACGCTGAGTGTCTGGCGTTACGACGTGCATCCTGAACTTCGTTGATGGGGCGACCTGCGATGTGTGGATTGGTGGGCACGCTGGTACTACCGGGCAACCGATTCCGTGTCGACCAGACTCTATTGACGCGCATGCGTGACACCATGATCCATCGGGGACCGGATGGATCCGGAACCTGGGTGAGCTCCGATGGTCGAGTCGGACTGGCGCATCGCCGGCTGTCCATCGTCGATCTCTCGGACTCCGCAGCGCAGCCCATGGGGACCCGCGATGCGGCACTGCAACTGGTGTTTAACGGTGAGATCTACAATCATGCCGAGATCCGCCAGACCCTGTGTGGCTTGGGACACTCCGACTGGAGTACCGACCATTCGGATACGGAAGTCATCCTCAAGGCCTTCGCCCAATGGGGCATCGGCTGTCTGGAGCGTTTTCGCGGCATGTTTGCTCTGGCGATCTGGGACGCGACGGCCCAGGAGTTGTGGTTGGTCCGCGACCGCATCGGCATCAAACCGATGTACTATTGCCAACATCATGGGCGGATCAGTTTTGCTTCTGAAATCAAAGCCCTGCTGGCCGATTCCAGCATACACCGCGACGTAGACGAGGAAGCGTTGTTTCACTATCTGTCGTTCTTGACCACGCCGGGACCCCAGACCCTGTTTCGCGGTATCAAGAAGCTGCCACCGGGAACCTGGCTCAAAGTGGCCGCCGACGGATCGATCACACAACACCGTTACTGGGATGTGTGGGATCACACTCAACCGCTGGTGGGTGTCAGCGAACAGGAGATTGCCGAGCGTTTACTGGAGGAACTGAACACGGCCGTTGCGCTGCGCAAGGTGGGGGATGTTCCCGTTGGCGTGTTTCTGTCCGGCGGAATCGACTCGTCCACAAACGCCGCGCTGTTTTCGGCCGGGGAATCCCAGCCGGTTCAGACATTCACGATCGGTTATGAAGGCCAGTACGGTTCCTACCAGAACGAAACCGAATATGCTCGGTTCATGGCCGAGCGGGTGGGGGCGGACTATCACGAGAAGCTGTTGACCGCCGACGACCTGATCGACTTTCTGCCGCAGATGGTTCATCTGCAGGACGAACCGATCGCGGATCCGGTGTGTGTGCCGGTGTACTACGTTTCGCAACTGGCACGGCAAAACGGTGTCACCGTGTGTCAAGTCGGTGAAGGGGCTGACGAATTGTTCTGGGGGTATGCCGGCTGGAAAAACGCGCTGACGGTTCAACGCTGGAACGACATTCCCGTGCCAAACTTCATCAAGTCACTGGGCGTGTCGGCCTTGCGCCGCATGGGAAAACAGGAAAATCTGTATTACGAGTGGCTGCGACGGGCCAGTAACCGCCAGCCTGTGTTTTGGGGCGGCGCCGAGGCGTTCATGAACGCGCAAAAGTTCCGATTGCTGTCGCCTCGGCTGCGGAAAAAGTTCTCCGGTTTCACGTCCTGGGAAGCGCTGCGTCCGATTCACGATCGATTCCAGCAAGCGGCCTGGGAAAAGTCGCACCTGAATTGGATGAGTTATCTGGATCTGAATCTGAGGCTTCCGGAACTGCTGTTGATGCGAGTCGACAAGATGAGCATGGGGGTCAGCCTCGAAGGCCGAGTTCCCTTCCTCGATCATAAATTCGTCGAGTTGGCGATGAGCGTGCCGGAAGCCGTCAAGACACGGAACGGTGAATCCAAACACATCCTCAAACGGGCCGTGCGGGGTGTCATTCCGGATCGTCTGATCGATCGCAAGAAACAGGGATTTGGCGTTCCCGTCTACGAGTGGTTCTTTGGAAGACTGGGACACGAATCGCGTACGATCCTGGACGAATTCTGCGGACAGACCGACTTTTTCGATCGTAAGCAGGTCCTGGATTTGATCGATCGTGGACAAGGACCCTCGGCCTGGTACGTGTTGAATCTGGCTCTGTGGTGGAAACACTTCATCGCTCAGGAAGATGTGGCGCATCTGTTCATGCCCGGGCGACGATTGGCGGCCTGATCCATCGCCAACTGCGTGCGAGACTTCGCGCGGGAGCAACCGCAGACAGGTGCGATGTTGGTTAGTGGGTGTTTCGCATTTGCCGGAAGACCATGGCAGGGGCGATGAATGAACGTGGTGCACTACCTGAAACGGGCTGCGACAATGCCCCCCCATCGCGTGGCTGTCAAAGCCGGACGGCTGATGTTGCGCCGGTTTGATGCCGCGCACCGGTGGACGCGGGACTCCGTGCGATCCACGTTTGCGGATCGACAGCAAGGGTCCGACGGAGACCTGCAGAATCTGTTTCCCGCGCTGGATGTCCGTTTGCTGGAGCCCGACTCCGAAGTGATCCGGGTGGCTGCCGATCTGGTTCTGGATCACAGATTTGATCTGTTGGGCTCCGGTTGGACGCGCGTGGCCCACGGGATCTGTTGCCCCGGGTTGGCCGGACACGTCTACCCGGCTGGCACACCCGTCGATGCGGATGCGGCCGGCCGCTGGTTGAATCACCGGATCAACCGAGCCAATCTTCGAGAATCACGGACCGTCTGGCGGCATGTCGACGCCGGCTATATCCCCATCGACTGGCAACTGGACTTTAAATCCGGGTGTCGCTGGTCTGAACAACACTGGTCACGCGCACTGACGGAAGGCGTGTTGCCCGGCAGCGATGTCAAAGTCCCCTGGGAACTGGCCCGCATGCAACACCTTCCACAATTGGTGTGGGCCTGGATGCTGACCAGGAATTCCGCGCCGCCACACGGAGTGTCTGACGTTCATTTGCGGGAATTTCGTAACCAGCTCCTCGACTTTATCAGTACAAATCCTCCGCGTTTTGGTGTGAATTGGATGTGCACCATGGACGTGGCCATACGTGTGGCGAACTGGCTGGTGGCCTACGATTTGTTTCGTGCCCATGGGGCCGAGTTCGACGGCCCGTTTGCTCGTATCTTCACACGCAGTATCTACGAACACGCGTCCCACATCGTTGACAATCTGGAGTGGAGTGACCAGCTGCGGTCGAATCACTATCTGGCCGATGTGACGGGACTGCTGTTTGCCGCGGCTTATTTACCGTCGAGCCCCGAGACGGATGCCTGGCTGGATTTCGCGGTCCGCGAGTTTCTGTGGGAGTCTCAAACCCAGTTTCGTGACGATGGGTCGAATTTCGAAGCCTCGACCGCTTATCACCGGCTATCCACCGAGATGGTTGCCTACGGTACGGCTGTGATCCTGTCCCAGACCGAACAGCGACTCGCCCGCGCGCTGGATCAGGGTGGCAGGTTGCGGTTTCATCCGGGCTTTCAGCCGCCGCGACCCCGGGGGGGTCGATACCACTCTGTGATCTCCGACACGCATTTCCTGCGTCTGCAACGGATGGCCGCGTTCACACAGGCGGCCACACGGCCCGATGGCCGCATTGTGCAGTTTGGTGATAACGACAGCGGCCGGTTCTTGAAAATCCGGCCCGAATACATTCCGGTTCAAGGACAAGCCTTGCTCGTCGAAGACCATTTGAAGCACCAGCACGTCACCGCCGCCATGGATGGAATTCTGAGACCGGGACATCTCGGGGACGTTGCACGTGTCCAGCGCTGGGAACACCAAGTTGTCTCGGGGCTGTGCCGCCCGTGGTCGAGTGCAGGCCAAATTCCCGCTGAGGACGATACCGAGTGCCAGAACGCTTTTCCCGATTTTGGACTGTATCGGCTTATGGCTGGCGACCACCAGGTGGTGTTTCGTTGCGGTCCGGTCGGGCAGCATGGAAATGGCGGACACGCGCACAACGACCAGCTGTCATTTGAATGCGCAGTGGCTGATCGTCCCCTGGTTGTGGATCCGGGAACCTACCTGTACACACCACTGGCCGATGAACGCAACAGGTTTCGCTCGACCTCGATGCACAACACGTTGTCGCTGCCGGGTCTGGAGCAAAACCGCTGGTGTCGGGGCCGTCAGGGATTGTTCGCTCTGGAACGCACCGGGCGGCACCGCGTGATCAGCCATTCCGATCGACACATTGAGGCCGAGCATGACTTCGCGGATGTGCGTTGTCGGCGGACGATCCAAGTGACCTCCGAGGGGTTGATCGGGACGGATCACTGTTCGCGTGCCGGAGAAAAGTGTGTGTCCTTTCACCTGGCACCCGAAGCCACCGTCGTCTCGCTGGATGCCGAACGAGGAGTCCTGGTGCGGGTGGGAAACCGGCAAGTGATGTTTCAGAGTGAGCACGGCCGCTGGTCCACGGTTCCCAGCGATTACTCGCGGGGCTACGGAGAGAAGCAGCCGACGACCTGTTGCCGACTGATGTCGTGTGCATCCATGATCGAGTGGCGTATGATTTCAGAGAATTGATGAACCGCGGATCACCCGGGTCCGTGGATCAGTGGCCCGTCACAAGAACCAGGGAATCGTCGCGTCTCCGGTGCTCGGAACCGGAGCGAGTTGACTTCTGAAACACAGAGTCGCAAGCCATGCATGTTCAACACATCGTGGGGGCCAGGCCCAATTTCATGAAGGTGGCGCCGGTCATGGCGGCGCTGGATTGCCACAACACGGTGCGGCAGTCACTGGTACACACCGGACAACACTATGACCGCAACATGTCGGACGTGTTCTTCGAGCAATTGCAGATCCCCAAGCCGGACATCAGCCTGGGCGTGGGATCCGGAAGTCACGCCCGGCAGACGGCGGACATCATGGTCAAACTCGAAGAATCGCTGCTCGAAAAGCGGCCGGATTGGATGATCGTCTACGGTGACGTGAATTCCACGGTGGCGGCCGCTCTGGTGTGTGCCAAACTGCAGATTCCTGTTGCGCATGTGGAAGCCGGACTACGCTCGTTCGATCGCAACATGCCCGAGGAGATCAATCGGATGGTCACCGATCGATTGTCGGACCTGTATTTCACGCCTTCCCAGGACGGTGATCGCAATTTGCTGCGTGAAGGCGTGGACAGCCAGCGGATCCATTGTGTAGGCAACGTGATGATCGACACGCTCAAACGCCTGCAGCCGCGGGCCGTGCTGCCCGATCTGCCGGGCCGAGCCCAGAAATATGGACTGGTCACGCTGCACCGGCCGTCCAACGTGGATGATGCGGACGCCTTTCAACAGATCCTGGCATCCCTGTTGACCATCAGCCGCGATTGCCAACTGGTGTTTCCCATCCATCCCCGCACGCGATCACGCTTTCCGGAACTGATCGAAGAGCTGCGGTCGTCGGACATCCTCACCACCGACCCCGTGGGCTATCTCGAATTCCTGGGGCTGCAGCAGCAGGCGGCCTTCGTCATCACCGACTCCGGCGGAATTCAGGAAGAGACAACCTATCTGGGCGTACCCTGCCTGACCCTGCGCGAGAATACCGAACGACCGGTGACAGTCGATATCGGTACGAACATCCTGATTGGTAAGGACATGGCCCTGTTGATCGAGGAAGTCGAACGCATCCTGCGGGGGCAGGCAAAATCCGGCGCCGTTCCCGAATTCTGGGACGGCCAGGCCAGCCAACGCGTGGCCGATGTGCTGTTGTCGGTCAGCTGACCCGCGCCGCTGACCATCGTCGCTCCGGAGATGTCCGAGGCGGGTCGGCCGATCAACAGGCCGACTGTCCAAACTGACCAGCGCGTGTTGTCACCCGACTGGTGATTGCGAGGCCTGGTTCCCGCTCGGACTTGCCGAGTGATTGTGCAGGTCACGCGTCGCGGACGATGTGACCGGCTGCGCGCAGGGTTTCGGTCGCGGAACGCAGTTGATCCTGCCGGATCAAAATGATGTCGGTGTCGAATGTCGAGATCACGAACACGGAGATCTGAGCTTCGGCCAGCAGGCGGCTGATGTCCGCCAGAATACCGATTTGATCCAAGTCCAGCGGGCCGGAAATGCGCAGAGCGGTCCAGCCCCGGTCGGCGCGGATGTCTGCAGGCACATGCGACGCC
>Ga0315336_1004988_pt1 | contig 15004 bp, 13 predicted proteins | sample ASW5metaG_FD_204512 | JGI IMG/M metagenome (GOLD analysis project Ga0315336, IMG submission 204512) | Ammonia-oxidizing marine archaeal communities from Monterey Bay, California, United States - ASW #5 | ecosystem: Environmental > Aquatic > Marine > Intertidal zone | place: USA: California...
CGAATCTTTCGGGCGCAACACTGCGGGCAACGATGTTCGATCAAGCTAACTTGCGTGACGCGGACCTATCGGGTGCGGACCTTGAGTTCGCGGTGTTGGGCGCAGCCGACATCTCGGGTGCGAATTTAAACGGTGCAAACCTTCAACGGTCGAATCTTGTCGGCACAAAAGGACACGGCGCAATCTTTTCAGGAGCGAAGTTTTACTATTCGCGGCCCGGTAACGCGGATTTCGAAGGCGCAGACTTTGCAGGTGCCGACATCACGCGCGCCATATTTAGGCGTGCAAATCTCAAAAACGCAATCATGATGAACACGACTGGCGATGCGAACTTTGACCGAGCCAATTTGGAAGGCGTGCAAAAATGATTGTAAAACAGTTCCTGTTGAATGTGATTGAAGCGAATGCGTTCGTCTGCTCGTGCGAAAAGACGCGTGAGGCGATGCTCGTCGACGCCGGGGAATGGAATCCAGCGATTCCGGCTTATATTGAGTCAGAACACCTAACCTTGAAGAAAATATTCATCACGCACGATCACGGCGATCACACCGCTGCGTTGCCGGAAATCCTGAAAGAGCATGACGTGCCGGTTATCGCGAGCTTGCCGGAGATCGAAGGTATTAAGACGGAACTCATCTCGGAAGGTGATACGGTCAGCATCGGCCAATACTCCGGGCGCATCGTTCTCACACCAGGGCACACGCCGGAAGGCGTCAGCCTCATTTTTCCCGATACCGTCTTCGCCGGCGACGCGTTATTTGCCGGCTCCGTAGGCGGTACGAAATCAGACGAACTCGCGGATCAACAGCTCACCGCCATACGAAAAGAACTTTTCACACTGCCACCAGACACCAAAGTCTACGTCGGTCACGGACCCGCCACGACCATCGCGATCGAAAGCCAATACAACCCATTCTTCGTCTGACTTACTTTCTCTTTGGAAAAAGAGAAAGTAAGCAAAGAGAAATCGGGTGCGCCTTCGGCGCGGTGCTGCTTGTTCAACGTAAGACTGAACCGTGTGAATCAGTCGAATCCGTGTTCTATAGGGAACCGACCCGCCCGAAGTGGTGTTGTATACTCGTTACTCTTCTCGATGAGCGAAAGAATTGCAGGAACCTTTATGCAGAAAGGCCTTCTTAAGTGAGTACTCCGCTATTGGAACCGTTGGAACGGGATGCTTGGGATGCGCGTACGGCGCGGCATCTGCTGAACCGTGCTGGGTTCGGTGTCCCGCGATCGCGGTGGGAACGGCTGACATCGCTGGGCATGGAATCGGCGATGCGGGAGTTGTTGTACTACGAGACGCAGTTCGAATCGTCTTCGAAGCCAAGACTTGTGTTGGACAATCCGAGCGTTCAGGAGAGACGTGAGCTGTATCGCGATCTCGACGAGGAGGGTCGCCGGGCACTTCAGAATGAACGTCGCCGAGAAGAGCGGAAGTCGATCGCGGAGCTCAAGGGGTGGTGGTTGGACCGGATGCTCGCGACCAAGCGACCATTTCAAGAGAAGCTGGCGCTGTTTTGGCACGGCCACTTTGCGACTTCGGCGCAGAAAGTGACCGTTCCGCTGCATAATTGGCAGGTAAACGACATTGTACGTCGAAACGCATCCGGCAACTTTAAGACGTTAGCGATTGAGATGGGTCAATCGCCGGCGATGTTGGACTACCTCGACAATCGACGGAGTACCAAACGCAAACCGAACGAGAATTGGGCGCGGGAACTTATGGAACTGTTCACGATGGGCGTGGGCAACTACTCCGAAGATGACATCAAGAATTCGGCGCGTGCCTTCACCGGGTGGAATAGCGATCACGAGAAATTCGTTTACCGTGAAGATTTACACGACTTCGAATCGAAAACGTTTATGGGCCGCACGGGAAATTTCGATGGATGGGATATCATCGATATCATCTTCGATCAACCGGTGACCGCTGAATATATCGCGGGAGAGTTGTGGACGTATTTTGCGTATGCCGAACCGGAGCCTGAGATTGTTTCTGGGTTGGGCGCGACGTTGCGCGATCATGACTACGATCTAAAACCGATGCTTGATCAACTGTTTGCATCGCGCGCGTTTTATAGCGACAAGGCCATCGGAACACAGATCAAGAGCCCAGCGCAACTCATCATTCAGTTGTGTTCCGAACTGGGCGTCGACGATCCACCGTATGCGTTGGTGGTTTCAGCGATGCGCCAGCTGGGCCAAGATTTGTTTAATCCGCCGAACGTAAAAGGCTGGGACGGTGGAAAGGCATGGATCAACGCGAACGCGTTACTCTATCGCTACAATTTGCCGGCCACGCTAATTGCCCCACGGGCGACCCGCGATGATCGAATGCAACAGAAGAAGAAAAATGCGGCGAAAGCCGACGAATCGATGATGGCGGAACGCAATCCGAATCGTCCGGCACCTTGGGATGCGGACGCGTTTTTTGGTCAGTTCGAGTTTACCACTGTCGGTGAATGTTTGGACGTATTGACCGAACATTGTTTGTCCGTGCCGCTGTCGCCCGCGCAACGCGCCACAATTATCGAGGCGATGGACGCTCGTGAACGAACGCGGATGACGCCGAACAGCGTGAGCGGCAGTCGGATGCGCACCGCCTTACATCTATTGACCAGTAGCGCCGAATACCAACTTTGTTAATTAGCCATTCAGGAAAAGGGTATTAGCACATGCACATCGCAGTGAGTCGACGTCAGTTTCTGAAGAGCAGCGCGATCTTTGCCACGGCTGGAATGGCGCCCGCGTTTCTTACGCGATCAGCGTCCGGCGTGGCATTGCCTATCAATGGATTCAAAGATGATCGCGTTTTGGTTGTTATCCAGTTATCTGGCGGCAATGATGGGCTAAACACCGTGGTGCCGTACAGCAATGACGTGTACTACCAAAATCGTCCTTCGCTCGGATTGAAAGAGGATCGACTCCTTAAACTTAACGATGACTTGGCTTTTAACGATAAACTCGAAGGCCTCATGCGCTTGTACGATGACGGCAAACTAGGCCTGGTGCAGAATGTCGGCTATCCGAATCCGGATCGGTCGCATTTTCGGTCGATGGAGATCTGGCACACGGCGAGCGACTCTGATGCGTTTGTTGGATCGGGTTGGATTGGGCGGTATTTCGACAATACCTGTTCGGGCAGCGCCCGACCGCAAGCGGGTGTCGCCATCACGAACGAACGACCACAGGCTTTTGATGGCGAAGAAGGATTCGGTGTTGTGTTTGATCGTCCTGAACGGTTCGGTTGGCGACCGGGGAAGGGCGGGGATACGCTGGATCGATTTACGGAGCTAAACGAAGAGAAACGGACGGGCAATCCGACACTCGATTTCTTGCAGCGCACGACGTCTAACGCGATCATGAGTTCTCACGAAGTGCGTGAAGCCGCCGATCGGGCTGGATTCGAAAGCAACACACGAGGACGTAACGATCCACTTCGCACGGTCGCGGGCCTTATCAAAGGCGATCTAGCCACGCGTATTTACTACGTGTCGATGGGGAGTTTTGACACCCACGCCGGACAGGCGGGAAAACACGACAGCCTTCTCCAACAGTTCAGCAGCAGTCTTGCCGAATTTCAGGAATCCCTCGAACGAGAGGGATTGGCCGACCGTGTGCTCACGATGGTGTTCTCTGAATTCGGTCGCCGCGTCGGACAAAACGCCAGTGGCGGGACTGATCATGGCACCGCTGCGCCGATGTTCTTAGTCGGGTCGAACGTTCGACCAGGCCTCTATGGAGCGATGCCTGATCTCACGGACCTTGATAACGGCGATCTGAAGTACAAGGTCGATTTTCGTAGTGTTTATGCGACGGTACTCGAGGATTGGTTCGAGACCGATTCAAAGGCGATATTGCAACAGCAATTCGATACGCTCCCTCTAATCGGTTAGTTCGGACAGTCCGTTTTGCTATACTCCCTGTTGTTATCTTGGTTCGGGGAACCAAGTAGGGGGATTTATGCGCGTTCTGATCGCCGAAGATGATGCGGTATCCCGAAAGATTCTAGAAGCCAGCCTCCGCCGATGGGGCCACGAAGTTATTGCGGTGGACAACGGCGATGATGCTTGGCGGATTCTCTCCGGGGATGATCCGCCCCGCATCGCGGTCATCGATTGGATGATGCCAGGCCTCGACGGTCCCGAGATTTGTGAACAACTACAATTGCGCGAAGAACAGCCCTTTACGTTTGTATTGATTCTGACGGCCAAAGACAATACGGATGACATCGTAAGCGCTCTGAATTCGGGTGCGGACGATTATTTGACCAAGCCCTATCACCCTCAAGAATTGCGATCTCGCCTAGGCGCTGGCATCCGCTTGGTCAACCTGACGCTTGAGCTGGAGGAAGCAAATCAAAAGCTTTTTGAAGCGGCACATACCGACTTTCTCACACGCATTCCAAACCGTAATGCAATCATTACAAGACTTACAGATCAGCTGAGCCGATCGAGACGTGCCGGGACGCCCTTTGTAGTCGCGCTGGGTGATATCGATCATTTCAAACTAGTCAATGACGAACACGGTCACAAGACGGGCGATGATGTATTGATCCAAGTGGCTCAACGGCTCGAAGACGTAAAGCGTGAATACGATGCGGTGGGCCGATACGGGGGTGAGGAATTCTTATTGGTCCTTGAAGACGTGGATGAAGAATCCATTCTTCCGGTTACGGAACGTTTTCGCATGAGCGTTTGCGAGAAGCCCATCGAGAGTGATGGCAAGATATTGCCCGTGACCATGAGTATCGGCGCGATCTGGGTGCCGCCGGAAAATACCGCAGGCTTGGACATCTTGCTCCACGAAGCGGATGTACTACTCTATCGCGCGAAATCGGAGGGTCGAAACCGTAGCTGCACTGATCGCTGCCGTCCAGTCCTTGATGCGCCTCGAGCCCAAAACGGTTAGCGGTTCCCCGAGCACCAGTAATCCTCGTACCGGTTCGTCTGTCTAACTCCTTAACAGGCATTGGTTTAGGGTGCCTTGCCACAGCCAATATTAGCGACCAATCGAATTGACAAGCCCCCTATAGGTCTGTAGAATAAGCTTCGCATTCGTTAAGCATGCTTAACAAAGGGAATCCTGGATGACCAAGCCGATTAACGATTCGTCGTACTGGCGTGAATTCGAGCGGAATGACATCACCCATTCGGCGGCCCATTACCTCATGGCCATTGACGCGTTGCGCGAGGAATACGGCTATGCCCGGGTCACGGACGTGGCCGATATGCTTTCGGTATCACGCGGCGCTGCTTCGATGTCGTTGACCCAGCTTAAGAAACGCGGTTGGGTAAAAGAAGATCCCCATCGATTCTTGCTGCTGACAGACGAAGGCCGTTTTATGGCTCAGCTGGTTGAACGAAATTTCCAGATTTTATCCAAGTTTTTTCAGGATGTTCTGAATGTGCCCAAAGAAGTCGCGTTGGGCGACGCCTGTAAAATGGAACATTTGATGAGTTTGGAAACCGGCCGACGGTTGATAGGGCTCATGCGGTTTATTCTCGGCGACGAGACGCGCGAAGCGAAAGTTAACGAACTGATTACGGGCATGCAGACTGCGTGTGGATCAAGCGAGGATTGTCCGCTGTGCGACGGGTCCGAGTGTTTGTACCCCGCGGAATTCACAACGGAAAGTTAAACCTTCTAATCGTGTACATCGGAAATCGGAATAAGATATGACGGAAAACGAAAATATGCCGCTCGGTTGCTGCCGCTCCGGCGAGGCCGTACGCGTCGAATCAATTGGAACGGATACCGCTTTCGCGAGCCGCCTACGGGCAATGGGTATTCACGACGGAGTCGAACTCGACATCGTGCGCACGGGTTCAACGATGATCGTGCGGCTAAACCACGGTAGCCGATTGTGTTTGCGTGGCGATGATGTCGACCATATTTGGGTTTCACCTTCCCGGCTGATTCCGGCGGATGCCCCGGCGTGGCCACCGGCCGAATTGGCGCGCGAAGGCGTAGACACGCGTCACTGATCTGTGCGTCATGCGTACCCTCGATCAATTGTCGCCCGGCCAGCGCGGCGTAGTCCACTCGCTGCAAGGCGATTCCATGATGCATCAGCGCATTCAAGAAATGGGCGTTATCGAAGGCGCCGAAGTCGAGGTCGTACGGCTTGCCCCATTGGGCGATCCCATAGAAATCAGCGTCTGTGGATATTTTCTTTCGTTGCGTAAAAGCGAGGCCGCGTTGATTTCCATTGATGAAGACGACGCTCCATCCGGAGCGTAAACGCTGAGTTCCGCGACAATTTTATGAGCATACACTTCGCACTAGTCGGTAATCCCAACGTCGGTAAGACTACGCTTTTCAATGCACTTACCGGGTTGTCACATGTGACCGGCAATTATCCGGGCGTCACGGTGGAACGCAAGAGCGGGGCCATGCGCCTCAACGGCAACACTGCGAACGTCATTGACCTGCCGGGTACGTATAGCCTCGCCGCGCGATCGCCGGACGAAATGATTGTTGCCGATGTTTTGCTCGGACAGCAGGAGGGTGAAGAGCCCGTCGACGTTGTGCTTGCGGTCATTGACGCGACAAACCTCGAACGCAATCTCTATTTGGTGTCTCAATTGCGGGAGTTGGGTAAGCCCTTGGTGGTTGCGCTCAACATGATGGACTTGGCGGATCGACGGGAAATCAAAATCGATGTCGCCGTGATGGCCGAGGCACTGGGCGTTCCGGTCGTACCAATTTGCGCGCACAAAGGCCACGGGGTTTCCGAGCTGCTCCAAGCGCTAACAGAAATTGCGCATGATGTGTCCGGCATTTATTCCGGTGGTCCTCTGTGGCCCGACGAGTTGCGTCATGAATGGGAATCGTTGCGGGAGGAACTGAATGGACTTTCCGCGAAAATCGGACATGAAATTCATCCGATGGAAGCGTTTCGGATTCTGGTGGACAAAGGTGGCTACGCCGAGGAACGAATGGCGGCAACTCTGGAAGACGGATTTATCTCCCGGTTGGAAGAGCGGCGCACGCGTGCGGGATCGGGTGCTTCGCTGGCTGGCCTAGAAGCCCGTGGCCGATACGCTTGGATTCATGAAATCGTCCGGCGGGGAGTACTTAAGCCTTCGGAACGCGTGACGACGATGTCCGACCGAATCGATGCCGTGCTCACGCACAAAGTTGGCGGAACCGTCGTCTTCGCATTACTGATGGTGGTTGTTTTCCAGGCCATCTATTCCTGGGCCGGTCCGCTGATGGATTTAATCGACGGCGGCGTTGGCTGGGTTGGCAATATGGTGGGATCGCGGATGCCGGACGGCGTGCTGCAGAGCCTCGTCGTAGACGGAATCATCACCGGCGTAGGTAGTGTGCTGATATTCCTTCCGCAGATACTGATTTTGATGGCATGCGTGGCCGTACTCGAAGATTGCGGTTATATGGCGCGAGCAGCGTTCTTAATGGACCGGTTGTTGAGTCGGTGCGGACTATCCGGCCAGTCGTTTATTCCGCTGTTGTCGAGTTTCGCCTGCGCGATTCCCGGCGTGATGGCCACACGGACCATTGCCGATCGGCGCGATCGTTTTACGACGATGTTGGTCGCGCCGTTGATGAGTTGTTCTGCACGTTTGCCCGTCTATGTATTGATGATTGCGGCGTTTGTGCCCGATGAACGAATCCTCGGCGGCCTAATCGGCGTTCAAGGCGCGACACTCTTCGCGATGTACTGCATCGGAATCGCGGTCGCCGTACCGATCGCGTGGATTCTTAAACGAACACTCCTCAAAGGCGAGACACCGCCGTTCTTGCTCGAATTGCCCAGTTACAAATGGCCGCAGCCGCGTGTCGTTGCGGGCAAAGTCTATCGTCAAGGGAAGGAATTCCTGCGACGGGCGGGTACGATCATATTTGCGATCACTGTCATCGTTTGGGCGTTGGCTTATTTCCCGCATTCGGCCTCCATCGAACAACAATTCGAAGCAGAACGCACAGCGCTGACCACATTGTTACCCGAAGGCGCTGAGCTGGAGGATGCGATTGCAGACATCGATAACCGCGAAGCTGCCGAACATTTGAACAACAGTTTCTTCGCCCGTGGTGGTCACCTCATCGAGCCGCTTGTAAAACCCTTGGGCTGGGATTGGCGCATTGGCGTGTCAGCGCTCGCCTCATTTCCGGCACGAGAAGTTGTGGTAGCGACACTCGGCACGATTTTCGCATTGGGTTCGGACGTGGACGAAGAGTCTGAAAGTTTAAAAGCAACGATGAACGCCGCGACATGGCCCGACGGTTCACCCTTGTTTACGGTGCCGGTCGCCCTTTCGATCATGGTGTTCTTCGCGTTGTGTTGCCAGTGCGGCGCCACGCTTGCCGTCATCCGCCGTGAGACCCAATCATGGCGATGGCCCGCATTTACATTTGCCTACATGACCGTACTCGCATATGTCGCGGCACTGATCGTCTACCAAGGCGCAGTCGCGCTAGGTTTGGGTTCCGCCTAATGGATTGGCAACTAATCATGGTTGGTGCGATCGTTCTGGGCGCAGGTGCGTACGTCGCACGACGTTGGTATCGCACGTGGCTTAGTGCGGACAATCACAGCGCCTGTGCAGGGTGCGACTGTGCCGATGCGCCGCCGCCGCGCAAGACCCGCTCGATAGACTGATCGCATCGAAACCGCCGCGAGAACCGCGGGATTGACAGGCCCCTGCGCCCGGCGTACCCTCACCAGAGCGGTTTCTACTTCTTTTGCAGCAGCCGCACGATGAAGTCGCAATATTCTGTTGGCCATGGTAATCCCAGAACCGGTCGATCGAGCATTGACCCGCGTCAGGGAAGACAGCTGCTTTGGCAGCGGCGGGGAGATTGCAAATGGCAGAGAAGGTTCTGGGTGTGGGGCGCGGCAAAACGCCTCAAGAAGTGCTGGCGTTCTCGGAGGAACAAATCCTCCGTACAGAAGGCGTCCCCCTCAAGATTCATGCGCGTGCAACTTCCATCGAGCTGACCGGCACCCGCGAAGATTTCGACTCGCCGCTCAACCATATTGTTCTCCGCGCACACGCCAAAGGCAAAACCATCGACAAAATGCGCGAAGTCGCGGAAGACCACAACGGCCAATGCGAGTTCCGGGAAGAAGACGACTGGTTTGTGCTGGATTGTCATGAAGAAGGCGATGTGAATGGAGACGGTGCATTTGGAGCCTTGGAGGATTTCGCGCACAAGGCGGCATTACCCGAAGTGTGGCGGTACGAAGGTGAAGATTTCCGCGTTGAACACATCAGCCCCGAACTGTTGTTCCAGGCCATGATCAAATACAAAGCGAGCGATGCGCATTTGTGTCCGGGGCAGTCGCCCGCGTTTCGCGTCGACAGTGAAATGCATCCTTCTGAACTCATGGGCAAACTTTCTTCAAACCAAATATTGGCCCTGATTCGCGAAATGTGTTCGGATAAGGATTGGAAAGAATTCGAAGATCACAAGCAGAACAGTTTTAACTACCATCAGGTTGGACTGGGGTATACGCGCGCATCCGCCTTCATCAAAAGCAGCGCCCCTCACCTTACACTACGATTTTTGCCCGAGACCATCCCTTCATTCGACGATCTACAAATCCCCGCGGCGACCATGCAGGATTTGGCGACAACGCACCACGGCCTCGTCTTGGTGACGGGTATGACCGGCAGCGGAAAATCGACCACCGTGGCCGCATTGATTGATTGGATCAATACAAATCGGCAACTGCATATTCTTTGTATTGAAAATCCCGTTGAATACGTCCATAAGAACAAACAGTCGATCATTTCGCAACGGGATACCGGCGTGGATGTCGACACCTTCGGCGAAGGTGTTCGCGGAGCACTCCGCCACGATCCCGACGTTATCGTCATCGGCGAAATGCGCGACCCGGACACCATCCGATCCGCCATCAGCGCCGCGGCAACCGGCCACTTAGTGATTAGTACGTTGCACGCCAATACCGCTGCGGAAGTCGTCAATCGAATCGTCAGTTTCTTCGATCCGGTCGAACGCGACTTGGTGAAACTGCAATTGCGTGACTCACTGCGCTGTGTCATCTGCCAACGGCTCGTGCCCAAGATAAAGAAAGGCCGTGTGCCCGCACTCGAATTCATGTTCAACGACATCAACGCCATCAACGTTTCTATTCTCGCCGGCGATACCGACGCGATCCGCATCGGTATGCAACAGACTGCATCGCATTCAAGAATATTTGAAGAGTACATCCTTGAGCTCTACCACGAAGGCGTAATCGATCTCGATCACGCCAAAGAGTACTGCACCGATCTCAGCACCCTCGAACAAATGCTCATGGGTACCTACACCATCCCACGTCTTGAGTCCATCAAAGCCGCACACATGGGATCGCATTAGGGATAATTGTTCCTCCTCAATTCTGACAAGATAACAGGAAGTTCAGGAAAGGATATTTCCCCAACACCGTATCCTGAACTTCCTGTTATCTTGTCAATTCTTTATAGTTTGTTTCCCAGCGAGGTTTCTAATTCATGAATTTGCCAGACAATTCAGTTCACCCCAATACGCCGTGCAGAGGACCATTCGATCGGCGATCTTTTCTCGCCTACTTCTCGGGGCTAGGTTTGTCGTCGACATTATTGCCGGGAGTGCTGTGGGCGCAGGCCTCGAAGGAGGGCGCGAACGCGGTGACAATTGCGTCGATTAAAGAAGCGGAAAAACTCGCCGGACTCGAATTCACTGATGATGAACGTGAGATGATGGCGCGCGGGGTGAACAGTCTTAAAAAGAGTTTTGAAGAATTGCGCTCGATTCCGATCTCGAACGCGACGCCGCCCGCACTACATTTCAATCCACTGCTGCCTGGCGAAACGGTCGATACCGATCAGAAGGCGATTGTCCTGGGTGATACACCTGCAGTAGAACGGCCGGCGAATCTTGAAGACGTCGCGTTCTGGCCGGTGACGCATCTCGGCGCACTATTGCGTGCTCGCGCAGCTACATCGGTCGAGTTGACGGAAATGTACCTCGCACGGCTGCGGCGATTCGATGAACAACTTCATTGTGTCGTATCGTTCACTGACGAACTGGCGATGCGCCAGGCGAAACGTGCGGACGAAGAATTAGCCGCGGGTAAGGACCGCGGGCCATTGCACGGCATTCCCTGGGGTGCGAAAGATCTATTGGCGGCGCGCGGATATCCAACCACGTGGGGCGCAGCGCCGTTCAAAGACCAAGTCATCGATATGGACGCTACGGTTATCGAGCGTCTTAATGCAGCAGGCGCGGTGCTCATCGCAAAACTGACGCTCGGCGCCCTCGCGATGGGCGACTATTGGTATGAAGATCGAACGCGCAATCCGTGGAATACAGAGCGCGGTTCTAGTGGATCGTCCGCAGGTCCGGCGTCAGCGACGGCGGCAGGTCTCGTCGGATTTTCCATCGGCAGCGAGACTCTGGGATCGATTGTATCGCCGTGTACGACGTGCGGCGTGACGGGGTTGCGTCCAACGTATGGCCGTGTGAGCCGCCACGGCGCGATGGCCTTGAGTTGGTCGATGGATAAACTTGGGCCCATGTGCCGGACCGCTGAGGATTGCGCGCTTGTGTTTGATGCGATTCGTGGTCCGGACGGTTCTGACGCGACGTTGGTCGACGCGGCATTCAACTTTGATGCAAATATCAACATGAGTGGCCTGCGCGTGGGCTACGTCGAAGACGCGTTTACAGACCGCGCGATGACGAATGGAAACGGTGCAGCGACACTGGAAGCACTGCGGTCACTCGGGATCAAACTGGTCCCGATGGCAATGCCTGACATGCCGACTAAACCGTTGGGTATCATTCTGGACGCCGAGGCCGCTGCCGCGTTCGATGAGCTCACACGCAGCGGCCAAGATGATGCGCTGACACGTCAAGGTGCCAGTGCATGGCCAAACGCGTTCCGCACTGCGCGCTTCATTCCAGCGGTCGAGTACATTCAAGCCAATCGCGCGCGCACGTTACTGATGGAAGCGATGCGCACTGTATTCGAGGAAGTCGATATCTATGTCGCGCCACCGTGGGGCGGGTCGAATCTGCTCATCACAAATCTGACCGGCCATCCCAGCGTAGTCTTACCCAATGGATTCACAGACAAAGGCCTGCCAACCGGCATGACATTCATGGCGAATCTCTTTGATGAAGGGCGACTACTCGCGTTTGCAAGTGCATTTCAGAATGCGACGGTTCATCATAGGGCACATCCACAGCTATCCGCCTAGCGTTACTCCGCGCCGAGAATAACTACGAAAACGCCCAATATAATCGGGCGCTACGTAGCTCCCAATTCCGATTGGGAGTATCGCGGCTTGTGCACTTCCGCGTTACGTCGCGGCTCTCCGTGTCCTCCGCGTCTCCGCGGTGAAGTTCTTTACTCGATCGTCGCGTCCGCCAATTCCGCCAATTCACCGTCGATACTCTGCGTGACGGGAAAACGGAAGCCGGTCTTTGGGTCGAGGTCGAGGTCCATGACTTTGAGCGCGACCGGGAGTTGCTCCCGTTTCCATTGGTTGTATGCGAACAGGCGTCCAAAGTCCGCGGTCCATTTACGCAATTGTTCCGCGTCATGTTCGTCATGCCGGCAGACAACGATGCGCCAGCAATTCGCCAGCGTCATACGCCGTCGCGCGAAGAGATACAACAGATCGTCAAGCACGTCATACGGCATCAAGTCGTCTTCATCGCGTTGATCATCCGCGAGTTCCGCACTCGGCGGAATGACCAGCACTTTGGTTAGTGCATCGAGACCTTCGCGTTCCACGACCCGTTCGAGCAATCGCGTCACGAGGGTCTTCGGAATATTGGCGATGGGGGAGTACCCCCCTTGGTTGTCACCGCCGGTGGTGGTGTAGCCCACCGCACCCTCACTAAGGTTGGAGGTCACGAGCAGCAATGCGTTCTCGCTATTCGCCCAATTCAACATCATGTTGCCGCGAACGCGTGCTTGCAGATTTTGACGCGCGAGCGGTGTTACACGATCTTCGCCACCCGCCAGTTCCGCCGCCTTCGTCAATGCGATCTTGCATTCAGCCGCGATGGATACGACTTGGAACGGCACGCCCAACGCTTCAGCGAGCGCTTGCGCCGCGTCCTGTGTCGCACTTGAGCTATATGCTTCATTGGGGAGGTAGGCCGTTGCAACACGGTCGGCAGGTTTCTCGCCTTTGCCGCCGTCCAATGCCTTGATCGCGTCAACAGCCGCCAACAAACACAACGCGCTATCCCGTCCGCCCGAAAGCGCGATTAGGATTTTCTCGAATACGCCGACTTTCTCGAAGTAATCGCGTAGCCCCAGTACGAGCGCATCATATAGTTCGTCGAGATACAGTTCGGCGTTACCTGACCCGGCACTGGCCTCGACATCCGGATAGAAAAAACTGTTGGGCATTGACTTCACATAATCGGAGACAGACGCAGCACTCCAATCGCCGCCGGAAACAGTTATCGTCGATACGTGCGAACAACCGTTCGCATCATGACCGTTGGTGGCATCAGTTCGCCATGTAGTATTTTCAGCGCGGATACGCGCAAGTTGATCTAGATCGACGACACCCGTTTCCAGTGTCCAATATTTTCTCGACAATATCGGCGCTTCCGTGATGACACCTTCGGGTGTGGCGATGAGCCCGCCGCCGTCGAATACCAAGCGGCTATTGTCGAGGCCCAACAAATTCGTATACGCATACACACACGCGAGCCGGTTCGTCGTGCCGAGCACCAGTTCGCGGCGGTCTTCATGTTTATGAGGGAGAAACGGAGACGCACTAAGATTGCAGACGATTTCCGCACCGGCACGCACCCGGGCATCAGCAGGCGATGCCGCTGACCACAAGTCTTCGCACACCTCAGCCGTCACATTTCCGTAGGGCATTTCAAAAACCAGGTTGCCCGCGGGCACACCATTAATCGTCATGTTCTCGTCGGGACCCGGCGTCCAATTGCGCCCCTCATAAAAAATACTGTGCGTCGGTAGGTGTTTCTTCAGAATGAGGCCATGGACCGCGCCATCGTGGATGAATGCGGCCGCGTTGTAGACATGCGCGTTTGTGCGCACGGGCAAACCAACAAACGTGCTGATGCCCTTGCAATGCGTCGCCAGTTCCGCCAACGCGTCCCAACTGCGTTTGGCGACATCCGACCACCAAATGCGATCCTCAAGGCTGTACCCGGAAACCGCGAGTTCCGGCGTGACCAAAAGGTGAACGCCCTGATCGCGTGCGGCGCTGATCGTGGCGGCCAAGCGATCAAGGTTACCGCTATAATCGCCGACTTTCACCGATACCGACGCTATGCCAATTCGTACGAGACGCATGAAGATTCCAGGTTGAGAACGATTACGCGCCAATGCTGTTTTCAGCGCGTAGGTACCGCTCGGCCATAAGGATACCCATTATACTAATTGAGTCGGTGATTTCGCCCGTGTCTACCATCGCTAACGTCTCGGCGAACGGAATCCGCTTCACGAGTAGCTGTTCCGTGCCTTCCGGATTCGGTTCTGTTTCCACAAGATCGGTTGCGAGATAGATGCTGGCGAACTCCGATGAAATGCAGTTGCTGATTTGAATGCCGTCAGCCAGCGTGTGCCACGTGTGCGCGATTAGTCCCGCTTCTTCGCCCAGTTCGCGTTTGGCCGCGTTGAGCGGATCTTCACCAGTGTCCGTGCCGCCTTCCACCAATTCCCATGAATAAACCTCAGTCGGATAACGATATTGGCCGACAAGGTACACCTCGCGTTCAAGCGTGAGAGCAACAACCCCAGTCGCGATTCGCGTGTCGACCACGCCGTAGATACCCGGCTTACCGTCCGGCCGAATGACTTGGTCTTCCCGCACAGAAATCCAATCGTTGGTGTAGACGCTCCGAGTTTCGAGGGTTTTCCATGGATTGGCGTACGGGTCTAGTGGGACTTCTGAACTCATGATTGTTCCTTGGCGTTGATAGCACGGATACGGGAGGGCCAAGCTCCGCCTTGGCCGGTGTATAAATGGAGACTTGGCCAAGGCGGAGC
>Ga0315336_1004989_pt1 | contig 15003 bp, 13 predicted proteins | sample ASW5metaG_FD_204512 | JGI IMG/M metagenome (GOLD analysis project Ga0315336, IMG submission 204512) | Ammonia-oxidizing marine archaeal communities from Monterey Bay, California, United States - ASW #5 | ecosystem: Environmental > Aquatic > Marine > Intertidal zone | place: USA: California...
GTGCCGCCGGGGCCTGTGGGCCAGCCGCCGATCACCGCCGAAAACTTGCCTGCGGTGCCGCCTGCTACGACGATACGAATCTGGCTAGGGTCGCCGAATTTACGATAGTGTGGCTCGCCGTCGATGACGATCTCCTCGTAGGTGTGTCGAAGCTGCGTTCCCTCGGTACCTTGGTGGTCGAAGGCGCGCAACGGCACGCCGGTATGCTCGAACAGGAACTCGCGCACGTTGGCTTTCGAGAAGCCATCGGCTGCCAGCGTCGCGGCATGCTCCGGCGAGACGATCAGCATTGCCTCGATCCGGCCGCAAACCCGCCAGCTCCAGATAACAGCGAGTGTGGCGGCAATCGTCTGCAGTAGCGCGGCGCCGCTCCGAGCGGTGTGCTCGCTCACCTCTTGAATCCCCGCGGCTCCGAACAGCGTGACCGTGTTGTCGTGCGCTGCGAACCCGAGCTCGACGTGCAGGGGCTCCCAGGGGTTCGCGGCGTGGTCTTCGGCGATGCAATAGGCGAACTTTCCAGGATTTCCCAGGGTGGACATGTCGATCTCGCCCGGAAGCGCGCCTCCCAGGTTGGCGATCACGAGCTGGAACGCCCGTCCGACCGAGCTGTTCGCACGGGCAGCATTGCCGAACAGCCCAGCCCCGCTGTTGAACCCCAGGCGCGTCACGATCTCGCCGCTGACGATCGCTAGCGGTGTAGCGGAATGCGTCGTGGCCTGCAGCCCGTGAAGATTGAATCGCTCGTCGCAAGCGGCGCGAACAAGCGGCACCAGCGCCTCCATGTACTCGGGACGGCACCCGGCCATCACCGCGTTGGCGGCGATTTTTTCGATCGTGGCCTCGCCGTAGCACGGCGGGACCAGTCCGATCACCTGCTCCCCGGGGAGCGGCGTTGCTGCGAGGAGCCGGTCGACTCGTGCGGCGGTGGGTGGAACCACCGGAAGGCAATCAGCGAACCCGGCCTCCATGCAGTAGTCGTGCAAATCGACATCGTCGTCGACGGCGACACGCGTGGCGCGAGCTCCAGTCTTTGGGCGCAGATCGATGGGTGGGGCACTGTCGAGTGTGACGCCAACCGCGGGCTCGAGATGTCGTGAAGCGCAACCGGGCTTGCTGGCGGGCGCTCCGTCGTTCGGCTCGGCGATGGTCTGTGGGTGGAGGTCCAGCCCAACGAACATGCGGGAGGCGATCTCGTTGAGATCGCCCTTATCGAATCCCAACGCGCTGAACTCGACACGCCCGTTCGCCTCCATGAGGTATAGCGCGGGTACGCTCGATGGATCGAACAGACGCGAAACCTCGAGGTCACGATCGAGCAACATCGTTAGCTCGATGCACAGGCTCTCGACCATCTGCCGGGTGTCTTCTTCCGAATCCTGGGAGATCGCGATCACTCGCCCTGGGCTCGAGCTTAGCGCTTCGTCGAGGCGCTTCAGGTAGGGGACGACCAGCCTGCAGGTCGGGCAGTCGGTCTCGAGGATCGCCAGCAGGACCGGACCGTCAGCGCTCTCGGCGTCCCAGCTCCAGCGTTCTCCACCAGTCCGCCGCAACGTGAAGCTCGGCGCCAGATCTCCCGCGGCTCGCATCTCAGTTCCCTTCCGCGGGCGGATGGTAGCGCGCGTCCAGCATGATCACGTTTACTCGGTCGTTCGCTGCAGCAGATCCGAACAATGTAGCGATGCTAGATCCTAGTCGTAGCGAGAACAGTTCGCGCGATTCTGCGGAGGTCGAAGTTCGACGGCCGCGAAAACTCCCCTGGTTACGTATGCCCCGGCACACTCGGTTGTCGAGCATCGGCCATGCTGCCAGATCTACGCGGCTACCGGCTGCAACGACCCTGATCGGAGGAAGAAGCGATGATCGCCCGAGCTGCCTTGTTAGCGGTGAACGTCGACGCCATCCGTGAATTCGACTTCGAGGGCAAAGCAGCGGTCAGCGCGATCTGGAAGTCGCCCGTCGCCGGGTGCGTCGCTGCGCGGGGCGTGAATCTGGCGGGAGACGATCAGGCTGATCGCGTCGCGCACGGCGGGCCGGACAAGGCAGTCTACGCGTACGCCATCGAGGATTTGCGGTGGTGGGAGGAAGAGCTCGGTCGCCCGCTCGAGTGTGGGGAGCTGGGCGAGAACTTGACGACGGAGGGCATCGACGTCAACGGTGCGCTCGTAGGGGAGCGCTGGCAAATCGGCACCGCCGTTCTCGAGGTCTCGGAGCCACGCATCCCATGCTGGCGGCTCGGCGTGCGAATGGACGACCGGCGGTTCCCGCGCCGCTTCTCCCAGGCCGGGCGTCCCGGCGCCTACTTGCGGATTGCTGTCGAGGGCGGTCTAGGTGCCGGAGACGAGATTCGTGTGATCGAACGACCTGATCATGACCTGACCGTTGGTGATGTCTTCCGTATCTACTCGCGGGACCGAGACGAGGCGTCCCGACCCCTCTCGGTATCCGGGATGTCGTCGAGCTGGAGACGATCGGCCGGAGACCGGGCGGAGAAGAGCGCCCGCCGCCCTGAGCCAGCCACTCCAGGGTGCTGTTAGCTCGCGGCCAGTCTCAGAGCCGATACGTGGCAGCGGATTAGTGGGGGCTGGAACTGCGGTTCGCGGGCCGACGGAACGCCGGTCGAAAGTAGGCGATGCGCACTGGGGGTTGGTGCTAGACTGACAGCTAACGCCAACCAGGAATTGCCGCAATTCGCTGCAACAGCTTGTTTGGCGGCCCAGATTCCGGAGTGGCGGGCTGGGCGGCGTGGCGCGACCAAAGCGTGACGCGGGTCTCTTGACCCACTCGCGGCGACAACAGGACCTCACCACTACGTGCCGAGGTCACGCCGCCCAATCACTCGATCTGCCCCCCGTCTGTTGTGCGGGCAGGAACGCAACGACCGTGGTGCGCACGAGCCTGCGCCGACACGGTGGAGACCCGATTCATTCCATGTCCGCACCTTTGACCAATTCTCCGACTGGCTTCGACCGGTTCGGCCTCCATTCCTCGATACTCCGTGGCGTGCTCGCCGAGGGTTTTGTCGAGCCCCGACCCATCCAGGTGGACACGATTCCCGCTGCCATGGCGGGTCGCGACGTGCTGGGCCTTGCCCAGACCGGCACCGGCAAGACGGCGGCGTTCGCCCTGCCTTTGCTGCACCGCCTGGGGCGCGAGCAGCGCCGCGGGCCGCGAGCTCTGGTGCTGGCGCCAACCCGCGAGCTAGCGACGCAGATCCATACCGAGATCCGCTCGCTGGCGCGGTTCACCAAGCTGCAGACGGCCACCGTGTTCGGCGGCGTATCGGCGCACGGTCAGATCCAGGCCCTTCGCCGGCACCCCGAGATCGTCGTTGCGTGCCCAGGCCGCCTCCTCGATCTGATGGGGCGTGGTGTGCTCCACCTTGGCGGCGTGGAGAGCGTCGTGCTCGATGAGGCCGACCACATGTTCGACATGGGCTTCCTTCCCGACCTGCGCCGCATCTTGGCGGCGCTGCCGTCGAAACGGCAGAACTTGCTCTTCTCGGCCACGATGCCCGCCGAGATCCGCGCGCTCGCCGACGGCCTGTTGCGGAATCCGCATGTTGTCGAGCTGGCGCGACCGGGCCCAGCATCGACCATCGCACACGTGCTGGTCGCCGTTCGTGAGGATCGCAAGCGCGATCTGCTCGAGCGCATCCTGACTGAAGACGGCTGTGAGTCGGCGATCGTGTTCACGCGCACCAAGCATCGGGCACGCCGGCTGGCGCAGCAGCTCGATCGGGCCGGGCACCGCGCCGTGGGTTTGCAGGGCAACATGTCGCAGTCGCAGCGCACGCGCGCTATGCAGGGCTTCCGGAAGCGACTTTTCGACGTGCTGGTTGCAACCGATATCGCGGCGCGTGGGATCGACGTACAGGGTGTCTCGCACGTCATCAACTTCGACGTGCCGAACACGCCAGACGCCTATACGCACCGCATCGGCCGTACAGGACGCGCCGAGTGTGAGGGCCAAGCGCTGACCTTCGTTACGCGTGATGATACGGCGTGGCTTCGAGCCACCGAGCGCAAGCTCGGCAACCCGATCCCACGGCGAACGGTGGAGGGTTTCGAGGTCGAGCGTATCGAAGGGGGTGACATGCGCCGCCCTTCGCGTCGGACCGGTGGTCGCGGCCGGAACGCGCCCACACGCGCCGGCGATACGACGCATCCTCGCGGTCACAAGCGGCGCATTCCGGGGAGCGCCTCGGGGCGGCCGCGCCGTCGTTAACGTTGACCACTCAGCGCCACCAGCTTCCGACTCCTGCCGTGGTCTGAGTCGGGTGGTTTGCGGTTCGATGTTCGCTTCATCGAGCGACCCCGACCGGGCCGCGTTTGGCAGCGTTGTACACTGGACGTATGGAGACGGCGTGTGGCGGCTCATCCGAGCAGCCAGCGCCTGTCCATGGAGGCTTGTGCTATGCCGTCCGCTCACCGACCCGATGGGGCTCAGAAGGCAACAGCGGCAGTTGTGTCCAAGAGGCTAGGCGTCTTGGTCAGGGGATTGATCGAAGCTGGCGTAATCGTGCCGCCGCTCCCTCTCGAGAGGATGTACCTCGGTCGGCGGCTGGAGGCTCAGATCGAGCTGGACGGAACTGTGACCTGCATGGACCGGTGCTTCGACACGCTGTCTTCCGCGGCCAGTCATGCCCGTAGTAGTTGCACGGAGCTGTTGGGCGCAGGGTCTCATCGGCTGTCGAGCAATGGTTGGGCGTTCTGGCAGTATCGTGATGAAGAAGGCGAGCTCGAGAGTATCGGTAGCCTCAGGAGTCGCTTCCTGCGCGGCTAGCTCGGTCGCTGGGCGACGTGCGGGAATCGGCCACTAGGACCCCGCCTCGATCAGCGCCGCGACCGGCGCCTCTACCCTGAGCTGCGCGGTCTGCGGGCGATAGCAGATCGTTTCGCTGCAGACCTGATAGTCGACGACGATGTTCAGTTCGACCGGTCGCTCGACTGCCATTCCGACGGTCTCGGAAGCGTCCCATAGCTCGGTTGTTCCAATGATCGGAACGGCTATCTCGGCAAGCCCCTCGTAGACGTTCAGGGTCACACCGAGAGTCTCGAATTTCTTGGGCTTGGTCGGCGGGTAGACAGGCTCTCCGATTCTCAAGCCAGGCGCTGGTTGCACGTAGATCTCCGTCGGATAGAAACCGTCGGGAAGCGGGTCGGCATAGACATGGAATCCCTCGGCCAGCTCCAATCGAACATGGAGTGTGCTCACGACTTCCAGCTTCAGATCCGCATCCGATAGAAAGCTGGTGATCCTGACTCGCGCCTCCTGCTGGTTGGCCTGGGGCGACTCGGCGTGCAGCAGCACTTTCCCCATGGCCTTGTCGAGGATCGTGCCGGCTGACTCGCGGGTAGCGTAGTGGCGGCTGAAGAACTTTTCGGTGACGACGCCGGACTCGTCGGCAACATAGGTACCCGGGAACGGGATCCCGTAGAACTTGTTGGATCGGGGATCCTCTGGATCGACGAGCGTGTTGAGAATACCGAATCGCCGGATAACGACCGAGCCGACGTCCGAGAGCAGATCGTAGGTGATCCCGTAGCGGTCCGAAAAACTCTTCAGTGCCTCTGGTGGGTCGTAGCTGATCCCGTAAACGCGGATCCCCGCCGCGTCGAACTCCTGTATCTGCGCTTGCAGCTCGACCAGCTGCGTCATGCAGTACGGTCACCAGACGGCAGAGCGATAAAAGACGAGGACCGCCCGCTGTCCGTCGTGGTGCCGCCGGAAGTTGATCGCTTCGCCGTGCTGGTTCGGTAGCGTGAAGTCGGGGAGCGGCTCTCCGACCGCCGGTCCGGTTGGGAAGTCGGCAGAACCAGGGTGCACGACAGCAGGATGGTCGATCGATACCCCAGTCTCGAGTCCGAGCTCGTCGACGAACGTGTTGCTCGGGTCCGTCACCGCGTCGTGGGCGGCACGCAGCGGTGTCGCCTCTTGTGAAGGGTCGGTCCTCTCTGGCGAGCCGGCCTCGTGTTGCGCGCATGCCGCCAGGGCGCTCAGCACCACGACCGGAATCGCGGCGCCTCGTCGTCGGATGAACATTGTCATCCTACCTGTTTCCTGTTCTGTAGCGCATGGCTTCAGCGCGTAGCTTAACCGGTTGGCACGGAATTGCAGCGGTTCGACGGCCGCACCGTTTCCTGCGCGTGGAACTCGTGCAACAGTCTGTGCAGCTAGAACGGCCGACGGCGGCTAGGAGCTGACATGACTCTGCGCTTGCGGACCACGTTTCAACCTCGACACTTCGCCATCGTCGCCGTGGTGCTCACCGCGTCGGCGTCGGCATCGATCGCCCCGGCGGTGGCGCAAAGCCGCATCTCGGAAGCCGCAGATTGGACGGTGCCGAGGACGTCTCACGGTTACCCCGATCTGCAGGGGAACTGGACCAACGCGACGCTGACCCCGGTCGAGCGCCCGGAAGACCACGACGCTGTGCTTACCGAGCAGCAGGTTGTCGCTATCGAGGAGGGGCAGGCCGCAGACGTCGCGGCGGGCTCGGCGCCGAGTGATCCAGACCGGGCGCCGCCGCCATCGGGTGGCGAGTACCCCGTCTGCATCGACACTGCCACCGGCTGCTACAACGAGGTCTATCGGGAGCCCGGCGAGCGCGTCGCGGTGGTGAACGGCGAGGCGCGAAGCTCGCTGATCACACATCCTGAGGATGGTCAGGTGCCGGAGCTGACAACAGAGGGGCAGCAGCGAGTCGAAGCGCGTCGGGATTTTCGCGGCCAGTTCGGTTCAGAGGATCACCCGGAGCTCCTCCCGCTGGCACAACGTTGCCTCGTATCATTCGGGTCCAACGCCGGCCCGCCGATGTTGCCGAACTACTGGTACAACAACAATTACACCATCGTGCAGACTGCCGACCACGTCATGATCATGACCGAGATGGTGCACGACGCGCGCATCATCCGGCTCGGGGAGCCGACGCTGCAGCCGCCGGAGATCCGCCCGTGGTTCGGTGACTCGTGGGGTAGGTGGGAAGAGGACACGCTGGTGGTCGAGACCACCAACATGAACCCTGAGCACGCCTTGCGCGGCGTGCCACCCTCGGCCGAGCATAAGGTGACGGAGCGCTTCACGCGCGTCGACGAAGACACCATCGTGTACGAGTTCACTGTCGACGACCCGACGATGTTCACCGGCGTCTGGGGCGGCCAGGTTCCGTTCGAGCGCTTCGACGCGCTGGTCTATGAGTACGCTTGCCACGAGGGCAACTACTCGCTCGCCAACGTGCTGCGCGGTGCCCGCTACGAGGAGAAGGCAGAGGAGCGGCGATAGCTGCCGGTAGTTTTCCACCACGGCCTGTTAGCTGGCCCGCCACCTTCCCGACTACTCCCTGCTAGTGCCTTCCACCGGCGCGATGCCCGAGCCGGCGTTCTTCAGCGCCGTCTGCGCTCCTAGGTAGATGAGGCGGGTGTCGTTGGGTGCCTGGAAGAAGCCGAACCCCTCGCGGTTTGCCCAGCCGAGCGGACCACCCAGCGTCAGGTCGGCGCCTCGTGTGGCGTCGCGAATCGTCGTTACCAACGCCTCGAAGCCGGGCTCACCCTGACGCTCGCCTGAGAAGCCCCCGAGGTCACTCGCCGCCGCGAACACCACATCGACTCCGGCGACCGCGGCGATCTCGTCGGCGACGGCCACGCCGGCCGGTGATAGCGTTAGTCGATCATAGGAAACCAGGGGATCCGATGCACTTACCTGCTTTGCCGAGATTGTCGCGCTACGTCAGATCGCCACGAGCCTCCCTCATGTATGCGGTCGGTGCGCTTGCGCTGGGGTTGGCGGCAACGCCGTTAGTGCCCACTGGGCCCTCGCTCGCGGCGCAGGAATGGCGCCAGTTCCGCGGCTCTGGAGGGCGCGGCATCGCCGCCGACCCGATGCTGCCTACCGCCTGGGGCACAACGGAGAACGTCGTCTGGGCGGCTCCGGTTCCGGGCATGGGCTGGAGCTCACCGATTGTCACCGGTGATCTGATCGTCGTGACGTCGGTAGTCAGCTCGGAACCCGCGGAGGAGCCCGTTCCGGGGCTCTATTTCGGCGGTGAGCGGCCGGCGCCGACGGATCGCCACCGCTGGGTGGTGTTCGCCTATGACGTCGACACCGGCGAGCTGCGATGGGAGACCGAGCTGCATACCGGGGCCCCCGATACGGCCCGTCACCTGAAGAACAGCTACGCCTCCGAGACCCCGGTGACCGACGGTGAGCGGATCTACGCTTACTTCGGCAACGTAGGTCTGTTCGCGCTCGACATGCAGGGCGAAGTGCTGTGGGAGCGGCGTTGGCCGATGGTCGAGACGCGCAACGGCTGGGGTACAGCGGCCTCTCCCGCGCTGCACGAGGGGCGCCTCTACATCGTCAACGACAACGACGATCAATCGTTCATAGCCGCCGTGGATGCGGTCACCGGCGAGGACTTTTGGACGGTGTTGCGCGACGAGGGAACCAACTGGGCGACGCCGTTCATCTGGGAAAACGAGCAGCGCACCGAGGTGATCACGTCGGGTACCGATCGGGTGCGTTCGTATGATCTCGAAGGCGAGCTCCTGTGGGAGCTGGGCGGTATGTCGTCGATCACCATCCCCACCCCGTTCACCGAGTTCGGGCTCCTGTATCTCGCTTCCGGCTATGTGGGCGATGAGCACCGACCCGTCTTCGCGGTCCGGCCAGGTGCCGTCGGCGACATCTCGATCGTGGCGGGGGAGGCATCGAACGATTATGTCGCCTGGTCACTTGCGCAGGGGAGCCCCTACAACCCGACGCCGCTGGTGTACGGCGATCAGTACTACACCCTCTACGATCGCGGCTTCATGACCGCTCACGATGCGCTTACGGGTGAAGAGGTCTACGACAAGCGGCGGATCTCGGCGGCCACCGCCTATACAGCGTCACCCTGGGCGTACAACGATCGTATCTTCGCTGCTAGCGAGGACGGCGATACCTATGTGATCCGCGCCGGGGCGGAGTTCGAAGTGCTCCAGGTCAACAGCCTCGACGAGATGATCATGGCGACGCCAGCCATGGCGCGTGGCAGCTTGTTCGTGCGCACCGCGTCCCGCCTTTATCGAATCGCGGAGGCAGGCTCCTAGTGTCCTGACTGAGGACGCTGGTGCTCCTGATCAGGAGCACTAGCCTCCGCTTCCCGCCGCCGGCGTGCGGTCGCGGAGCCTGAACACGAACAGGGCAGGAGCATCGCTGGGCCGCGGGATCTCCGGCGTCAGCCCGTAGAAGCCGCTGTTGTTGCCGGTCGGTACGGCCAGGTACTGATCGCCGCCGACCGAATAGGTCACCACGGTTCCCTGCACCGGGTTCGGCAGGCGCGTCGACCAGAGCGTATCGCCGGAACGTGCGTCGAGGGCGCGGCGAGCCCATGAGTATGAGAAACACGTGGATGTTTCTTGGTGTCGTGCCAATTGTTGCTTTCGCCGCCTGGAATCTCGGTGCAAGCTCGGGTCGTGCCCCTGAAGCCGAGGTCGCAGCGTCAATGAGCTACACGTTCGATCCCAATGGGATGTACCGAATGCCGACGCACTTCGGGCCTCGCACGGGGCCGCGACGCGGGCCGAATGGCGAGACGTTCGACAACGTCGGAGCGCCGCGGAAGAAGACGATCGCGGTGAGCTTCCTGACCAACGCAGATCAGCTGGCCCCGATGCTCCCTGAAGGGTTCTCGCTCAATGGCGAGCCGGTGGTCACTGTTGCTGCGACCTACATCACCGAGATCCCGTGGCTCGCCGGCCGCGGCTACAACATTCTCGGCGTCAGCTTTCCTGCCAAGTTCGAGGGCAGGGAAGATCGCGCCAGCGGTAGCATCCTGCTGGTCCTCTGGGAGAACCTCACCGATCCCATCCTCACCGGACGCGACGAGTTGGGCTTCTCGAAGATCTATGCCGACCTTCCGGAGCCGAGGGTCTACGAGGGAGCGACTCACGTCACTGCCAGCTGGATGGGCTTCAAATTCCTCGATATGAGCGTGGAGGACCTGGAGGCAGTGCCGGGTCCTGACCAAGCGGCGAGCACGCCCGACCGAACGGACGGTGAGCTCCGGGGAACGCTGCACTACAAGTACATACCGAAGACCGGCGAGTGGGGAACTGCCGACGTCCAATACGCGGTCTTGTCGCCCGCAGGCAATTCGAATGAGGTGCCGAAGGAAGCTTGGCGCGGCGAGGGGACGTTGCAGTTTCACCGGGCGCGCTGGGAAGACATGCCGACGCAGTACAACATCGTCAACGCGCTGGCGGATCTCGAGATCAAGGAGTTCCGCGGCGCACGGATATCGACGGCAGTCGGCGGCAAAGATCTCGGCGATCAGCGCATTTTGAGGTAGCAGACAGCGCTTATCGCCCGTCTTCCGTTCCGGCACCCGATATCTGCCAGAGCGACAGCGACGAAATGTCCTTGATGAGGACTCCCTGGCGGGTCGGCACCGGATGCGCGTAAGTACCGCTCTGGGCAACTTCGTAGCGTGCCAGCGGCTCGAACTCGGCGGCATCAGCGGCGAGCACCAGGAGCTCACCGCCATCGGTCAGGGTGAGGAGGCGATCCCCGATTCCCACCAGCGCCGCGTTGTCGCCTTCCCTAATCAGGGGAATCCGACGCTAGTTCGGCGCTCCCCGGTCAGGCGTCAGTAGTTTTCCGTTGAGCAAGCCTGTGTACTCCCCCTCTTCTATCGCCAGCTTTCCGTTCACCAGCACGAAATGTGTCCCCATGCTGTACTGGCGAGCATCCGCGTGAGTGGCGCTATCTCGAGTGTTATCAGGGTCGAACACGGTAATGTCCGCCTTGTGTCCGCTGGCGAGCAGCCCCCGATCCTCCATTCGTAGAAACTGCGCCGGCAGAGAGGTCATCCTCCGGATCGCATCTTCTAGCGTCAAGACCTGCCGTTCCTTCACGTATCGACTGAGCACTCTGGCTTGGCTTCCAAAGGAGCGCGGATGACTGATGACGGGCGCATCGGACTCGTTCACGACGGGCCGCGCGTCCCCGTCACTGGAGAACATCAGCCAGTCCTGTCCCATCGCTAGCCCCATGTCATCTTCCGACATGACGCCGCACGCGACATAAAGGTCCGGCTCGTCGATGACGAGATCCGCCGCGACGTCGAAAGGATCCCTGTTCTGTTCGGCCGCAATATCGGAAAGGATCCGTCCTGCCAGATCCGCGTTCTTGTCGGCGACGACGACCAGATAGCTATCCCAGCCCGCCAGAGCCACCGAGCTCGGTCGCTCAGGCGTGCCGACGAGGACCGATTCTCTTATCTGCTGCCGCTTCGACTCGTCCGACAGAGCCTGCGCCAGCTCATCGACGTAGCGATTCCTCAACGCCTCTCGCTCGGAATCCGGCAAGCTCCGGTCGCTCAGGGCTTGTCTGAGCTCTGCGAACGGCTCCATATCGCTCGGCAGGTGAAACGGGGCCCAGCCACGGTTGCTCGCTATCGGGAGAATCGGACCTCCCGATGCGAAGTGATACGGATAGAGGTCGGCGCCGATGTCCACGCCTCGGGCCCGAGCCTCGTTGATGAGCTCGATGAGCTCCTGCATCACGCCCCAGTTGTTCTTCCGCGCGATCTTGAGATGCGTCGTATTACCGCGCACCCTCGCTTCTTCGGCGATTCTGATGGTCTCCCGGGTAGCCTCCATCACGCCGTCGAACTCGTTGCGCTGATGGCTCGAGTAGATCCCACCGAATTCGCCGACGACTCCCGCCACCGCGATGATCTCTTCGGTAGTGGCATAACGGCCGGGCACATACTCCAAGCCCGAGCTCATCCCCCAGGCGCCCTCCTGCATCGCTTGTCGCGCGAGCGAGCGCATGCTCTCCAGCTCGGCTGCCGTGGGGTCGCGTGATTCAACCCCCAAGACCTCCTCTCGGATCGCACCAAAGCCGACCAGGTGGGCCGCGTTGGTGCCAATACCGAGCGCTTCCCATTTCGTCTTGGTCTCCGTAACACGGAATGTGCCGCCGCCGTCGTTTCCCGTGACTACGGTGGTCACACCCTGGACCAGGTAGTTGAGGTTTGCGCTGGAGCCAGGTTCGCTGAACCCACGCTCTGGGTGGGCGTGGATGTCGATGAATCCCGGAGAAACGACCAGCCCCTCGGCGTCGATGGTCTTGTGGGCGGCTCGAGAGGCCAGATCGCCTACCGCGACGATGGTGCCGTCGGTGATCCCGACATCCGCCGAAAACCAAGGCCTCCCGGTCCCGTCGATGACCCTACCGTTCTCGATGAGAATGTCGAAGTCTCTGACACCGTTGGCGCATGCCGCCGACAAGAAGGCGAGCGTAACCAGGGAGCTGAGAAGGACGCGCCGACACGGTGTCATCGTGGTCCAGCTCATCGTGAGCCGCCGTCAGCTACTACGGCCTTGCGGAACTTCATGGTCCATCGATGGATGAAGTAGCGATGGATCGGCGCATCGTCTTCGCGGCCGTCGAAGTCGAAGGTGTCGTCGGGGTTGTGCAGCAAGTCCGACGAAGCCACGAACTCGAAGCCACCGCCTGAGATCTCGCGTCGCGCCAGCGCCTCGTTCATACGGTGCACAGACTCGTCACGCTCGTCGGGCATGTCTGTGTGCGCGTCCATGACGCCAAGAGTCCCGCCAGGCTTCAGCGCACGCAGAAGCCTGGGTAGGTGAGCGACTCGCACCTCTCGGTCGCCGAGATCGTGGTAGTGACGGATGATGATCAGCGCATCGAGGCTGTTGTCAGGTACCTCCTCGAGAGTGCCGATCAGCTCGGTATTGGTGAGAGCCCCCGTAGCGGTAAGACGCTCGTAGGCCGGCATCGTTCGCTCCAAGCGCCAATCGGCCAGCTCAGGGCCCCAATCTATGACGGCGTTGACTTTTCCCTCGGAGCCGACGATGCGGTCGAGCAAGTAGGCGTTGTACATCGTCGCGGTGCCCAGATCGGCCACCACCATCCCCGGTTCGATGCCGAAGAAAGCGTAGACCTCGAGCGGCCGCATGCCCTGGTCTCGGTAGCGCTCGTCGTCGGTACGCGACGGGTCATCGAGGAGGGCCGGGTCATAGCTGATTGGTTCCGTTTCGGCCTGCGCAGGTGGCGCTCTCTCTTCAGGAGCCTCGCGGGGTTCGCCGCCGGCACACGCGACGAGCACCAAGCTTCCGACCCAGATTACTGACGTTCGAAAGCCCGCGCTCAATGTTCTTCGAGCATGTGTGCTGCCCCCAGTGTGGTCAAGTTCACCAGACCGAGCTCACGACGGCGCATCCGCGGCGCGCGGCGCGCCCGGTAGGTCTGCTAGCAGCTCCTATCGCTCGTCTTCCGTTCCGGCACCCGATATCTGCCAGAGTGCCAGCGACGAACTGTCCTTGATGAGTACTCCGTGGCGGGTCGGCACCGGATGCGCGTAGGTGCCGCTTTGCGCAACTTCGTAGCGTGCCAGCGGCGCGAACTCGGCCGCATCAGCGGCGAGCACCATGAGCTCACCGCCATCGGTCAGGGTGAGGAGGCGGTCCCCGATTCCCACGAGCGCCGCGTTGTCGCCCTCCCTGCCGGGGCTGGTCCACAGGGTTTGGCCGGTAGCCACGTCGAGGGCGAAGAACTGTCCGCTCCGCTTGTGGGTGAAGCCAAACAGTCGCGAGCCGATGAGCACCGGCGAGCTCATGTACATGGGCAGGTCGTCGTTGCGCCAGAGCTCCACCGATGTCCACGAGTCGCCATCGCGGACGATCTCGACCGCGAAGACACCCCGATCCAGCCCCGAGAGGATCAACTGTTCACCGTCGACCAGCGGCGTGATGATGCTCTGGTCGTAGTCGGTCGTGAAGGGGATCTGCCAGAGGATCTGGCCGTCGTCCGCGGTCACCCCTTCGATGTGGGTATCCGTCTGGATGACCAGCTGACGTTGTCCGTGGAGCTCCAACAGGATCGGGGACGCGTGTCCCGGACCGTCGCCGCGGGTGGTCCAAGCCGGTTCGCCGGTGTTTACATTGAATGCGGCAATCGCGCCATCGTGATGTCCGCCAACATGGATGAAGACGTTGCCGCCGTCGACCAACGGCGATGCAGAGGCACCGTAGATTGGCGAGGTAGTCGGGTACTCGCTGGCGAACTCGCGACGCCAAACGAGGTCGCCGGAGTCGGCATCGAAGCACGACAGGATGCCGTCGATGCCGAACACATAGAGCTTGCCGCCGGAGAGCACAGGAGTGGACTTGGGCCCGTCGCCATGGCGGGTTGCGGAGACGTTCACTTCGTAGGGGGCGGCGTAGGCCTGTCGCCAGATGGTGGCGCCGCTGTTCAGATCAATCGATCGAACGACCTCTTCATCGGCTTCCCGGGTCAGCAGGAAGATGCGATCTCCCGCCACCACCGGACTGGAATAGCCACGCCCCACTTCGACGCTCCAGCGGCGCTCGAGCTCACTCGGCAGAGCGGATGGTAGGAGCTCCGCCGCAGCCTTGCCGTCGCGTTGTGACCCGCGCCACTGCGTCCATTCTTGCCCGAGCGCCGTTGCCGGCCCAGCAGCCAGCCAGCTGAGCGCCAAAAGCCAGCCGAGGTGTCGTAAGTGCTTCGCGTGTCTCATGCGCTCCTCAAGGTATCTCTAACGACGATCGAAACAGCACCCTAGCACTCCGTCCGGTCCGCGGCCATATTCGCGGCGAGCGCAGGGTAACGACACCACGCTGACCGTTCGGCCTCCGGCTCTCGCCCTCCGGAGTCGCAGGCTTACGCGCCCTCACTCCGTGGCGCCGAGATCTCTCAGCAGGTCCGCGGCTTTGTCGCGATTTGCGGCGATGCTTCCCGACGCGCCTCTTCCGGACGTCATCGCCAACGGCGTCTGGCCGTTCTGGTTCCTCACGTCCAGCGGCGCGCCCCGGTCGACGAGCAACTGAATCACCGCGACGAACCCGTTGGCTGCCGCCGCGTGCATCGGAGTGTCGCCGGCCGGGTTGGCCTGGTTCACGTCGGCTCCGGCATCGAGCAGGATCTCGACGGCTTCGAGCGAGGCCTCTGGTGAGCGCTCGAAGAAGATATCTCCGA
>Ga0315336_1004990_pt1 | contig 15003 bp, 14 predicted proteins | sample ASW5metaG_FD_204512 | JGI IMG/M metagenome (GOLD analysis project Ga0315336, IMG submission 204512) | Ammonia-oxidizing marine archaeal communities from Monterey Bay, California, United States - ASW #5 | ecosystem: Environmental > Aquatic > Marine > Intertidal zone | place: USA: California...
CCGTGGCATCCAGCCTTGGCAAGACCGCTGGTAGCCAATGCTGGAAGAGCTGGACCTGCGGAAGTAGCTTCCGAAGCAGCCCTGACCCTTGTAGGGATCTCCGCAGTGAGGTGACGTCTCGGTGTCGGTGCCCCTTGTGCAAACCCCCATAGGATGGGCAACACCACCGCCTGGCGGACGGGGAGCTGGGCAGACTCGCGGGGGGAGTAGACGTGGCTGAGGGCTACGCGGCGGCAGTCGCGGCAGCATTCGTGTGGGCGGTGTCGGGGGCGGTGATTGCTCACCAGGGGAAGCGGATCGACGCGTTCTCGATCAGCGTGGTGCGGGCTACTGCGTCGCTGCTATTCCTGGTACCGGCGATCTTCGTGCTGGGGGCGCAGGACGACTTCAGCCGGATGAGCGCGAGCGACATCGCTCAGCTCATCGGGACCGGATTCATGGCGACGGCGATCGCGGAGACGCTGTTCGCGGTAACGATTCCGCTGTTCGGGCTAACGCGGACGTTCACGATCGCGCAGGGCGGAACGGTGCTGTTCGCGTACGTGTTCGGGCTGATCTTCATAGGCGACAAGATCACGGTGCTGATCGGATTTGGGTCCGCGGTGGTGGTAGCTGGGGTATACATCATCGCGAACTACGGACGACCGCAGGAGGAGCCCGTGGATCGGTCCGCAGCATCAGCGGAAGCAACTCTGATCACCGGAGGCAGCGTGGAGGCCTCCGCGGCGCCGGCCGGGACAATGGCGGGGGATGCGTTGTTTGGCCCTGTGGCAACGTTCGCGCGCGCGCATGCGTTCGCTGTGGGGCTGACGCTCTCGATCGCGATGGCGATGATGTGGGGCGGCGCGTCGGTGTGGCTGCGGAGCGCGTCGGAGGGGTTCGACGCGTCAGCGGCGGCGGCGATCCGAATGCCGGTGGTGATCCCGTTTCTGATATTGGTAGCGGGGATGCAGCCGCGATCGTCGTTGCGACGACGATCGATCCAGAGGCGGAGTCTGGTTTGGCTGACCGTATCAGGGATGCTGGGAACGGGGCTGGTGGTAGTTCTGATCGTAGCGTCGCTGCAGCGAGTGAGCGCGGGGGAATTCACGGTGCTGTTCAACACGGGGCCGCTGTTCGGGATGGTGCTGGGCGCGATCTTCCTGCGCGAGCGGATAACGCCATGGGTAGTTGTCGGAGCAGCGCTGGTCCTGGGCGGGATCGCGATGGTGGCGGTGCGCTGATCCAGGTGCCGGGGTGCGGCGCGGCCGATCCAAACGACTAGTCGCGCGGGGCGATCTTGAAGATGGTGGTGTGCCGAAAGCGGGCGAGGTCGGTGCCATCTGCGCCCGTGAGGCAGCCATCCGTGACGAAGTAGTGGTGACCCTTGCGCTCATACGCCTCGACGAGATGGCCGGACGTGGTAATGGTCTGATCGGCGTAGGCGACCGCGAGGTGCTGGATCTGGCTGCGGGTGTGGATAATAGGCCCTAGGCGGACGCTGTGGCGGATGAAGGGCCACATGCGATAGGCGATCCAACCCGGGTGGAGACGAGGGCGGGCGCCGGCCCAGAGGGGGTCGACATCGTTCTGGATTTCGCGAGCGTACTTCGTAGCGTCGTCCGCGCTGACGTGGGTAGCAAGGGGGCGCAGGTCTTGGCCAACGGGAGCAGCCTCCAGGACGAGGTCTGGGATCGTGTCAAGCTCGAGCTCGCCGGTGCGTCGCTGGGAGTCGTGGAGCTCACCCAGCCAAGGGGCGGACCCCAGACCGACCTGGCCGACCACGGCGCCGTCGCTTCCTGGGTCAAGGATGGTGAGATCGAACGCGCCGTCGTCGCTCTCAACGACGCGGGTGGTGATCTGGTCTCCAGGGTAGACAGGACGGCGGAAGCGAACATCGTGCCAGCCGTTTTCGAGCCAAGCGGGGCCGAGGATCTGGAGCGTGGCGGGAACGGCCCAGCCGTAGACGGTGGTGCCGGCGATGATCGCGGCCTTGAAGCCGAAGCGGCGGGCGCCCTCATTGCTGTGGACGATGTTGGGGATGTCCATGTTGTCGGCGTCGTCGAGGAAGGCGGTGGTGCTGGCCTCGACGGTGCGGCGGTCAGTAGTCATGGCGGCTCCGTTCGCAACTCTGTACGCGGGGAAGTCTAGCAAGGTGGGGAGCAGCGCGAGCGAGGCGAGCGTGAGTGTTAGACTGCGCGGCCGATGGGGTGGGGCGTGGTTTTCGCCCGTGAACGGCCCCCGGCATCCACAACGACTAAGCGAGAGGAGCACTGACCATGTCGAGTCGCAGGCAGATCGGGGGGGTGATTCCTCCCACGCGGGACGAGCTGCGCGATATCGCGCTGCAGTACAACTTTGAGCTAGGGGACGACGAAACGGAGTTCTTCTACGACCTGATCGACAGCTTAATGCCGTCCTACCGGCGGATCGCGGAGCTTCCGGAACCGAAGCCGCTGGTGAAGTATCCGCGCACGCCAGGTTACCAGCCAACACTGGAAGACAACCCTCTACGCGGCTGGTACTGGCGCTGCGATGTGCAGGGGGCGCCCAGCGGCAAACTGGCCGGAAAGACAGTGGCGCTGAAAGACTCAATCTGTCTCGCCGGCGTGCCGATGACGAACGGATCGGCGCTGCTGGACGGATTCATGCCGGACGTGGACGCGACGGTGGTGGAGCGGATCCTAGACGCGGGCGGGCATGTCATCGGCAAGGCGACGTGCGAAGACCTCTGCGTTTCTGGCGGGTCGATCACGTCGGTCCCAGTGCCGGTGCGTAACCCGCATAACCACGCGTATTCGGCTGGGGGATCTTCCAGCGGGAGCGCAGCGCTGGTAGTAAACGGAGACGTGGACTTGACGCTGGGGGCCGACCAGGGCGGGTCGATCCGGATCCCGGCGAGCCTGTCCGGCGCGGTGGGACTGAAGGCGACGTACAGCCTGATCCCCTACACGGGGATCGCGCCGTTGGAGTTGACAGTGGACCACGTCGGACCGATCTGCCGGACGGTGGAGGATGTGGCGTTGCTGCTGGAGGTGGTCGCGGGCGAGGACCCGATGGACCCGCGACAGCGCTACCCGATCAAGACGGAGGAGTATACGAAGGCGCTGACGGGCAATGTGAAAGACCTGACGATCGGGGTGGTGAAGGAAGGATTCGGCTGGAGCGAGGACTCGGAGGAGACGGACGCAGCAGTGCGTGAGGCGATCACAGGCTTCGAGAAGTTGGGCGCGAAAGTAAAAGAGGTATCGGTGCCGATGCACCGGGACGCGACGCACATCTTCACGGCGATCCTCGTAGATGGCCTGTTCAACCAGGTCGTCTACGGGAACGGGGTGGGGTTCGGCTGGAAAGGCTACTACGACACGCGAGCACTAGACTACTTCGCGCGGTCACGGCGATCCGTGGCGAGCAGTTTCTCCCACCTCTACAAGCTGATCATCCTGCAGGGGCACTATATGCAGGAGCGTTACAATGGACATTACTACTCGAAGGCGCAGAATCAGACGCGGCTGATCGCAAAGTCGTACGACGACGCTCTAAACGAGTGCGACCTGTTGGTGATGCCGACAGCGGCGCCACAAGGGAAAGCGCTGCCAATCCTGGCCGACCCCACGCCGGAAGAATACGTGGCGGAGGCGTTCAGCTACCACCTCAACACCTGCCCGACTAACATGACCGGACATCCGGCGATCACAGTCCCGTGCGCGAAAGTCGATGGACTACCGGTCGGACTGATGCTGACTGGGAGAATGTGGGAGGACGCGACCGTGCTACGAGGCGCGCACGCGTTCGAGTCGCTCGGAATGTACTCATAGCGGGAAGTCACTCGAAACAAGCGTTTCCGCAGAGCAGCCTCACAGAGATAGAGAGACGGCCTGGCATTGCGCCAGGCCGTCTCTTCGTCTTGGTTTGGGTGTGCTCCTCGAGGCGGTCCTAGCTGTGTCCAAGAAACCGCCCGCCACACGTCAGCTAGAACGGGGTGTGTCGCCTACGTTCGCGGTCGGCGGGCGCCGATCAGAACGAGAAGCACAGAGGGAATCCCGGCGGACTGTCGTCATTCACGATGGCGCCTCCTAGGTCTTCCGCGGTCGAGGCCAACCCGGCTTGGTTCCCCCCCCCCGACAGATCCAGCTTAAGCCAAACACAGCGGGGTTACGGCGAGCACGGTGGGGTAGGGGCGGCAAGGAAACGTGGAACAGACACGCTAGTAGGTGAGCCCGCCGGAGACTTCCAGAGCCTCGCCGGTCACGAACGCGGAGAGGTCGGAGGCTAGGAAGACGACCATGTTTGCCACGTCAGCTGGCAGGGCGAAGCGCTTGAGGGCAGTGTCGGCGCGGACGCGCTCCAGTAACTCCTCGCGGGGGATATCCCAGCTTTGGGAGTACCAGTCGACGACGGCGTCACCCATGCGCGCGTCGACCCAGCCAGGACAGACAGCGTTGACGCGCACACCATGCTCACCGACCTCCCGTGCCAAAGACTCGCTGAGACTGTTCACACCGGCCTTGCTAGCGCAGTAGTGGGCGATCTCCGGGTGGCCGCGCAACCCTCCAACCGAAGAAATGTTGATGATGCTGCCCTGCTTGCGCCCGGTCATGTGAGGCACGAAGGCGCGGTTGCAGAGGAAGACGCCGGTGAGGTTGACGTCGATGGTGCGGCGCCATTGTTCGAGGGGCATAGTGGCGACAGGTGCGAAGTCGAGGATAGCAGCGGTGCACACCAACGCGTCGACCTGGCCGAAGTGAGAGATAGCACCGGCAGCGGCGGCGCTCACTGAATCCTCCGAGGTGACATCGACTGCACGGGTGGTCGGGCGACGGCCGTCGATGACGGCGGCGTCGCGCAGGCGGTCGAGAGCTCCGGGATCGCGGTCCCAGACCTCGACGTCGGCACCCTGGCGCAGGAGCTCCCGCACGATGACGGTGCCGATACTGCCCGCGCTCGTCTCAACGATCTTCTTACCGGCGAGAAGTGCTGTGCTTTCGTTCATGTCGGTCTAGGTCTCGCTAGCGCGGCGGGGCACGACGCGGAAGTCATCGACGGCGTGGGTGCGGTCGATGACCGCGTCGACAACGGTTGGGCGGCCGGAGGCGAAGGCGGCGCGAATCGCGTCCGGGAGGTCGCGGGCGTCCTCGACGCGCAGTCCATCGGCGCCAAAGCCCTGCGCGATGCGGGCATGGTCGAAGGCTCCGAACTCGGAGACGGTGAGCCGGTCCTTCTGATGCTGTCTGACCATACCGAGTGAGGAGTCGTTCATTACCAACCAGACGACTGGCAGCCCGTATTGAACCGCGGTCGCGATGGCATGGACGGACATCATGAAGCCGCCGTCGCCGCTTACGCCCAGGACGGGGCGGCCGGGCTGGGCGACCTTCAGGCCAAGTGCGGCGGGCACGGCCCAGCCCATCCCGGCGAGGCCGCCGGGACAGAAGAACGTCTTGGCCTGCTGCGCTTGGTAGAAGTGGCACATCCAAACGCGGTTGTTGCCGGCGTCGAGGGCGATGAGGGCGGAAGGGTCGACGGCCTCTTGGACGAGGCGGACGACGCGCTGTGGCGCCGGCGGCGTAGCGTCGACGTGGAGCATTTCGTGTTCGTAATAAGAGCGCTGCAGCTTGATCTCCGCCAAGCGCTGGGCGCGGGCCTGGGTATCGAGTGGGTCTTCGCGCAGCGTCTCGCGACAAGCAGTCACGATCTGGGCGAGGACGGCACGGGCATCACCAATGAGGGCGGACTCGACGGGGAAGGTCCAACCAGCGTTGAGGGGATCGATGTCGACCTGGAGGATCTTCTGGCGGGTGGGGTCAAAGACGGACGGACGCTCGCGCACGGTGTCCTGCGGAGTGAGCTTGGCGCCGACGACGAGAACGACGTCGGCGTCGCCGACGACGGCGTTGGCGGCCTCTTGGCCGAAGACGCCGACCATGCCGACGGCGAGCGGATGGGTCTCCGCGATGGCACTCTTGCCCTTGTAGGTGGTAGCGATGCCGGCACCCAAGATCTCGGCGAGGGCACGAAGATCGTCATGAGCGTCGGAGATGTGTACACCGTTGCCCGCTACGATGACCGGATTCTCAGCGTTGATCAGGAGCTCGGCAGCGTGAGCGACATCGTCCTGAGCCGCAACGGCGGGCGAGCCGCTGAGGTAGCCCTGTGTGGGATGGATGTAGGGAGGGCGGTCTTCGTCGATGTCGTCGAGGACGGCCTGGCTGCGGAAGACGACGGCGGCGGGGCCGGGGCGGCCACTGGTCGCATGCTTGATCGCGAGCTGCGTGCCGATGACGGCTTCTTTTCCGGTCGCGGCGAGAGTCGTGTACTTAGTCATGGCGCGAAACATGGCGAGAATATCTGGGCTGCCGTAGTCACCAGTGACGGATTGGTTGGCGGGATGCTGTGGCATGAGACCGTCCGAAGTGTCGGTGACGATCACCATCGGCGAGCTGCTGACGAAGGCCTCCATGATGCCGAAGGCGGCGTTGGAGCCGATGAAGGCACCCTGGCCCATGATCAGAGCGGGGCGGCCGGAAGCGCGAGCGTAGGCGTCGGCCATGATGGAGGCACCGTGCTCATGACGGACGAGGAGGGAGGTAACGCTGTCACGATGATCGTAGAGGCCGTCGAAGATTTCGAGGGTGCCTCCCCCGGGCAGGCCAAAGACGTGCTGGATACCGGCCTCGGCGACGACCCGCGCGATCAGATCCTTGGCTTTGGCCATTTCCCTACCCCCTATCGCGTGCCGCCCCGACGTTTACGGTCCGATCTCAGGACCCATCCCCAGGGGCATGACTACAGGGCAAGCGGCAGAAATGTCCAGCTTCTACCCAGGCCGAGACCTTTCAGAGCCGATCCGTTTCCCCTATAAGTTAGGGCATGAACGACTCAGCATTAGCGGAGATCGAAGCCTGCTACGAGATGGGCTGGACGGACGGTCTACCCGTGGTGCCGCCGACGCCAGAGCGCGTCGAAGCGATGCTGGGGGGCTGGGCGCCACGGCGGGGGGAGGAGGTAGCGACGCTGCTGCCGTCCGGGGGCGTGGCGACTGTCGAGAAAATTGCGGCCAACGCAGTGATGGCCGGCTGCTTGCCGGCGTATCTGCCGGTGGTAGTCGGAGCGGTGCAGGCCGTGGCGCGACCGGAGTTCGGGCTAGAGGCGGTTCTAACGACGGTGCACTCGTGCAGCCCGATGCTGCTGGTAGGCGGGCCGGTCGCGGAGGCATTGGAGATGAACGCCGACACCGGCGTGCTGGGCCCAGGCAATCGCGCGAACGCGACGATCGGGCGGGCGCTGTTGCTGGTGATGCGAAACCTAGCGGGGGCCGTGCCAGGTGGCTTAGACCCGGCGACGCTGGGCCAGCCGGGGAAGTACAGCTTCTGCTACGCGGAAAACACGGCGATATCGCCGTGGGAGCCGTTCCAGGTAGAGAAGGGATTCAGAGCGGAGGAATCTACCGTAACGGTGTACGGGGCGGACGCTCCGTTGTGCATCGCGGAGATGGGGCGGCCGGATCCGGAATCGATTTTGATGACGGTCGTAGAGTCGTCACTAGCACCGGGGAGCTACAACGCGTTCTTCCGCGAGGACCTCTTCCTGGTCATGTCGCCCAATCACGCAGAGGTGATCGGGGCGGCCGGCTGGAGCCGGGCGGACGTGCAGCGGTTCTTCTTTGAGCAAGCGCGGCTGCCGGCCGGGCAGCTACGGCGCCGGGGACTACATGGATTCGCGGAGGTGCCGGACTACGCCAGGGTGGTAGTGGAGGCGGACGCCGATGAGATGATCCCGATCGTAGCGAGCCCGGAACGATTGTGCTTGACGGTGGCGGGGGGGCCGTACGGCGGCTACACCGCTATCGTGTTCGGGATGGGGAGCAGCGTCACGCTGCCAGTCCCCACTGCGTAACGCAAGAAAAGAAAGGTTACCCCGATGAGCGGCAACGCCGATCGATTCGTGAGCCCGGTCGCGGACACGTTCAAGCCGGGGCAGGCGGCCGCGCGGCCGGAGTCCCTGGAGAGGTCGCGGGTGGGACTGGTCGACTGCATGCTCAACCCGAGCGGCAACTGGGGGCAGGGGATCCTGGACGGTGCAGAATCGGCGCTGCACGAGCACTGGCCGACCGCGACGTTCGAGCGGGTACCGCGACCGCAGGTCGTAGCGGAGCCGGCGGAGACGTGGGCGCCTGCGATGGCGAAGCAGTACGCGGCGCTGGTCATCGCGGCGGGGGACTGAGCGACGTGCTCGTCGCGCAGTGTGCGCGACGCGGTGGCGGCCGAGAAGAGCGGCGTGCCAAGCGTAGTCGTTCTGACGGAGGGGCTATCCTCCATCGCAAACGAGACGGCGCGGGTGCTGGGCCGGGACGGGATTCCGATTCTGACAGTCGGACCGAGCCTGTTCGGGTTGAACCGGGAAGCAATCGCAGAGGCGGTAGAGCCGCTCGGACCTGCGATCATCGGCGCGCTAACGGGCGACGGGTAGCCGCGCGCGTGTCGTCATGATCGTAGAGATACAGTGTCTGCCGCACCCACCAGGAGTGGAGGGCGATCCCTACCAGCACGTGGAAGCGGCGATCGCGGAGGTGCAGGGGTCTGGGCTGCCGTATGAGGTGGGGGCGCTGGGAACAACCGTGCAGGGGGATCCGGACGCGGTCTGGCCGCTAGTCCGTCGAGTACACGAGGCCTGCTTGCGCTCGGGCGCGGCCGGGCTAGTGACGGTGCTGAAGGTAGAGGAATCGTCGGGCTCGGCAGCGTCGACGATCGAAAGCCTGACCGGGAAGTTCCGCGACTGATGCAGCTAATCGGAAGCCGGACGCTGCCTTTTCCGCGCGAGCGCGTATGGGCGGCGCTGCTGGACCCGGAGGTCCTACGCACGGCGCTGCCCGGGTGCGAGGAGCTGGTGCCGAACGGTGAGGGAACGTTCAACGCGAAGGTAACGATCGGGGTGGGGGCGATCAAAGGGAGCTACAAGGGCAAGGTGCGGCTGTTCGACCTGGAGGAGCCGCAGCAACTCCGCATAGCGGTGGAGGGCGGTGGGGGGCCAGGCCGAATGCGAGGCGAGGGGCTTGTAGAACTGGAGGAGGTGGAAGGCGGGACAAAGCTAGTCTACGACGGTGAAGCGGCGACCTTCGGGCCGATCGCGCGAGTGGGACAGCGGCTGCTGCGAAGCGCGGCGAACAAGCTGCTGGGGGAGTTCTTCGGGCGGCTGGAGGATGAGATAGGTCGCGTCGACGATACGGCTGCGCCCACAGCCTGAGCGGGGCCCTTGTCCGAGTGTGAGAGGTGCGGTCCACGGACCGTCAGCATGATTGCTCTTCGCACGGGCGCGGGCCCATCGGCTAGCCTGGCGGCTCCGGACCGGCGGCATCGAGTGAGGGAGGCGCGCCTTGTCTGAAATCAGCGTGACGGTGAACGGCGAGAAGCATCGCGAGGAGGTTGAGCCGCGGCTGCTGCTGGTGCACTGGCTGCGCGAGCAGCTGAGGCTGACAGGGACGCACGTCGGGTGTGATACGTCGCAGTGCGGAGCCTGCACAGTAGTGATGGATGGGAAGTCGGTGAAGTCGTGCACAGTGCTGGCGGTGCAAGCGGACGGCAGTGAGCTGCTGACGATCGAGGGGCTGGGCAAGGACGGTCTGCACCCAGTGCAGCAAGGCTTCTGGGACCAGCACGGGCTGCAGTGCGGCTACTGCACGCCCGGAATGATCATGGCGGCGTACCAGCTGTTGCAGTCGCAGCCGGACCCAAGCGAAGCAGAGATCCGAACGGGGCTGCGGGGGAATCTGTGCCGCTGCACGGGCTATCAGAACATCGTTAAGGCCGTACAACAAGCCGCCGAGACAACACGTTAGGAGCGGGCTGATGACGACGATGACGACGACGGAGCGACCGCCAAAACTGATCGGCGAGCCGATCAAGCGCCGGGAGGACCCACGCCTGATCACGGGGCAAGGGACCTACGTCGACGACTTGCAGCCCGCGGGGACGCTACATATGGCGATCGTGCGGAGTCCGTACGCGCACGCACGGGTGACGCGGATCGACGTGAGCGCGGCGCGCCAAGCGCCGGGCGTCGTCGACGTGCTGACCCCAGATGAGGTCAAGCAGAACTCGGAGCCTATTCCGGTGGCCGCGCAGCTAGAGGGGATGCAAATGCCCGTGCGCTACGCGCTCACGGGGGACGAAGTTCGGTTCGTGGGAGAGCCGGTCGTCGCGGTTGTAGCAGAAGACCGCTACTTGGCGGCGGACGCGGCGGCATTAGTAGAAGTGGAGTATGAGGAGCTGCCCGTGGTGGTGGACCCGGAGGCAGCGCTGGAATCGGGCGGAGCGCTGGTGCACGAGGAGCTGGGGACGAATCTATGCGTGGTATCGCCAATCGGAGACGCGGAAGCGGCCGGGCGGGCGATCGATGGGGCGGAGGTGGTGATCCGGCAGCGGCTGATGAACCATCGGTTGATCCCAAACCCGATCGAGCCACGGGCCGTGCTAGCGCACTACGAACCGGGGCCGGCGACGATGACCGTCTGGTCATCGACGCAAATCCCACATCTGCTGAAGACGCTGCTGTCGGGTTGCGTACGGCTGCCGGAACAGCGCTTCCGCGTAGTGGCACCGGACGTGGGTGGCGGCTTCGGGTGCAAACTGAACGTCTACCCGGAGGAGATCCTGGCGGCGTTGGCGTCTCGGCGGCTGGAGCGGCCAGTCAAGTTCGTGGAGACGCGACAAGAGAACTTCGTCGCGACGATCCACGGTCGAGACCTGATCGGACACGTGGAGCTGGGAGCGAAGCGGGACGGAATGCTAGTAGGCTGCCGCATCAAGGTGATCGCGGATATCGGCGCATACCAGCACCTGCTGACGGCGGCGATCCCGACGCTGACCGCACTGATGCTGCAAGGTTGTTACAAGATCCCAGCGCTGTCGGGCGAGATCGTCGAGGTGTTCACCAACAAAACACCGACCGATGCGTACCGAGGGGCGGGGCGGCCGGAGGCGACATACTACTTGGAACGATCGATGGATCTCCTGGCGGCCGAGTTGGGGATGGACCCAGCCGAGCTGCGCCGCAAGAACTTCATCAGGGCGGACGAATTCCCCTTCGAAACGACGACGGGAGCGATCTACGACAGCGGTGACTACGAGACATCACTGGACAAAGCGCTAGCGGTGGTGGGATACAGCGACCTACGGAACGAACAGGCGCGGTTGCGCAGGGAGGGATGCTACTTGGGGGTAGGTCTCGCCACCTATGTGGAGATCTGCGGAGTAGGGCCGTCCTCGTCGATGCCGGCAGGGGGGTGGGAAATGGGAACGGTGCGGGTGGAGCGAACAGGGAAGGTGACGGTTCTGACTGGGGTCTCGCCGCACGGGCAGGGAGAGGAGACGTCGTTCGCACAGATCGTGGCAGAACGGTTGGGCGTAGAAATGGACGACGTAACGATCATCCACAGCGACACGGCGCAGGTCTCGGCCGGGATCGGCACATTCGGGAGCCGGTCATTGGCGGTGGGGGGAACAGCGCTGGTGATGTCGCTGGACAAGGTGGAGGCGAAGGCGAAGCGGTTCGCGTCGCACGCGATGGAGTTGAAGGCGGACGACGTTGAGTTCGAGGCAGGCAGGGTATTCGTGAAGGGCTCACCGGAGAAGGCCATGACCTTGCCCGAGATCGCGACGCTGGCCTACAACGCGGTCGACCTGCCGCCGGACACCGAGCCTGGCCTGGAAGCGACAAGCTACTTCGAGCCGGGAAACTGCACATACCCGTTCGGCACGCACGTCGCTGTTGTGGAGGTGGACCCGATCAGCGGGACGATCGACCTCCAGCGGTTCGTTAGCGCCGACGACTGCGGCAACATCATCAATCCGATGATCGTGGAGGGACAGATTCACGGAGGTCTGGCGCAGGGGATCGCGCAAGCCTTGTACGAGGAGGCAGTGTACGACGAGAACGGTCAGCTCCTGACGGGCTCACTGATGGACTACGCCGTGCCGAGCGCCGATCAGCTGCCGACCTTCGAGCTGGCTTCGACGGTCACACCGACGGACGTCAACCCATTGGGCGCGAAGGGCGTGGGCGAGGCGGGGACGATCGGGTCGACGCCGGCGGTGGTGAATGCGGTGGTCGATGCGCTGTCGCCGTTGGGGATCAAGCACATCGAGATGATGCTGCGACCGCAGCGCGTCTGGGAGGCTATCGAGTCGGCGAAAAAGGGTGCGCGATGATCCCGGCAGCCTTCGAGTACGCGGCTCCGGAATCTCTCGACGAGGCAATAGCGCTGCTGGAGAAGAACAGCGACGCGAAAATACTGGCGGGGGGGCACAGCCTGCTGCCGCTGATGAAGCTGAGGCTAGCGTCGCCGGAGTTGCTGGTCGACCTGCGGCGAGTGCCAGGACTGGATGCGATCACGGAGAACGGCGGCATCATCCGGATCGGTGGGATGGTGACGCACGCGACGATAGAGAGCTCGGATCTGCTGGCACAGAAGATACCGCTGCTGCCGACGGTAGCATCGGAGATCGGCGACCCCCAGGTGCGCAACCGCGGGACGATCGGGGGCAGCCTGGCGCACGCGGACCCGGCGGCGGATCTGCCGGCCGCAGCGCTAGCGCTGGACGTGCAACTGGTAGCACAGGGCCCCGGCGGAGAGCGGGTGGTGGAGGCGTCCGCGTTCTTCGTAGACCTGTTGGAGACGGCGCTAGAACCACACGAGGTGCTGACCGAGGTGCGCGTGCCAATACCCGGCGCGGGCAGCGGCAGCGCCTACGCCAAGTTCCCCAATCCGGCGTCCCACTACGCAGTGGTGGGAGTGGCAGCACGGATCGACATAGAGGGCGGAGCGGTCCGAGAGGCGCGGATAGCGGTGACGGGAGCAGCGGATGTCGCCTACCGCTCGACGGCGGCGGAAGAGCGACTCCAGGGCTCCAACGGGGACGCGACGGCGATCGCCGAAGCGGCCGGGCTGGCGGTCGACGGGCAGGAAATGCTGGATGACCTATCGGCCTCGGCAGTGTACCGAGCCCATCTGGTCACGGTTCACGCGCAGCGGGCGATGGAGCGGGCGATGGAGCGGGCGGTTGCGGCGACGGGCTAGGCCGTCGTGTTCGATCCGTCGTAGCTCCGCGGGACACGAGCGCTGATCCCGCAGAGGACCTCGTAGCTAATCGTGCCAGCCAGATCGGCGACCTCGGCGGCGGTGATAGCGACGTCGCCCTGGCAACCGATGAAGACAACGTCATCGCCGGTCTGAGGCTCGGCTGAGCCAATGTCAGCGACGCCGGTGATATCGATTGTGCAGAAGTCCATGGAGACCCGCCCGACTATGGGGCAGCGGCCTCCCTGCACGAGGGCGGCGCCGCGGTTGGAAAGCAAGCGGGGCAAGCCGTCAGCATAGCCGCAAGCGACGGTGGCGATGCGTGTAGGGCTGGTGGCGGTGAAGGTGGCACCGTAGCCAAGACTCTCTCCGGGGGCGAGGTCGAAGGTGCGAAGGATGGTTGAGCGCAGAGTGAGGGCGGGGCGGAGGTCGCGATGAATAGCGGGGACCACGCCACAGTCACATGGATCAAAGCCATAGAGGCCGATGCCGATGCGAACCGCGTCGAGGTGCATACGCGGGAAGCGCCGCGCGGCGGCGGTGTTACAGGCATGCCAGGTGAGCGCGTGGCCTGGGTCGACGCAAGCGGCGAAATCGCAGAAGCGCTGGAACTGCCGCTCGCTGAGGGAGGGGTCGGGATCGTCGGCACAGGCGAAATGCGTGTAGATCCCCTTGAGACGCACGTCTGGGTGAGCACGGGCCACCGCGATAACGCGTGCGGCTTCGGCTAGCGGGAGGCCGAGGCGTTGCATACCAGTGTCTACTTTGACGTGGAGGGCGGCGGGGCGCTGGAGGCGCGCAGCGGCGGCTGCCACATCTGCGACCGCGTCGATGCTAGAGGGCGTAAGCGCCAGGCCGGCCTGGACGGCCGGCTCCGTTTCAGCAGCGGTGTTGTAGCCGAGCACGAGGATGGGCGCGTCGATGCCAGCCTCGCGCAGGGCGAGGCCTTCCGCGACGCGCCCGACGGCGAGCGCGTCGGCGCCGGCGGAAAGCGCAGCGGTCGCGCAGGGAATGGCGCCGTGGCCGTAGGCGTTGGCCTTGACGACCGCGAACAGCCGGGCGGTGCCGATGAGCTGCGCGCGCAGAGTCGCGACGTTGTAGCGCAAAGCAGCGAGGTCGACGTCGGCGCGGGCACCGTATAAGTGCAAACGAGGGAGAGAGGAGGTCACGGAGCGTTGCTCCAGAGTCGAGGTCACACAGCTCTTGGGTCCCGCCAAGCGGCTCACACCATAGCCCGGCTGCGAGATTGGGCGAAGGGACCGGCTGGAGCATGCCGTCTACCGGTATAAGACGGGCGAGGAAGACTATCATGGCGGCCGACTCGGCCGTCGAAACGCACGGCGGGTCGCTGGAGGATCACCCGTGCAAGTGTCGTTGTTCTACCTGCCGTCGCTCGGCCCGCGCAAAGAGATCGAGAAGGGAATGGCGGGGCTGCGGAACGATCTGTACCAGCAAATGCTGTCCGACCTGAAGGACCAGGCGCAGGAGGCCGACGCGCTGGGTTACGACTCGATCTCGTTCACCGAGCACCACTTCCACATCGAGGGGTTTGAGATCTCAAACAACCCGGTACTGCTGGATCTGTACGTCGCGGCGCACACGAAGCGGATTCGGGTGGGGCAACTGGGGATCGTGTTACCCGCGCACAACCCGCTGCGGGTGGCCGAAGACATCGCGATGCTGGATCACATGTCTGGGGGGCGGGCCAACGCCGGATTCGCGCGGGGCTATCAGCGGCGCTGGGTCGACGTGATGGGTCAGCACCTGCACGGGATCCATGGGGCACAGCCGGGCCAGCACGACGCGATCGATCAGGCCAACCGCGAGGCGTTCGAAGATCATTACCGCATCATCAAACGTGCCTGGAGCGAAGAAATGATCAGCGACCAGGGTCCCTTCTGGAAGATCCCGCCGCCGCAGACGCCGTGGGAACTGGAAGCGACGCAACA
>Ga0315336_1004992_pt1 | contig 14998 bp, 14 predicted proteins | sample ASW5metaG_FD_204512 | JGI IMG/M metagenome (GOLD analysis project Ga0315336, IMG submission 204512) | Ammonia-oxidizing marine archaeal communities from Monterey Bay, California, United States - ASW #5 | ecosystem: Environmental > Aquatic > Marine > Intertidal zone | place: USA: California...
GAGATCGGGGGCGGCGGCCAACCCCACCCGGGTTGCAGTCCGCAACCCGTGGGCCCGGCCTGGCAAGCCTTGACGGGTTCATCGTCGGCCAGAGCAATCGACTCGCATGGTCCGCGACAAGCCGACTGGCCGAAGAAGGCGAGCGGTCCTCCGTCTCCCCCCTGTTCATCCACGGCGGCTGCGGACTTGGCAAGACCCACCTGCTCCAGGGCCTCTGCCGACGGGCCGGCGAACGCCTGGGCGACCGATCCCGCATCCGATACGTCACCGGGGAGCAGTTCACGAACGAGTACATCACCGCCATCCAGGACGGATCGATGGATCGATTCCGAAAGGCCCACCGGGGACTGCGGCTGCTGGCCATCGATGACGTGCACTTCCTGTCGAACAAGAAGAAGACCCAAGTCGAATTCCTCCACACGCTCGATGCCATCGAATTGACCGGTGCCCGCCTCGCCCTTGCGTCCGACGAGCATCCGCACGACATCGCCCGCTTCAGCAAGGGGCTCGTCAGCCGATTTCTCAGTGGCATGGTGGTCGAGATCGATGAACCGGATCCTGCGACGCGACTGGCACTCGTCCAGCAACTCGCAGGTCGCCGGTCACTGCACCTCTCGGAGTCCGCAGCCAGGCTGCTGGCGACGAATTGCCCCGGCTCCGTGCGTGAACTCGTGGGAATCCTGACTCGCTTGGAAGCGATGCAGATGCTCGATCCCGCCCAGGTGCACGCCCCGGATGCCAGCCAGATGCTGATCCCCGGCATCGACGAATTCGGCCGCCGAATGATCGGCAGCGCCACGATCCACCGACTGCTTGAACACCGGTCCCTCGACCGGACCGTCCATGTCACCCTGTCGATGATCATGGACGCGGTCTGCCAGCGGCTCGGCGTGACCCGTGACGACCTGACCGGCCAGGCCCGGCACCGTCGAATCAGTCTTGGCCGCGCCCTGGTCGCCTACCTCGCCCGGGAGTTGACGACCCGAAGCTACCCGGAGATCGGCCGAGCCCTGGGTCGGAATAACCACTCCTCGGTGCATGCCGCGGCGAAACGGCTCACTCGGACCCTCGATCAGGATCCCCGGGTCGTGCTCGACCACCAGGAATCGCCCATCGACCTCGTGCAGTTGCTCGGCGAGATCCGCAAGGAACTGCGGAGCTGAGGCCCCCTGAGGCGTCTGACGCGGCGTCTGGTACACTTGCCTCCATGTCCGGTCACCACGACGCCCACACCCGAATCAAGGGAATTGTCGCCGCATGCTTCGCCATGACCGGTCTGCTGACGCTGCACGCTTCAGCGGATGAGTTCACCGAAACGGCGACCCGCCACCTGATGCAGTCCGTTGAGATCCAGCAGGATGGAACCCATCTTTCCCGCCTTTCTTCGCTTCGACTGCTTCGTGATCCCGCGATGAAGGATCTCTTCTACAAGCTCCTCCAGCACGAGGACTGGCTCGTGCAGGTGCATGCACTGCTGGGACTTGCAGAGATCGAAGACGGATCCCGGCTTGACCCATGGCTGGTCACCCAGATCGACCCACTGGCCCGGGAAAATGTCATCGCCAACGCCATCGACATGGAGTTGATCGACCGGGAAGGCATGCAGAAGATCCTGGACTGGGATCACCTTGAATCGGGCAATCGACTGCTGCTGATGGCTGAACTGCAGAGCCTGGACCTCGAGATCGACCTGGAGACGCTCGAATCCCTGGCCAACGACAACGACCTCCTGATCGCCGGCATCGCGTCGCTCCTGCTTGCCCGCGAGGGTGAACTTGCTCCCATGAGCAACATCTCCGCCCGACTGGCCAAGGCGTCGCCCTCGGAACGGCAGAGCGTGATGCAGCGACTGATCGAGGTCATCAGGATCTACAAGGTCACTTCGGCGACGGCGTGGCTGAACGAAATGCTCGATGCCGACATCGAGAATGATGATCTCACCTACTGGGGCACGTTCACCCTGATAACCCTGGACCCGAAACTGGGCCGCCCCCATTGGAATCGCATGCTCGGATCCTCGCCCACCTACCGGCAGCGGATCATGGCCGCCCTCCAGTTCCTGGAGGCCGAACAGGCACCGGATGCGGATGCGCGGGCCCGGCTGCGAGCAAGTGATGATCCCTTGATCAATCGCATTCTCGATGCCGCAGAAGCCCTGGCAAACGGCCAGCCCATCACGGCCCACGTAAAGGGACTGATCGACACCGGGCACCCGCGGGTCATCGACTGGGCGATGCGCAGCGCCCGGGACTTCCCATCCGCCGAGGCCATCGAGATCTACGGGTACTTCATCGACCTGCCTGAAACCACTCGCCGACGGTCACTCGAAGTCGCCCAGCGATCACAGGCCATCAGCGCCATGGCCACCCTGCTGGAAATCGCACCCGGGAATGCGTTGCAGCGCCTGCGGGATGCCGAGGACGACAGCATGCTTCAGCAGACACTGCTGATGGGCTCGTTGCAGTCCCAACACCCGGAACTCCCCGGCACGGTCGCATCACTGCGTCGCATCGGTTCATCACGACCCGACTCCCTCGCCCTGCTCCTGCTGGCACGCAATGGTGAGCAGTTGTCACCTGCAGACCTCCAGCAACTGGGGCGGATTTCCGCCGGAGGCGGTCAATTGACCGATACCCTCCAGATCCAGGCGGCATGGCTCTACCTCAAGCACACTGACGGCCTCCAGGCTGCACTGGTTCGCCTTTCCCCGGCGGATTGAGGAACCAGCGTGAGCAACAGCCAGGTCATTCCACTGAGCCGCCCCGACATCAGCCCGGAAGATGTCCGCGCCGTCGTCGACGTTCTTCGCAGTGGTCGGCTCAGCCTCGGTCCGGCGATGGACACCTTCGAGGACATGATGGCACAGCGGATCGGACGGAATGAAGCCGTCGCAGTCAGTTCCGGTACCGCCGGCCTGCACCTGATACTCGAGGCGTTGAACATCGGGCCCGGGGACGAGGTCATCACCCCCGCGTTCAGTTTCGTCGCATCGGCAAATTGCGTCGAGCACGCCGGAGCGACACCGATCTTCGTCGATTGCGATCCCATCACCCTCAACGTCCGGGCGGAGGACGTCGAGGCCAGGATCACTGAACGGACCAAGGCGATCATCGGCGTGGAGGTCTTCGGCAATCCCGCCGGCATGCGGGAACTGGCCGCCCTCTCGGCCAAGCACGAGATTCCACTCATCGAGGATGCCTGCGAGGGCCTCGGTGGACGGCTGGGCAACGATGCCATCGGCACCTTCGGTCGCGCGGCGGTCTTCGCCTTCTACCCCAACAAGCAGATCACCACCGGTGAGGGTGGAATGATCGTGACCGACGACACCACGCTGGCCGATGCATGCCGGTCGATGCGGAATCACGGCCGGAACATGTCCAGCCGAACCGCACCCGGCACAACCGGCACCCGGCTCGACGTGGATCGACTCGGTTGGAACTACCGGATGAGTGAACTGCATGCTGCCCTGGGAGTCTCCCAGTTGTCCCGACTGGACCAGATCATGGCACAGCGGTCCCTGGTCGCGGACACCTACACCCGTGAACTCTCCAGCGTTTCGGACTTGATCGTGCCCACCATCAACCAGGGCGTCACGATGAGCTGGTTCGTCTACGTCGTGAGACTCAGCGCCCCCTACACGTCAGAGGATCGAGACGAGATCATCGAGGGCCTCCGCCGCCATGACATCGGGGCGGCGAACTATTTCCCGGCGATCCATCTCTTCCCCCACTACCAGCGGAAGTACGGATTGGCCGAAGGCGATTTCCCGATTGCCGAATCCGTCAGCCAGCGCACCATCGCCCTGCCGATGTTCGTTGGGCTGACCGAAATCGAGATTCGGCTCGTCTGCCAGACGCTGGACCTGATGATGACGCGCAGCCGGTTCCGCCACGACGACTGATCCTTCCGGATCAACGTCCAAGCAGCAGCAACTGATCCATCAACTCGTCCGTGGTCGATATGACGCGGCTGGAAGCCGTGTACCCGGTGGACGCCAGGATCATGTCGATGAACTCCTGCGAGAGATCGACATTCGAGAGCTCCAGCGCGCCGCCGATGATGCGACCCGTACCAAGACTCGTCGCCGTCGTGTACATGGGCTCTCCCGAGTTGGCTCCAACGCGGTAGTACCCGCTGCCGATATCCTCCAGGCCACCTGGATTGTTGAACTTCGCCAGTCCGACCTGCCCGAGCATCCGGGTCATGCCGTTGGTGAAGGCCCCGGTGATCAGTCCATCCTGTCCGACCGAGAACGACACGAGGTGACCGATTCCCGAACCATCCTGGCTCGCCACGGACAACGTGCTGGTGGAATCCGCGTATGCGGTCACACCCTCAGCTCCGTAGGTGAAGTCCAGCGAGAGGCTCATTGGGTTGATGGCCCCGTTCGTCCTGTTGATGTTGATCGTGGTATTGGACGCCGAGACGAGGTTGCCCTCGTTGTCGAACCGCAGAGTGCCGAGCCCGACCACGCGATCCAGTGAATGGTTGTCCGAAGACTCCGCGATGAACTCCCAGATCGATCCCTGCCCGTCGATTGTCTCCTGCAGGACCATGGTCACGTCAATGTTGACCGCGGTGCCGAGCGAGTCGTAGGCGACGAAGCTGGTTCGAACCGATTCGCCGGTGGCTTCCGTCGATTCCGTGATGACGAACGGGTTCACCGGGGGCGTTCCCACCGTGGTCCCCAGGTAGGACACGGAGATGTCGGAGGTCGAGATGTTCAGGCTCTGGGCCGTGCCCTCGTTTCCAAAGATGAGAATGCTACCGTTGTTGTTGAGCAGGATGTTGCCACCGAGTTCCTGCCCGGAGACGTCCGAGTTGTCCAGGCCGAGGAACTGGTCCAGGGCACTGGCGAAGTCGGCCATCGTCGCGCCGAAGTACTCGATGTCGTTGGCTGCAGCCTCTTCGGCGGTGCAGAAGGTGAAACTGAACTCCCCGAGATCCTGCCCGCCCTTCTCGATGTTGTCGATGTCGATGGTCGCCATGGCCCCGCCCTCGATCGCGACCATGTAGCCACCATTGCCGTCGTTCATGTACAGGTCAGTCCCCACCTGCGTGAGGTCCTCGAGACCGGTCATCGCCTGGTTGCCGGTCGGCTCATTGAAGAAGGGAGCCGTACCGTGGATGGAACCACTGACGGGCAGTTCGCCCGACGCGTTGAGGTTGCCGGCGAAGTAGATGTTCTCGGTCGCTTCAGCCACCGTCATCTGACCGAGTGGAATCACGATCGGCTCCAACTCGCCGAATTCGATCTGGTAGTTGTCATCGACCCCGTATCCCATCACGTAGGCGCCGTTGGACGTCACCAGCTGATTGTTCTCGTTCGTCAGGAACGAACCATCACGGGTGAAGAGCCGTTCGCCGTTGAGCTGGGCGATGAAGAAGCCGTCTCCCTCGATGGCCATGTCGGTGGCCATGCCGGTGGCGGTCAACGCTCCATTGGAAAAGTTCCGCTGCGTCCCGGCCACGGTGCTGCCGTTTCCGACCTGTCGCGGGTTGATGCCCCCGATGCGACCGGTTGGCCCCGTGCCCAGGGACTGCGTCCGACTGAACATGGACTCGAACAACATCCTGGTCGACTTGAAGGCCGTCGTGTTGACATTGGCAATATTGTTGCCGATGACGTTCAATCGGCTCTGGTTGCTCAACAGGCCGGACAGGCCGATATAGAGGGCTGGGGTTGATGCCATGGGGAATGCTCCGTGTTGGTTCTCCGGCCATATGCCGGGTTCGTGCGGTTCGCACCGCGCCACTTCAAGGGCTGCAATCGACGTGCCGGGGGCTCACCCCCACTCACTGGCACGCCAGGGCGTCCAGGAGGTGCACGGGGCGGTCGTCGGCTGCAGGATTTGCGCCAGATCCCGCAACCGGCCGGTATCAGCCGTCACCACTGCCGCCATCCTCGCCTTCACCTTCACCTTCGCCTTCGCCTCCCTCGCCGCCTTCACCTCCCTCGCCGCCTTCACCTCCCTCGCCGCCTTCGCCTTCCTCGCCGCCCTCGCCTTCCTCGCCACCCTCGGTCTCTCCATCCCCATCGGTCTCGTCCGTCGAGTCGGTCTCATCGCCGAAGTCGATGAGGTCCGGATCGATGATCGTCTCCACACCGTCAAGTGGAAGGAACCAGCCGGTGTCCAGTTCCAGTGCCACTTCACCACCCTGCCGGATGACCGAGAGAACATGTCCACCGACCCGCATGCCTTCCTGGGTCAGCCCGCCGACGAACTTGCCGATCATCGAACTGGCTGAGGACAACTGGTTCTCGAAGACGAGCGATTCGAGCTTGGTCATCATTTCCAGGTCGGACTCGATCGACCGGATCGAGTTCAACTGGTCGAGCAATGCCGCGGAGTCGTTGGGTGACAACGGATCCTGGTTCGCCAACTCGGTGAAAATGACCCGGATGAAATCCTCCGAACTCATCTGGTTGAAACCCGAGGCCTCCGAAGAAGGTGCTCCCGGTCCGATGGGTGAGAATCCACTGATACTGCTCATGAGACCTGTTCTCCTTTTGTCGTCGCTTGATCGGAACCTGCATCGAGTGCAAGCATGTCCTGGAAGAGCCATGATTCGTCTTCGTGCCCGGCCACCGGAACGGGTCGCCGAGGATGGCGACGTTCCTGGTTCCGGTCGTCCTCAGCCTGTCGCCGCGCGTCCGCGGGTTCTTCCTGATCCACGGGGACCTCGTGCAATCCCTGGGGCCCATGCACGACAAGTCGATCCACGACCAGCCCTCGTGATTCGAGGCCCAACCGAAGCGAGGTCAGTTCCCTCACCAGGGCTTCAGCCCCAATGGAGCTCCCCGTTCGAAGTGAGCAGTCCACACCGGTCGCATGCACCGTCAACTGCACGGTGACTTCGCCCAGCAGGGGTGGATCGAGTCGCAGCCTTGCCACGCCTCCGGATCCGCTGGCCAGGGTGACCATGGACGCCATGAGACTGGCGGAGTTTCCAAGGACCGGGGGCATGCTCGGCGTGGCGGATGCGGATCCGCCCTGCACGGAAGCATGGCCAGCCGGCTCGCCGGCCATGGCGGGAGCTGTCGGCGGAGCCAGGAGGATTCTCGCGTCAACTCCCGATTGCCGTGATCCCTGCAAGGCCAGCTCGACCCGCTGGAGCTCTCCACCCGCAGGCAGGGTCGGCTTGTGGTCCACGGGCAAGGTACCGTGTTCCGTGGCCTTGGCCGGGGGCGACGAGGCTGGCTCCGACCGAGTGTCGGGGATTGCTTCGACAAGGAGTCCCGGGCCTCGTGAAGATCCCTGGTAGTTGATCGTGGCGTCAGCCACCGCCCCGGTCGAAGCCCCTGGTGACTCGGCCCGTGCAATGACATCGTGCCGATCACCCACAGCGGAAGGAGCCGGCTGGGTCCGTGGTCCTGAGTCTGAGTCCATGACCGGCCAGGGATGAGCCGGGGGTGCGGCCTCGATTTCCGATCCGGGTGATCCGGGCATGATTTGCGCGGCACCTGCAGTGTCGTGCGCGATTGGATCGACCACTGGCAGCGTCACGGCCTGGGGTATGACCTCGAAGACCAGGTGACTGGGATCAACCCCGCCTGTGGGGTCCTGAATGCCATCAACCGCTGTTTCCGGCCCGGAAACAGGGGCTCCCTCACGGGGTGGTACCGGGCTGGATGTGGGCGTGAGCATCGCTGGGAAGTCCCTCGGCGGGGGCGATCGGATGCGCCCCGCTCATGGACTCCAGCAACTGCTTTGCCAAGTTGATCTCGTTTCCGGTATCGAAGGCCTGAAGCACCTTGGATGCGGATCGAGCATCCATTGCCGAGAGGTATTTCACGGCTCGCTCGATCCGCCCATCCTCGATCAAGGCCAGCAACCAGGCCTTGGCGGTCGAGGGCCGGGCCGACTCGTAGAGTGATACGGTCCGCTGGAAGGCCGAGTCGGCCTGCTGCGCCGCCTGTGACGCGACCAGATCGTCGATGGCCTGTTCCCGCACCGCCAGTTCACGTCGCTGGAGTTCCAGATCGGTCAGGCGAGACTGGACCTCCAGGCTTCGACGCTCCGCCTCGTCGACGAGGCTCTGCAGCCGCTGCTCGCTCTGCATTCGCCAGTGCTCCAGCCATTCAAGTCGCTGCTGGCTGCTGAGTCCGGCCATCGCATCCCCGGATTCCACGGTTTCCACGACCGCCGAATCCAACGACTCCGCAGTCTCGCTGCCAGGTGGCGACATGAACCAGGTTCGAAGTGAACGCAATCGATCCTCGCTCAGCCGCTCCGTCTGCCACATCCATGCAATGAGCATCAGGAGGGTCAGGAGGTTCACGATGGCCAGGAAACTGACGATGTTCCATGCTCGTTTCATGACTGCAACTCCCGGGATGCCCTCGTGGACACGAGGTCATCCTGTTCGCGGATCTCGATTCGCTTTCGCTGACGATTCCAGGACGCCAGGTCCCGGTCACGGAGGCACTCGATGCCGCGACGGCGACGACGGCACTCCATCCACCGTTCCTTCGCCGACTCCAATGCGCCATGGACCTCGGACATCTCCAGGAGCAGCGCACGAATGCGTCGCATCGCCTGGACGGACTGCCCGGCATAGGCGCGCAGAACGTCGATGTCGATCCGTCCGGTCAACTGCGATCGAGCCAGGTGCCGGTTGGATTCCAGGTAATGCCGATGCTCGATCAGTTCGGATTCCAGCACCGAACGTCGTGCCACGAGTGGACTGATGACACGCTCGCTGGCCTGTTCCTCGGCGGCCCGTGAATCGAGCACGGCCTGGTAGTCGAACACGAAGGGCTTCACGATGCGCCTCCCGCCGCAGCCTGCTGCTGCATCTGGAGGGCAGCCGTCGCCAGTCCCACCAGCCCGCGGCAGGTGTCCGGGAACGCAGCGGGAGCATCAATCGCCTGGGCGAGGTACTCCATGATCTTCGGCTGCATCTCGATGGCGATGTCGCTGTGCAGACTGGAACCCCTGGTGTAGGCCCCGATGTTCACGAGATCCTCAACCTCCGACCATGCCGCCAGCAGCTTGAGTACTTCACGCCGAGCCGCGACATGGTTTGCATCGCTCACCTGGTCGGCAAGTCTTGAGACCGACTCGAGCGGGTCGATCGCCGGGTAGTGGTTCCGCGCGGCCATCGTGCTCGAGAGGATGATGTGCCCATCGAGGATCCCGAGCGCCGCATCCGTCACGGGTTCGGCGAGGTCGTCACCCTCCACGAGAACCGTGTACAGCCCGGTCACGGACCCACCGCCTCGAACGGCACCCGCTCGCTCGATGAGCCGTGGCAGCTGGGCGAAGACCGATGGCGGATACCCACGTGTCGCGGGGTGTTCGCCTGATGCGAGCCCCACCTGTCGAAGGGCGTGGGCGTGACGGGTCAGGGAGTCCATGCAGAACAGGACGTGGGCTCCCGCATCACGCAGCGACTCCGCGGTAGCCATGGCCAACTGCGTTGCCCGGATCCGCCGCAGTGGAGATTCGTCTCCGGTCGACACCACGACGACCGCTCGTTCCCGACCCGCCTCGCCGAGCGTGCGCTCGACGAACTCGGCGGCTTCACGCCCCCGCTCACCGACGAGCGCGATGACGATCGCATCCGCGGCCGTGGCACTGGTGATGGAGGCCAGGAGGGTCGACTTGCCGACACCGGGCGAGGAAAAGATGCCCACACGCTGCCCCCGGCCGATCGTCAGCAGGCTGTCAATGCACCGGACCCCGGTGGGAAGTGGTTCGTCGATGACGGCCCGTTCCATCGGGGATACGCCTGCCCCGCCCAGCCGCTGCCAGGCGACATCCCTGATTGGACCGCCTCCGTCCATCGGGCATCCCAGCGCATCGACCACGCGGCCGAGCATGCCGGGGCCGACCTGGACCTTCGCAGCATCCGGCATGGCACGAACCCGCAATCCGGGTTGAATGCCGTCCACGTGGTCGTAGAGCATCACGATCGCGTTGGAATCGTTGAATCCAACCACCTCGCCCCGCGCGCTGCCGAATTCCGGTCGTTGCAGTTCAACCAGTGATCCAAGCGGCAACGGCAGGTGCCGGACATGCAGGGAAAGTCCCTGGACCGACACAACGGATCCCTCGATGCCCAGCAGCTGCATGGGTTCGATCTGCAGGGCCTGCTGTTCAAGAATCGTGGTCATTCGCCACCACCTGGTCGTCGGCCTCGTTCACCAACAGGAGCTTCGCCATGCGATGCAACTGCGTTTCGAGGGTGGCGTCGATGGACCCGCCCTCAAGTTCCAATCGGCAGCCTCCCCGCGCCATGCCGGGATCAACTTGGATCGAGGCGTCGCTGCAGTGGGAGGTCGATGCCACGAGATCCTCGAGCACCTCCTCCACCAGCGCCTGGTCCTGGGGATTGATGACGATCTGCACGTCCGAGGAATGTCGCACGCAAGCTACTGCGGACTGCAACTGGTCCCGGACAATCCCCGGATCAATCCGGGTCGTACGGTGCACGATCTGCTCGGCGAGTTGCACGGCCAGGCTGAGCACGTCCTGCTCGGCGGCGCGGAACATTGCTGCACGATCCGCCTGCCACTGCTCCAGGGTGGACGACCACGACGTGATGATCGCCCTGATCTGTTCCCCGTGTTCCTGCTCCGCCCGGGCACGGCCTTCGGTTCGACCATCGACCGTTCCGGATTCGTGGCCGGCGTCCCATCCGCTTGTGCGGGCTTCTTCCTTGAGACCGGCCGCCTCGGCACGGGCGGACTCGATGATGCCCCGGGCAGCTTCCTCTGCCGTGGCGATCAATGACTCGGCTCGACGATCGAAGTCCTCGATCTCGACCGCGGCGAGGTGGTGGCCACTCGCATCGACCTGGTCCTGCTTGATGACCGTCATGCCTCGCTCATACGACGAGTTCCGATTCGCCGCCTCGACTCGTGATGACCAGTTCTCCGGCATCCTCGAGCCGGCGTACGACATCGACGATACGCTGCTGGGCCGCCTCGACGTCCGACAATCGAACGGGACCCATGTATTCCATGTCCTCCATGATCAGGTCGGCGGCCCGAGTGGACATGTTCGAGAAGACGGTGTCCTTCAACTCGTCCGATGCCGTCTTCAGGGACAACGAGAGTTCGCTGTTGTCGATCTCCCGAAGCACGCTCTGGATGCCCTTGTTGTCGACATGGATGATGTCCTCGAAGACGAACATGAGACGTCGAATGTCTTCGACGAGTCCCGGATCATCGTGCCCCATGTCGTCCATGATCTTCTTCTCCGTGGTGCGATCACAGAGGTTCAGGACCTCGGCCACCGTCTCGATTCCACCGACCCGCTCCGAGGAACTCGCCAGCATGTTCGAAAGCCGATCCTCGAGACCGGCCTCGACCTCCTGGACGATGTCGGGATTCGTCTGGTCCATGTTCGCAACACGGCGGACCACCTCGACCTGCTTTCCCTCGGGCAGGCCGACGAGGATCTCCGAGGCCCGAGCGTGACCGAGGTGGCTGACGATCAAGGCGATGGTCTGGGGGTGCTCGTCCTGGATGAACGTGAGCAGTGTCTCCGCCTCGACCCGCTGGAGGAAACTGAACGGCGTACGCTGCACCTGCGTTTCGATCTGCCCGATGATGTGGGCCGCCCGTTCCGGATCAAGCGATTCCCGCAGGAGCCGCTTGGCGTACTCGAGACCACCTTCCCGCACATAGCGATTGGCGAGTTGCAGGTTGTAGAACTCCTCGATCACGCCCTCGATGAGTTCGTTCGGAACCTCCTCGAGGGTCGCCAGAGCCGCGGTCACTTCCTGGACGACATCATGGGGAAGACAGCGAAGCAGGTCCGAGGCCGAAGTCTCGTCCAGGCTCAGCAGGAGGATGGCGGATTTGACGACGCCATCGATGTCCTCGAGTTTCTCGGGCAGTTTCTGGCCGATTCGAAATGACATGCTGGCTCCTAGCCCTCGGTCCGAACCCAGCGGCGGAGGACGTGCGCGACCTCTTCCGGGCTGGACTGAACGGACTCCTTGATCTGATCGAGCATGACCGACCGTCGAACCATCTCGTCGCCGACCTCGATTCCTTCAAGAACGACCTGTGAATCCTCCACCTCGTCGATGAGTTCCACGTCGATCCCCCGGTGAAGTTCTGCCTCCGCATCCAACGTCGGATCGTGCAGGGGACGTGGAGTTGATCGTCGGAGCATCAGGAACATGAGTCCCAGGCACAAGACGACGAGCGACCCGAGCCCGATGGTCCCGACCATGTCTCTGTCGGCCAGTTGCATCGCCCAGCCCGCCTCTTCACCGATGTTCGATGAGCGAACCTCCGGGACGACCGTGAACATGCTGACGGTGATGTCTCCCGCCTGGCCTCCGTCCACCGCCGTCGTATCCACCAGTGGCCGGATCTGCTCACGGATCTCGACAAGGGTGGACTCCACCAGTTCATCGAAGACGATCTGATCCAGCGACTGGCCTTCGAACTCGGAGGCGTACAGTCCCTGGAAGTAGCTGCGAGGCACGCCGATGCTGGCGTTGATCTGCAAGGCATACCCGCCTGCATCGAGAATCCGGTTGGTGGCGCTGCCGAAGGCCGGCACCTGGCTCGTCTCCTCACGCTGCTCCTTGTTGACCCGACCGGGACTGCGTGACCCCGTGGTCACCCGGAACCCTGTGTTCGCACGCATGCCCGGCTCACTGAGCCCGGATCCCTGGGACTGGACCGACTCCTCGAAGGCCTCGCTCGTGACACCGTGCTTCGGATCATCGAAGGTCGTGACCTCGCGTACGCTCTCCCGGGTATCGACGACGGCATTGACCGAGATTCGCACCCCCGGGATGTACCCGAGCGCTTCGATCAAGGTGGACTTCGAGTGCTTTTCCGCCGCAAGCTTGATGTCCATGTTCCGTGTCAGGGCCATCGAATCGTCCCCACGTGCGGAGAACGATCGGCCGGTCCGTGCATCGATGACCGCCACGGACTCCGTCTTCACGCCGTGGGTTGCTCCCGCCACCATTCTCGCGATGGAGTCGACCGACGGCTGGCTCAATCCATCGGTCGCCGTCAGGACCGTGACCGATGCCGTGCGGGGAATGAAGGCCCGTCCGATGCCGACCGTTTCATCGTCGCCGCTGATGACCACGGTTGCGGACCGGATGTTCGCCATCTGCCCGATCATTCGGGCAAGGACGTTCTGCGTTGCCACCCGGGTCCGGGTCCGATACTGCCCCTTGGTGAGGAACAGGCTTTCATCCTTGACCATGGAATCGAAGTCGATCTGGTCCGGTGAAATGATGGCCTGCTCGCTCATCCCGCTGACCACCCGGTCTCGATCCGCGACCGGAACCAGGATCGTGCCTCGCTGCTGCTGGTACTCGATGCCCGACTGGGCCAGGTAGTTGATGGCGCGAGCCCTGTTTTCAGCGGTCAGGCTGACCGGCAGTGGTGCCATGCTCGACTGCCCCGAATAGAGCGAGACAAGGAACAGCACCATGGCCAGAATGACAACCACCGAGCCGATGAACAGCTTGGTGTTTGCCGACAGTTCTCGAATGTGCTCCCATGATCCGTGGAGCATCGTTCGAATCGATTGCATCCGCCTGGCCTCCATGCCCGGGGTCGATTCAAGGCTTGTTCAGTATCCAACCCCTCAGCCATCCTGGCCTGGGAAGGATCAAGCCGATTTCATCACACTCGGAGCTGCTTGACCTCCTCGTAGGCATCCAGGACCTTGTTGCGGACCTGGAGCAGCATCCGGAAAGCAGTATCCGCCTTGCGTGCCGCGATGAGCACGCCCTCGATATCGTCTCGTCGACCGGCAGCGAAGTCTTCCGCCGCCACCTGCGCATCCTGCTGGAGAACGTTCACACGACCGATTTCCTCCTTCAGGAGGTTCCCGAAGGCGGGATCACCCGGCCGGTTGGGACCGGGGGACGCAGGGAGTCCCTTGGCCCCGTGCAGGGCGTTTGGATCTCCAATCAGTCCAAGTGGATCGGGCATGGCGTCACGTCACCTCGTGCAGGGGAAACCCGGCTCAGCCGAGCAGTTCCAGCGCAATACTGTACATCGACTTCGTGGCCTCCGAGGCCGTAATGTTTGCCTCGTAGGCCCTGGCCGCCTCCATCGCGTTCATCATCTCGGTTGTCACCGAGATGTTCGGATAGCCCACGTAGCCGGCGGCATCGGCAAAGGGGTTGTCCGGTTCGTATCGCTGGATGAAATCACCCTCATCCATGGCGATTTCCGCCAGATGTACGCCCATCGGGGAACCCGTGGAAGGATCACCCTGGGCGAAGATGGGGATTCGTCGTTGGTACGGGGCGTACTCGCCGGCCTCGTTGAGGATCGTCTGGAAGTTGGCCAGGTTGCCCGAGATCGCCGTCATGCGATCTCGTTGGCTGACGAGGCCGGAAACCGAGATATCGAATGCTTCAAACATGATCAGATGCGTTCCCTGATGGCCGTATTCAGGATGTCGAACCGGTTCTGGAGCAGTTCGGAGGTCGTCCGGAATACGAGAAAGTTCTGTACGAGGTCCTGCATGATCCGTTCCAGATCACGGTCATTTCCGTCATGAAACAACAAGTTGTCTCCAGTGGGTCCCGGCTTCAGGTGCAGGCCGCCTTCGGCGACCTGGACTTCCCGGGTGCTCTGCATCGGCAGATCGCCCCCTCCGTTGCTGCGTCGCTGGTCGATGGCCTGGCCCAGTTGGGACTGAAAAGCACTCGTGGACACGTCCACGGGCCTGAAATCCGGGGTGGAGATGTTGGCGATGTTGTTGACGATGATGTCCTGACGGCGTGCTGCAAACTGGATCACACGCTCCAGGACCGGTAGATCAAGTCCATTGGTGACGCCTTCGATCATGTCGTGCCTCCGGGGTGGTTCATCGCACTTGCTGCAAATCCCGCACCGATCCTGCTGATGTCCTGGTTCGATTTCCGCGCCGAATGACGGCCGCAGAGGCGCAGATTCTGCGCTTCGAAGTCAGATCGTGGTCGGTACGAGGTTCGACTCCTTCCATTTCTTGAGTTTCAACCCGAGGGTCCGGACCCCGATGCCCAGTGCCGA